>ENA-ORBV01015191-ORBV01015191.1-microbial-mat-metagenome-genome-assembly--contig:-NODE-15191-length-11374-cov-5.164734_pt1 | contig 11374 bp, 9 predicted proteins | sample MGYA00237777_ERZ505514 | MGnify/ENA primary metagenome ERZ505514 (study PRJEB26160, sample SAMN06269048) | microbial mat metagenome | isolation source: Oligotrophic lake microbial mat | place...
TCTTAGAACTGACTATATTTTAAGAATAACTACAATTTTCAAGAGGCTGGAAAACAAATTACCTTCCCAACGCTGGCGCTCCACGGAACCACCGACGAATGGTATAAACTTGATACCCCGTAACAGCCATGAACAAAACAGTTTCCATAAGAGAACTCAAGACCATGCGAGAATGAGAGTGCTTATTGGTGGCGGCATGTACAATCAGTCGACGTCGTTCCTTTTGTTGCTCCGAATGGATTTCAGCCAAGAGTCGTCGCAATTGTCGCAATTTATCTCGTGTAGCATGAAAGTCCTCATCCTTGATGCCTTCTTCCTGGGCTGTATCTTCTTCCAGCAATTTGTCTTCTTCGTCCATTACTTTCTGTTCGTAGCTATTGACATGACCCGATTCATCCAAGCCACCGAGCTCGCTTTCCTTTCGCATCTCCACCTCCGCCGTCACCTGCGATTGCATTCATTATCGCACAAAGGATGAATATTAGTAAAGGCATAAAATACCGCCAAAAATGTCTTTATTGTAGTTCGAAAATACACCTGGAACTTGTCGAATGAAATCAATGCATTCCAACAAAAGACAGACAGAAACGTACCTGGTGATGAGACCCGACGACACAAAATCGATACCACCCTGACTTAGGCACTTTCACGGTTGTTTGGAACGGCTGGCCTTCTTCTCGCACTTTACGGTGTTGGTGCAATCGCTGCTGCTCTTGTTTTTGTCGTTTGACCAAAATTTTCTTTCGTTGCTTGTCCTTGATCCGTTTACGTTCCGATGCGGACAATTCTTTGTGGTTAATTTTGAGCAATTCATCATCCGTTTCCTCGTCTTCAAATTGGTCTTTGATATTCAAGTGCTCAAAATCTACCACTTCTTCAATGGCAACATAATCTTGGGCTGGTGCCGCTGCTTCTCCTCCTTCGGCATTGGGGTCGGTTGCCAATTTGGGCACCCGACTGGATTCTGCCTTTTCCCACTCGTCAATGGCAATCTGCAAGGCATTGCCGGTATCCGCTTCCAGTGGCGCCACGGGTCCATCGAGTTTGATGGTAGCCTTTAATTCTTGCCCCGAAAGAATAAATACACTAGCAGTCACCGATTCGCTGTGGATAGAAACAGAACGAATGTTAGTGTGGCAGAACGAGAGATACATATTGGATCACTATATATACAGCAGAGTTATCCAATCAATGGATTCCATCTCAAGTCTCAACGGACATCCTCAACACCATGTATACAACAAATAGAAGAGCTATATTTTTCTTCAATGATTACGTACTCTGCGTTAAGTTTGTCATAGAGACATTCCGATCCACGCAGATTGACTAGCATTTGCAAGGGCAACGCCGCCCAGGCTTGTCGTTGCAGCAACACCAAAAGGGTTCCAATCAGCAATGGAAAACCATGGCGCTGGTTGTGGCGGGAGCTATACATGGTGGTGTACGTTTTGGATCAAAAAGTCTGAAACAGTAGCACGGGTGTAGATCAGAGTTGGGACCTTACAGTAGGTACTAGTACTTCTATCCCAAGTACCTTTCGTCTAGCTAGCTAGCTAGTTATGCAATGCCGAAAGATAGTGCTGTGGTTTGACCTGTTGTCAAGTCGGCGTGTTGTTGTCGTTACGATTCGTTGATCATCTGCAGCGTATCCAACCGCCGTTGGTCTCTTCCCGATGGGCGCCTTCCTCGCACATTCGGCGGCAGTGTGCGTCTAACGTATCGACTCGCTAGCTAGATTTATAATTTTTCACCTGATGCTGACGACCTACTAATACAGCATTATTACTGTAGCATAATTAGCTGGCTAGTTAGCTAGCTAGTAGACGAATAATTCAAAATAAATTTTGATTCTTATTATGCTGTCACTAATAGAATAAATCTTCACCAGCACTCAAGTGCCACAGTTTGCACGAAGTAGAAAATTGCTCTGCAGCTTGACTTTCGTCGCCATTAAAAGCGTGTGTTCATGGAGAAGGTGAAAGTCGACTTGCTAGTACTGGCTAGGAACTGTAAATGACACAGTACTGTAGGGCCTGCTTGCCAACTCTGAGAGGGCGAAATTATCCTTGGAGTGATGCCACGACTGCACCAGTGACATGAATGAAATTCACGGGCAGCTTCCTGGCCAGGTCCCCAATCGCTTGGTTCTGTGTTCATGCTCTCGTGTTTTTCAGCTTGCGCTTTGCTTTGCAATGATGATGTGGTATAGGGCACTTAAGCTTAAGGATGAGAGGACTGGGAAGATCTTTGACGCGGGCACACAAACTGCTTTGTCCACTGGCTGCCGCGCTCTTCCAAAGCGTGGGCGTAGAATATCCTTGGGGAAAGTCGAACCACCTAAAGAACAAAATCTCTTACGAGGACATTTCGTTATCGGGAATGTCGTTTTCGTCTCCAGATGTTACTTCTCCCTGTTCAGGGTTGGCTAAATTTTCACCCGTCTCTTCCAATTCATCTATAGGTTCGCTTTGGGTGCCATGCTGCAGTACCACTTTTCCTGTCGCATGCCCTTCTTCTAGATACTGATAGGCTTGCACCGCCTCTGAAAGGTGAAAGGTTCGATCAACCACGGCGCGCATTTTTCCGGCATCCATCAAGTCCAAGATTTCTTGCAAGTCCTTGCCATCGGGCTGAACAACTTTCAAGCCGTATGTGGCGATGGATCCTGGTCGAACCATATTCCAAAGTTTGGACTTGACAAAATTTATGGCTGTCCTCATTCCATTGCCCTGCTCCTTACCATCGACGAGGCCCCAGTCCGAGCTGGGAATATTGAGATAATGCCCCGTGGGTTTGAGGACGCTATCATGAAAGGATCGTTCCTCATAAAGCCAGCTCATGGGGTCAAGCACAACATCATAACGGTCATTTTCACTGGAAACCGTGTCTTCAAACCGCTGAGTTCTGTAATCAATAACCATATCAGCTCCTATCTCTTGCAGCAGGTTGGCTTTGGGGGCAGACGCTGTAGTGGCCACGTGCATACCCAGAATCTTTCCCAATTGAATAGCAAAAGTGCCAACTCCTCCTGCACCAGCATGAACCAATAACTTCTTCTTTTCCGTTCCGTCTTTGGGTAGTTTTTGAAAACTTTGCAGAGCCGTCAGAGCTGCCAATGGAGCAGCTGCTGCAGTCTCAAAACTGGTGGAATCGCCAATGGCGGCCAACAAACCTTCTTCCACGACGACATAGTCGGCATGAGCACCCCACCGAGACCCCATCAGAGGCAACATGGCAGCAACGCGATCTCCTGGCTGAAATTTCCCTCCTGCGGATGGCGACGCCTGCACGACAACACCCGCGATATCGGCACCAGGTATCTTTGGCAGTGGCACGAGAAACTGAGGAATCTGTGGATTTCGTCGCAGTTTAAAATCCACTGGATTCAAGGCAGATGCTTTCACGTGAATCAGGTACTGTGGTCGACTATCGTCAAGCAGAGGTTTGGGGTAAGATGTCTCGTAGGAAAGTGTGGACGCATCGCCATGCTCGTAGTAGACAATGGCAGCCATGGTCTCATCGGGGTGGGAACTGGCTTTAGCGGGTCGAACATCCAGGTTAGCTGGTACGAAATACTGATGAAATGACGCTGCAACGGCCACGAGTGCCACTACAATGGCCAAGAATATCATGAGCTTGGGTGCCATAATTGATTTTGTTTCTTCGTAATTATTTGCTTGATACCGTAATGCTTGCTTGCTTCTGATTCATTCTGTCATCCATTGCCGTCGTTGTCGATGGCGACAACGCAATAAGCTAAGGTGCAAGAAAACGTTAGAAGATGTGTTGCATTGAGAGTGGATCTTTTTCCGCTGACGCACGCTTGATTATAAAGAATCATAGGCGCAACTGTGCTCTCGGAATGCAAAGATATTGTCTCGAGGGACGCGCACTTGCACTGTGCCGCCGACTATGAAATACATATAACCAACGAAACAGCGTGAAAAACTAACAACAACGATGACGAGAATTAAACGAAGCTGCGTTTCTTCACAGCTAGATTAGCTATTGTAAGTACCAACCAGGTACCAGCTACTGATGGAATAATTGTATGAAGAGTGCAAGCATGAATCTGACTGCCGAACACTTGCAAAAGCTTCTGGAGGAGGATCTTCAAGACCGTCGTCGACAAGAGCAAGAAGCGACACAACGATCCGATCAAAAAGGCAAAGAGTTGCAATCTTCCCTCCATGCCGCGTGGCAACCATTAGGATCCTGGATTCGTCCCATTCCAGATCATTTGTATCAGTGTCCCCTGTCAGCGCCACAAACAACGTTAGTCGTTTGGTCATCGCTTCCACATTCGGTGCGCTCCAAGTTGCCAGAAAAAGTGAGGGTCGAAGCCGAGAAACGAACGCTGCAAAAAGATGGCGGGGATTTAGTGGTGGAGGTGCCCTTGGCATACATACAAATTGACGAAGAGGGAATGGCAGACGCAGGCAATACCAACAGCAGCAGTGACAACGACAATCTATTGAAAAAGCGACCCGTGGGTGGCAATTTGACCAATAAATTGTCAGAGTACACAAGAGGAGTTGCGGGGCAGTGTCGTCCCTTTCGTGCGGGAGGTTTGGATGCCCAAGATAATACTCGCGGCAGTCGTGAGGATGAAATTGATGATTTTCTATCCGATTGTGCCGTTCAGAAAGCATTGCAGGTCTTGGAACGGGGATCCGAAGCCAGTTGGAAGGATGGAACCATTTTGACGGCCCCTCCTGGAGTAGATTTTCAAGTGGGATTGTCGTGGGAGAAGCTTTATGGGAGTGAGACAACAAGAGAAGGGGAAAATGTAGTCGAAGAAGAGGGAGATGACAATGATGTATCGAACCTGGTAGATGACCCACCGCTACATTCTCCGATGAACAACGATAAACCTGCTAGTGCTACACAGTTCGCAACATCGATGTGGACTGCTAGTGACTTCTTAGACGATGATTCCTTGTTTGGAAGCAGTGATGGCGGTGACTCGGAATCATCATCTGAGGAAGAAGATGTTGTCATCAAAAAGAAGAAGAAGGGGATGGAAAAGCTCTTGGGCTCGGACTCTGATGAGGAAAATGAAAAGGAGCAGGACAAGAGCGATTCAAATCCTGGTAAGGAAGCAGCATCCCTTCTCCAAGAAACTGTTTCGGCCATGGAATTGGAAAATGTGTCAACCGACCCCAATGAAGTCGACGAGCTTCTTTTGGAGCTTTCTATTCCCACTGCGATCCAAGATTTAGATGCCAAGAAAAAGGAAAATCCCATTGCCAAACACAACAATCCGCTTGAGCTGGCAGAACGTCAATCGCAAGATCAACAGGACTCTACACGGAAGGAGTGGGCCAGCACCAAGCTGCTTCCCATTGACGATATCAATGCGTGGATCCCCAACCCTGCAATGTCTTTTCCTTTTACATTGGACGGCTTCCAGCAGCAAGCCATTGTGCGCCTCGAACGAAATGAATCGGTCTTTGTGGCAGCCCATACGTCGGCGGGTATGTATCTAATCCATTTTTGCTGCCTCCAATACTGTAAAGGAACCTTGTGCGATACTAAAGGCTGCTGCTTCTTAACATCTGATTACCACAGGTAAAACAGTGGTGGCGGAATATGCTGTGGCGCTGGCTCGACAGAGGGCTACCCGGTGTATTTATACATCTCCTATCAAGGTAGGCAGACATCCTTGGCAGTACTATTTAGCCATTTGCGAAAGGGTTTCGTCGATGCTCAACTTTGTTTTTGCATAAACCTTCACAACACGACACATAGGCTCTGAGTAATCAAAAGGTATGTCAGTGGACCTTGGTCGATACAGAATTTAGTACCTAATGCTAACAAAGTACTTTGTCATATCTTCTCGTTGCCAAAGTTTCGTGACTTCAGTCTCAAGTTTGGAACCGAAAATGTTGGTCTGATCACAGGGGATATGCAGATAAATGCAGACGACTCAACTTGTATTATTATGACGACTGAAATCTTGAGAAGGTGAGTTGTAACTGTTTGAGAAGCTGCTGCATTTCCGCCAATATATTCGCCCTAACTACAGCCTGAACTTTCATTGCAGTATGCTCTACCGTGGAGCTGACTTGATCCGTGACATTGAGTTCGTGATCTTTGATGAGGTGCATTACGTGAATGATACAGAACGAGGTGTAGTTTGGTAGGTTGATTCAGACTGAAAGGTGCCTACATATGTTGCCGATTCTCTTACTCTCAACCCAAAAAAACAATGTTCCATTTGCTTTCACAGGGAGGAGGTCATCATCATGCTGCCAGCGTATGTTAACCTAATTTTCCTGTCCGCTACGACGCCCAATACACTCGAATTTTCAGACTGGATTGGGCGTACAAAGCGAAAGACGGTACATGTAGTCAAAACTGACTACCGGCCAGTGCCGCTGTCTCATCACCTGTGGGCTGGAGTCAAGCTTCATAAAATAATGGAGGGTAAAGGAGGCTTTCTTGAGAAGGGGTACGCGGAAGCAGCAAGTGCACTTCTGCCCTCTTCTGCCAAGGACACATCCGGCAAGAAGGGTGGTGGTCAAAAGCCAAAGCCAACAGGACGGCCCGCAACAGGTTCGAAACAGCTGGCATGGCAGGCTCAGGGGAGTAAGCAGAATTGGATGTCGTTGATCCGTTTCCTCGATAGGGAGTTCCTTACGCCGACAGTCGTGTTTTCTTTCTCAAAGAAGGTTAGTTTTTGTGCGTCTCCAATGGTTGCATCTTTAGTGGACCAGCCAAATGTGGATTGTTCTTCGCCGGAACAGTCAAGTCTAACCGTTCATTTTCTTTGCTTAGAAATGCGAAGAAATTGCCCACATGCTGAGGTCACTCGATTTGAACACAGCGGCGGAGCGAGGACTGGTGAAAGGCTTTACTCTCCAAACACGAGCAAGGCTGTCAGAGGTGGATTCACATCTTCCCCAGGTGCTGACAATTTGTGAAATGGTCGAACGAGGAATAGGAGTCCATCATGGAGGTTTACTCCCCATTCTGAAAGAAATGGTGGAGTTGCTGTTTTCCAGGAATCTCATCAAAATTCTGTTTGCCACTGAAACGTTTGCGATGGGCGTGAATATGCCTGGTAAGTTGCATGTCGACTGGTTTCAGTTGTGCTGTCTTTTCGTCGTACTTACATCTATGCCTTCTGTCGGCTACCTGAATCTTCAGCTCGAGCTGTGGTGTTCAACTCGATTCGCAAGCACGACGGCACAGGCTTTCGCTGTCTGCAACCTGGCGAATATGTACAAATGGCGGGCCGCGCGGGCCGTAGAGGGCTCGACACAGTTGGAACTGTGATTCTCTGCGCCTTCGGAACGGAGCCGCCTCCTATGCCAATGCTGCGAAATATGCTCACTGGCCAATCCACCTATTTGAAGTCTCAGTTCCGCTTGACATACAATATGATTCTCAACCTCCTTCGAGTGGAAGAAATGAGTGTGGAAAGCATGATCAAACGATCGTTCAGCGAATTTGCGACTCAGAGAGCACTCACAGCCAACGAATACCCCAAGCTTCTAGCTCGAGGCACACACACACTCAAGAAGCTTGAAGAGAATTTCGAGTCGGATGCAGACACCCGTATTGGCGCCGAGGACATCATGGATTACTTCAAAATCTGCTCGGATCTACAAGCAGCAAACAGCGGTATTCTGTCTTACGTCATGGACGCTACGAATGGTACCGGCGAAGGAGTGCTTCCTGCGGGGCGCATTCTTCTCGTAAGTGCTGCTCGTAAACACGGCCTTGTCCGAGCTCCTGCTCTGGTTTTGAAGGCATCGTGCCGCAAGCCGGGATCAGCGGAACCTCCCAAAATCATTTGTATGGCTCTTCTTCCCGAAAGTTACGTCCCTTCGCCTTTGGCTAACGACGCGAGAAGCACAAAGATGCCTGCGAACTTAGGATATGTTGGCTCAGCAGAGCACCGATATTTTCAAATATGCGAGATAGATCTGACTGAGGTGCTTGTCGTTACCGCGAGCAAGCATAAGGTAGTTGTCAAAGACCTGCTCCTGGAAAACGCCGCGGCGTCCCAACGTGTGAATAGCGGTGATTTTTTTGCTGCTGCCCCGGTAATTGGGCGAAACGCCGATTTTGACAATCCATTCGCAGGCATGAAGGCCCTAGGTGGTGGTGCGCTTAGCAAGGACAAAGGGATCGGCAACAGTTCTACAAGCTTATCAAAGCCCGGGCAAGGAGTAGACCAGGCAATGAGGCACCTGATTGCTGCCGAGGAGATGGAGCGCGGCTCGGGTATTCCTGTTTTAGATATAAAGGATTGTTCGAGGTGCGGGAGCGACGTGGTCGAATTTCGGCAGATGTTTAGCGAAATGGAAAATTTGGCAATCCATGCTCAGTCCTTCGTCTCTCACAGGCATCCTGCGCTGGAGAGATTGTACACGCCTATGGAGCGAAAGGAAACACTGAGGAGCAAGGTCGAGACTCTGCGCCACCTACTCTCCAATGAGTCACTGAATCTCTTCCCGGACTTTTTGCAGAGAAAAGCTGCCTTGCGCAAGCTAGGGTACGTGGACGAAAACGAAACTGTGTCTGTCAAAGGACGAGTTGCTTGCGAAGTGAATACTTGTGACGAGCTGATTGCAACGGAAATGGTTTTCGAGGGCATTTTGAATGACCTCGATCCTTACGAGATAGTAGCAGCTCTCAGTTCCTTGGTTTTCCAAGACAAAAGTGGCGAAGAAGAGTTGGACGTTGAGCTACCCGAAGCACTCCGAACTTGTTGCACTCAGATGAAAACAATCGCTATGAACTTGGGGCAGCTACAAAAGAACCAAGGTTTGGAGGTTGACCCGCTCGAATATTGCAGCTCTGCTTTGAAATTCGGTCTCGTCCACGTTGTATATGAATGGGCCTTAGGAGTCCCATTCGCCAAGATCTGCGAACTAACACTTGTCCAGGAAGGATCAATCGTACGATGCATTACTCGACTGGATGAGTTGTGCAGAGAATTTCGAAACGCGGCTCGCACGGTTGGAAATCCCACGCTGTATCGCAAGATGGAAGCTGCTAGTGTCGCCATCAAACGCGACATCGTATTTGCTTCTAGTCTCTATGTAAGCTAGCCAGGTCCAAATTGACAATTTTGTTTTCCTATTTGTTGAGACGACAATTATACTTGAGCCAATATATTTTCCGTTTTGAATGATTCTGAGGGCGTATTTCAAGTGCAGCTAGCTAGGAGCCAGATCCCAACGATTTCAATATTTTATTTGGGGAAGAGCGAAGTGGCATTTGCAGACGCAGTTTATTAGTCTTCCTCAAAATATTCGCGTTGGACTGTGCCAAACGGGGTCAATGACACTCCAATGAAATTCTCGTCTGCAACCAAATCGTCGGCACTACCAGCTGATTTGCCTGCAACGGCGGCTGAGGAGCCAATCTTCTTGATGCCCAGGCGTTTGGCCGCGATTTTCTTGGACGACTGCATCACACGCTGACGTTTCTTGGCGACGCCATCACGGGTGAGTTTCAAGGTTACCTCGTCTGACTCAATCTCGAAAGGGCCGTCTCCTTTGCAGCATAGCTTCATGGTAATTTTGCCCTCACTCCACTCCTCAGCTGCGAGAACAAAATCATGACAAATTCTCTTCCTCTTTCGCCATTCGCCTGGGAGGTACAGGAAACAGAAAGTCAGAGTGAGTAGCAGGGGTAGAACTAATCGTGTGACCGATTCGATCCCATGCGTGTTTCATGCACGTACCTGTCATGACAGCGATGGCCTTGCTGGTCGCCTTTCGGCGCTCCTCGTTGGCCTTGAGCGCTCGAGCCTCTTCCACTTGATCGACGATGCCCTTCAAAGCTGGTTCTTCCCCGGAAAGTCGCTTTGCGGCATCTTCGTTGGTTGGTTCGCCAAGAAGTTTGTTCGTTTCGGCCGTAATCTTTTGTAGCTTGTCTTTCAAGGCTGCTTCGTCGGCTTGGGCATTTGCAAGTTTTGCGGCAAGCTCGTTTGATTCGGCAGGATCGGGGTCACCGCCGTTTTTTGCTTTGGAATAGTCGAAGTAGTAGAGCTTGCCTGCCTTCATACGGATAGTGCCAGCGAACGGATCATCGGATGTTTTAGAGGCTTTCTTGTCTTTGGTCGCCTTGGAATTGGTCTCTTCTTCATCATCGTCGTCGTCGCTCAATTCAAAGGGTTCGTTGAGACCAGCCATATCGTCCAAACACTGTTTGAGAACGAGTCCCGGGACGATCGCCTTCATTGCCTACAAAACTCGTCATTAATAAGGTGGTGAACTGCGAAAATCAAATACAGCATAAAGTATAATACCACGTACCTGATGCAGAGAGGTCAAATTCTGCGGCTTGAAGGCATCGAAGCAGGTATCGTAAACGATCTTCTTCGCGGCGGGTATCTGGACCACAATCTTGGCGTTGGGTCCTCCTAATTTTGTGGCTTCCTTCTGCCACTTTTCGTTCATGGCCGTAAGATTCGAGCTTGGCTTTGCCTTTTCCTTCTTACCGCCGTTATTGCCGGTAGTAGCAGTCAGCGGGTGAGGCGAAGGCGTCACGAGAGGCTTGCCATTCTTTTTCTTTCCTGTCTGGGAGGGAGGAGGAGGTGTTAGTGCGTTTTTGTTTTTATCAGCGGATGCTGCTGCGGCGACGCCAGAATCCGAAAATATAGGCAACGCGGGATTCTCTTCGCGGGAGCAATTTTGGGCCATGACACGCCGATGCTCTTCCGTCAAATGAACTTGGTCTTTCGGCATTTCTTCTTCTTCCCAAGCATAAGTGTTGTTGTAGCAATCCAGGCAGCTGTAAAACTTCTTGTTGCGGTTGTTTACTGGAACCTGAATGACACAAGCAGGGAGCGGCATTGGTTCCTCCTTGCACCCTTCGTCCTCGCAGACGATGGGGTTGTTGAGGATATCGTCAATTGAGATAATCTTGGCAATTTCCCATGGGACCTCTTCCTCGTCTTCTTCGTGGGAGGGACTGTCTTCGCTCTCCAATGTAATGCGTCGCATTCCAGGTGTCACGGGTACGTCGTCGACTTTCGCGCTAATGTCAACTTCATCCTTGCTCGTATCCTTGGATCTTCCTTCGGTAGTCGCTTCCGCGTGCGAGCTTTCCTCTGGCTGCTGTTGCGACACGACTTCCTCCATCGCAACCAAGGCCTCCGCTGCCGTCGTCTCGGGGTCGTCCTTGTTGCTGTTCGGACTGGAGAACTTGTCGTCAGGCTCGTCCCCTTCGTTACTGTCTGGACGCAAAGATGCTTCTTGCTGCTCTTTGTCTACGGTGCTGCGGGATTCCTTTCCAGTCGTGGGTGGTGTTTCACCACCGGCTGTAGCACCATCGCCTTCTTCATCACTTGGAGGAGACCCTTCCCAACACTCTGCTCCACCAAATTCTTCCTCGGCACAGGTCTTGCAAC
>ENA-ORBV01015193-ORBV01015193.1-microbial-mat-metagenome-genome-assembly--contig:-NODE-15193-length-11372-cov-7.636211_pt1 | contig 11372 bp, 7 predicted proteins | sample MGYA00237777_ERZ505514 | MGnify/ENA primary metagenome ERZ505514 (study PRJEB26160, sample SAMN06269048) | microbial mat metagenome | isolation source: Oligotrophic lake microbial mat | place...
GGGCTTTCCTATGCGGAGGAAGTGATAAAACTCCTTCCGGAAAAGCCAGAGCCGGGTTTATTGCGACGGCTCCTGGCGCAGGTCACGGGGCTTGGGCGTATCCATCCGCTCCCTGCTGAGCCATCACCTGGATAATTGGCGAAGGTATTGGTATACAACGCATCAATCCGATGCTTCAGCGCCACCTCCTCCGGCGGTGGCGGGACGGGCTGATAGTACAGGCTCCGGCGGCTGATGGAGAGCAGCTCGGCCTGGGTGCGCAGCGCGAGGGCCTCCGCCTCATGCTCCACGAGCGCGCGCCGCTCCCCGTGGCTCAAGCGGGCAACTTTTTTTTCAAAAAGTTGACGTGGGTGGTGAGTCGGCCAATCTCGGCATAGAGATCTTCGAGCTGGCGTTCATGGGTGGCTTTGAGCTCGGTCACCGAGTCGCGCTTCTCGAAGACATCGGCCAGGCCTTTGACCGCCGCCAACTTCCACTCCCGCAGCACCGTGGCGGCTACCCCGTACTCCGACGCGAGCTGGTTGAGGGTCTTGGTCTCCTTCAGGAGCTCTAAGACGGCCTGACCCTTTTCAGACAGCTTCTAAGGGAATATGTGGTTGAACTGTTCACATCATGCCCCGATCATGCCCCGCAGCACGTTCGCAATCTGGGTCGCGATCGGCAGCACCGTCGGCAGCACCGCGGCGATGTTCTCCGCGGCCTTCTTGAGGCGCGACAGACTATACTCCACATCATCCTTGTCGGGCTTGGGCTTCGTCGCCTCGGCCACGGCGCTCTCGGCGCGCTTCGCTGCCTGCTCGGCTTCCGCAGCCTGCGCCGCCGGCACCTGCTGGAGCTCGGCGCTCAGCTGTTCGATCAGCGCCTGGAGCTGCGCCTTCGTCGCCGCGTCGCCGTGCGGCGCCGCGCCGATGCTCTGCGAGACGTTGGTCAGCGTGGACTTGATGTTGAGGATGGCCCCACTGAAGTTGCCCGACATATTGAACTGGTCGCCGCTCACAAAGTTGCCCTTTCGCTTGTCGATGTCGCCCTCGACGTAGTCGCCGCCGCCGGTGTCGATCTTACGCACGGTGCTGCGCGCCCCACGCCCGAGCGCGATGCCGCTGCCACTGATGTCGCCAGTGGTAATCCGGTCGCCCTGGGTGATGTCCGTCCTGATAATGTCGCGGCCAGCTACATCGCCAATCGTGATATCACCGAACTGTCCGCCTCTGCCGAAGCTGACCCCGCCGCGCTGGCCGCTGTCGCCCTGCTGGGTCACATTGACATCGCCATGCACATCGCCCGCGACGGCCGCGCCGACCCGCGCGTTACCGCCGATCGTCTGCTGGTGCTGGCGCAGCATGGCCTGGCTGTAGGCCGGGTTGACCTCGCGCACCGCCGTGCTCTCGGGCGGGCCGCTGGCGGCGTCGAAGTCGCCGAGGGTCGTCGCGCCGCGCCAGAGCGCCACCGCAAACGGCCCGACGCCCTTGAGGATGGTCAGTTCCGGCTCTTGCTTCTCGCCGTAGCGCTGGCGAAGCGCCGCCGACACCGTGCGCGGCACCGCCTCGTCGAGGGCGAAGTAGAGATGGGTGTAGAGGTCGAAGACGCTGATATAGCCACGGTTGCTGCTCACCCCCTTGCCCTGCAGGCCATCGACGAGCGCCTGGGTGAAGAGCGTGAGCGGGCCGGGGCCGATAAAGGAGTACTGATTTTCACGGCAGGCGCTGATGATCACCCGGCCCTCGCCGGTGCCGAGCAGCGCAGCAGAGACCTGCGGCGGCAGCGGAGTGCCGGTCGGCGGCGCTTCGCCTGGGGCCAGGACGGGCGAGAGCTCACCCGAATGGCAAGCGTTGACGATCAGCAGCAGGCGTTTTGCCTTGATCGCCCGTAGCTTGGCGATCAGCTCTGCCTCGCGCAGGCCAGTGCCCACTGCGACCTTGCGCCCGACCAGCCGGGTGTCGTGGGTGGTCAGGTAGTAGCCGTCGTCGCCGTACTCGCCGTGGCCAGCGTAGAAGACGAAGACGGTATCGAGCTCGCCGGCCCGCGCCGCCAGCGCATCGAGCGCCGTCAGAACGCCCTCGCGGCTCGCGGCGGCGTCGCTCAACAGCGCGACTTGCTCTGGCGGGTAGCCACAGAACTGCGGGTCGCCCAGCACGGTGGCCACCGCGCTCGCATCGGCGGCGGTGATCGGCACATTGAGCTGCGGCGCGTGGGCGTAGCTGCCGGTGCCGATCAGGAGGGCGTGGGCGGTGGGGAAGGGCATGGTAAGTTCTCCTGTGGATTGTAGCGTATTGGCCAGATTGTGGGCGGTGTTGAGCGTATCAGGGTGCTCCGCGCCGAGGGTGCGGGTGCGGACGGCAAGCACGGCTTCGAAGCGCGTGCGCGCCGCCGTATAGTCGCCCTGGCGATTCAGCGTGTGGGCCAGATTGTTGGCGGTGAGGAGCGTGTCAGGGTGCTCCGCGCCGAGGGTGCGGGTCTGGACGGCAAGCACCGCCTCGTAGCGCGTGCGCGCCGCCGCATAGTCGCCCTGGCTATCCAGCGTGGTGGCCAGATTGTGGGCGGTGTGGAGCGTGTCAGGGTGCTCCGCGCCGAGGGTGTGCGCCTGTGTTGTGAGCAGGGTCTCGAGATGGGGCACGAGCTCCACGCTCAGTTTGATCTGACCAGTAGCCTGCAGATTGCTGGTAAATGCTAACGCCGCAGCTACGGTCTCGCCAAGCAACGCCGGCGGATGTGGCTGCCGCCGGATAAATGCGGCAAGGAGCCGATGCAGCGTTATCGTACCTAAGCTGTCCAGCGCTGGGCTACCAATGAACCCAAGCGCGCGTAGTCGGCGGGTCGCTGCATCACCTGTCGCACGATCACTCTCCGTGGCAGGGTCCATCCCAGCGATCCGCCAGAGCATTTGTTGAGGGATTGGCGCAGGCGCACAGTAGGCAGCAGCGTGCAACATACGCAGCGCACGTCCGTCCACCGCATCATCGGCCTGGAGCTGCCGGTAGCTGAGCACAAACGTCGCCACCACCCCAAGCGTCCGGCCCGTTGGCAGCCCGGCCTCGTGAAGCACCGCCCGCAGTGCTGTGTCTTCCGCGCGATCGGCGAAGAGCGGATCAGTCGCGATCTGCCGACGCAGGTGCTGGGCCGTGATGCTCGGGTTGAGCCGCAGCAGCGCCGCCGCGACCGCCAGCGCCAGCGGCAAGTCGCCGAGCAGCGCGCAGATCCCATCGGCTGCGACACGCTCAGCCTCGTCAGCGAGCAGCAACGCCAGTGGCACACCCAGGTCGGACGCACGCGCACCAAGCAGCAACTCAATGCTGCGTGGACGCAGCAGCACCGGCAGCCTTACACGCCGCACCTGCCTCGGCCAGTCATCGCGCCGCGACGTGATGAGCACGCGTGCGCCACCTCCGGTCGGCTGCCAGCGCTCGAGCAACGCCGGGTCTTCAAGGTTATCAAAGACCAGCAGCCGCCGCACTGGGCTATTCCAGGCTGCCTGCACATGGGCGATCCGTTCGGCGAATGCAAGTGCAGGAAACTCCAGAAGATCCAGGCCACCGGGTCCCGCACAGCTCGCAACCTGGCCGTCGATCCGGTCGGGTTGCTCCATGTTCAGCCAGAAGATCCCACCAGGAAATGCCGCCTGATGCTGACGCGCAAACGTAGCCGCGAGCAGCGTCTTCCCCACCCCGGCCATACCAGCGACTACAGGCGACAGCGCCACCGCACCATCCGTCATCAGCAGCGTTGCCAGCTCAGCGAGCGCCTCGTCGCGGCCAATCAGCGGGATTGGCTGGTAGGGCGCCTGGAAGGCAGGAACTGTTTCGCGTGGGCCCTGATAGATGGTTGGTTTAATGGATATGGTTGCGCCAGGGAAATGTCCGTCGAGGTTGTATTGATCACCCTCAACAAACGTTCCCTGGCGTTTGTCGATGCTTCCCTCAGCGTAATCGTCGCCGCCCTGCGTGTGAACGACACGCCGCTCAGCCCGAGCAGCATCATCGCTCTGCTCAGGCTGAGTAGGCTGCAAATTAGCATCAGGGTAGCTGGCCATGTGCGTGGTCTGTCCATGCGCAGCACTTTCCGATCTAAACGCATTATAGCAAGCGGTCTTACGCTGCGCATTCCCCAATCACAGCAGCATCTGCCCGCTCTCCACAATCAGCCATCTCCCCGCTGCGGCATCCAATAGTAGCGTGTAGGTAACACGCACCGTCGCCTGCTCGGGTGCGGTGGCACCTGCCTCCTGGTTGCTCCAGGTCTCCTGGGTGACGGCGGTGGCGCTGTCGCCGGTCGGGCGGCGGGCCGCAGCTGCTGGAATGACGGATAGCCGGGCAGGAGGGGTGAGCACGGCGAGGCAAATGGCGGTATGATGAGACGTAAGGAGGTGTCTATGCCAACTGCACCTGGCCCCGCCGTCTTTCCAACGCTTCAGGCCCGCAACCTCAACGGGCGGACCATCACGCTCCCCGCCGAGCTCGGCGGCGCGCGCAATCTCATCCTGGTCGCCTTCCGGCGCTGGCACCAGGATCTGGTCGACGCGTGGTTCCCCGCTCTGGAGACGCTGCTCGCCGCGCATCCTGAGCTACGGGTCTACGAGCTGCCGATGATCGGCGGCCTCTTCACGCTGGCGCGCCCCTTCATCGACGGGGGCATGGCCGCGGCGATCCCCGACCCGGCCGTGCGCGAGCGCACGCTGACGGTCTACACCGATGTCGGGCGCGTGATGCAGGCCCTACAGATTGCGAGCACGGAGACGATTACGCTGCTGCTCGTTGACCGCCAGGGCCGGATCTTCTGGCGCGACGCAGGCCCCTACACGCCCGAGCGGGTCGTCGGGTTGGAACACGCCCTTGCCGTGCCACAGGCGGCGTTATGAGCGTCCGCAACGCCTACACAAGCTGCTCGACAACCGACTGGCTGGTCTTCTACGCGCCGCGCACAGAGCTGCGCGGCGGCGAGCCGCTTCAGGCCTTCACCGCCTACGGCTACAGTCGTGTTATTTCTGCGTCATGCCGTAGATCTGGACGAGGCCGGTCAGGCTCATGTTCTCGGCGATAACATCGTGGGGGATCAGGGCGTAGTGCCAGGGCTTGCCGCCGTAGCTCGCCGTGTAGTCCGTGGCCCGCTTGCACCACTCAACGGCCACATCTCGCTTCGCCAGCACGATCGGGGCGTCCATCTGGTTGCTGGCCTTCGGCTCCAGCATGTAGATGGCGTCGTCCGTCTCGGCGACGAAGTCCGGCTGGTACTCTTTCGGGTCGTTGTCGTGGCGGTAGTAGATCTGAAACTGGCCCAGGGCCGGCTTGAACCACTTGAGCGCCTCCCGCTCCAGAATGACGGCAAGTTTACGCTCGGCATCGGCCCCAAACTTTTGTACCGGGTAGAGGCAGCGCTTGAAGCCTCCAAACAGGTACTTCATCATGTTGCTCTTATCGGCCGGTGAAGTGCGGTAGTCGAGCGCCTGCTCCTTGACGCTGTAGGTGTACGCGCTCTCCTTCAGCTCGGTGAAGCCCTTGCGGACCTCGACCTCGTACCCCGTCGCCTCTTCCCAGTAGTGTGCCTGCATCTGGCTATGGATGAAGGCGGCGATCGCTTTCTGGTGCAGGCGCAGCACCTTGCGCGTGTCGTCCTCGGAGAGGTATGACTGAAAGTGCTCGACCGTCTGCGCAGCCAGGTCGTAAAGCAGGGCCGCGTGGTCGTCGTACGAGATGTCGTCGAAGTCGATCAGCCCGCTCACGACGTAGTCTTTAAGGTGCGACTCCTCCGCACCGCCGCTCCCCATTGCGATGCTGTCGAGCTGGTCGGTGCGCAGATGGCGCGCCCAGAGCTCATCAGAGGGCGAGGGGTAATTGAGCGGCTTCAGGTCTAGGGTGAAGGGCTTGAAGCCCGACTGCACCTCGCCGCGCGGCACAACCAGGATGCGCGGGATAGAGATCGTCTGCTGGGTGACGATCGCCACCGTCTGCGCGACGATCGCGGCGATGTCTGGCCCCTTGCCGAGACCATCAAGCGCGAGTTGCGCCGGCGCCGTCTGCTCCACAATCGCTTTGACGAGCGCGGCCTGGATCTCGGGCCGCTTCAGGTGCTCGACACTCGGTAGCTTCTGCGGCTGGCTCTCCAGCTTGCGAATCTCCTGGTAGGCGATCTGCGCCACCTGCTGCTCTTCCGGCCGTGTGAAGACCGGTGCCACGTCCTGGTCGGCTACGACGGTGCTACGCGTCTGCTGTGCCGGCTGAAAGCCGAGCTGCGTCGCCAGGTGCGACTGAGCGACGATGGTGCCGACTTTCTGCCCCAGCTGCGCGCCGTCGAGCACCACTGAGGCCATGTGGATCGCCGACCCCGGCTTGTTCGCCTCGTCAATGATCTCCTGGAACCTGTCGTGGGCGACGATGTTGAGCCGGTCTACCGCATTGACGCCTGTCCGGCGCCCGTAGGGCAGCCGCAGCCCACGCCCAATCGACTGCTCGATCAGGATGCGCGCATTCGCCGCCCGCAGCGGGACGATCGTGTACAGGTTGGTGACGTCCCAGCCCTCCTTGAGCATGTTGACGTGGATGACGATCTCGGTCGGCTCATCGGTCTGCTCGACCTTGAGCAGCCGGGTGATCATCGCCTCTTCCTCCGCCCCGGTCTTGCTGGAGTCGACCTGGATCACCTTATCTTTGTAGCGGCCCTCAAAGAAGGCGTCGGACTGGATCTGGGCCAGGAGCTGGCCAGCGTGGGTGGTGTCGCGGGCGATCACAAGGATGAAGGGCTTGACGATCGGATTGCCGCTCTCCCGAGCGTAGGTCTCCAGCTCAACCTTCACGCTCTCGTGGAGGCGCACCCCGTCTTCGAGCTTCAGCCGCTCGATCGCGTCGGGCGTCATTCCGGCGGGGTTAAAGTTCTTGCGCGTAACAACGGCCGGCTCCTTCACAAAGCCGTCGGCCATAGCTTTGCTCAGGGGGTAGTCGTAGATCACGTTCTTGAAGGGCACCGCGCCCCGGGCAGTCTCGACGTAGGGCGTGGCGGTCAACTCCAGGCCGAGGATGGGCCGCAGCTCGTTGAGCGCCCGGATGCCGGCGCTGGCCCGGTAGCGGTGCGACTCGTCCATCAGCAGCACCAGGTCGTCCAGCTCGGCCAGGTAGTTGAAGTAGCTGTCGCCGATGTACTCGGAGAGCCGCTTGATCCGCGGGGCTTTGCCGCCGCGCACCTCGGAGTTGAGCTTCGAGATGTTGAAGATGTTGATCTTACAGCTGGCCAGCGCGCTGAAGAGCGTCCGCGCCCGCGCTTCGTAGTTGTCGCCGGTGATGATCTCGGGGGCGTCGATGGCAAATTCGGCGATGCCCTTAAAGACATATTTCGGCGTGTTTGGCGTGAAGTCGGCGATCAGCTTGTTGTAGATCGTCAGGTTGGGGGCCAGGACAAAGAAGTTTTTTATCTTGTGGGCCAGGTGTAGGTAGCTGATGAACGCGCCCATCAGCCGGGTCTTGCCGACGCCCGTGGCCAGGGCGAAGCAGAGCGAGGGGAAGTCGCGCTCAAAGTCGCTGACCGAGGGGAACTCGCTGCGCAGCACCTCCAGCAGAGTCGCCGTATCGACGCGCCCCTTGAGCTGCGTGATCTCAGTGATGCGGTGAAGGATCTCCAGCGAGCGGCGCTGGGGCGGGCGTAGGCTCAGGCGGCCGGCGATGGCGTTGACGTTGCGGTTCATTGAGTATTCCTTGCTGGCCGGCCGCTACCTACGCGCAGAGCGATGCGCCTGACACAGCTCAGGTTTGCCTGTAGGACTGGAGACATGCCTCCCACACAGCCGGGTGGCGGGCGTGCAAGTCGGTGAAAGGGGAAACTCGCTCACCTAGGCCCTCGAAACACCAACCGAGCAGTCCGTGATCATCAGCCTCGTTGAGGTCTTGGAGCAGTGCGGCAGCGTTGGGGTTTGGCTGTTCCAGCGCCTCTTCGACCCTCCGCTTCATGCGGCGAAATGATCGCTTGTACCCGTTGGCCATGGCTTCGCGGCGGTCAAGCCTGAGGACTTCCACCGTCTGATTGCCCTTCAACGAGTACTGTTCGCGCTCAGGATCGTAGCGAGCAACGATGTTGCCGGTCTGCGGGTCGAAGTCCAGGAACTCCCAGGGGTTGTCGGTTGCTGGGTCGATCAGCACGGGCACGCCATCGCCAAGGGGAAACTGCGTGCCCTTGATCCGGCCGCACTCGGCGCAGCAGAGCAGCATATTCGTCCAGCGAAACATGTGCTCCGGGTAAGGCGTTTTAGGCCAGAAGTGCTCGATGTCGGTGCCGTGGGAGTCACCGCAATACATGCAGCGCTCGCGGTTCCCTGCCATGGCTCGTAGGACGGTGGCGGCCTCAGCGAGAGGTTTGTTGCGCCGAGCACGATTCCACTCTGCCTCGACGCGCAGCATGCCAGTGGCACGTTTTGTGTCAGCCTTTATTTGCTCGCGATCAAGTGCGCGTGCTGATCTGGCCGACAACTCGTGACGGACAACCCGGCGCATCGCTAGAGCTCCTCGGCGTTCAAAGCGAAGCGCTCCAGCTTCGTTATCCGCACCTGTTCGGCGACGCTAAGCTCACCAGCAGCTCGCTGCTTCGCTTGGAGACGCGCGTACTCGCTGCGCGCTTCAACCGCCTCCGGCGAGCGAGTGTTCTGTAGGCCGAAGGCCGGGGTTAGGAGGATCGTGTCTGGGCGCGAACTGATCACCGTGTCGTAGTCCTCTGCGTTCAGCGCGCGCGGCTGCTCGTCACTGCCAGGCTCCGGCAACACAAACAAGCCGTTCGGGTCGGCGGCCTGGCAGATAAGTGGGCTATGAGTAGTGACAAGGAATTGAATATTGGGGAAACGACGCTTCAGCCAGAAACCGATCTCGCGCTGCCACTCCGGGTGCAGATGGGCGTCCACCTCGTCGATTAAGACCACGCCGCTGCGGGTGATGTACAGCTGCCCATGCGCGTCACGGGCGGCCAGCCCCTTGATAGTGTACGCGTTAATTAAGTGGTGAAGAATGTCGGCCAGCAGCGCGAGCATCGCCCGGTAGCCATCGCTCATTTCGCCCCAGGCAAGCTCAATCCCGTTACGATCAACTAGCCAGAGGCCGTCCGAGTCTACCCGTGCGACACGCAGCTGGTTCGGCATGAGGTCGTCGTTAAGCAGCTCCAGCAGCAGATCAAGCTGCTCGCGCTCCGCCTGCCGGTTCTCCAGCGCTTTATAGCGCAGCTCGCGTAGCCAGCGATCTGCCTCGGCCAGTGAGGCCGCCTCCTGAAACATGGTCGCAAAGCGGGCGGTGCTCGGGGAAACCATCAGCTGCGTGGCCTCCGAGGATGCGCCGAACACGCGCCGGAAAGGGCCGTAGCCGCACGAGAACCAGCCTGCCGCGTCGGGCGACCAGATGGTGCGATCCGGTGTCTGGTAGCTCTTTGCCTTGCCTGCCGGAATTGCAGGCTGGAGCGTCGTCTCTTTGCCACCGTTCTTCAGGTTGAGCCGAGCCGGGAAGGGCTTGCTCGGCTTGTTGCCCTGCGTAGCCAGCTCGTCATCATCTGCGACGCGCACGAGCTCCAGCTGGATGGAACCCCCATCATTGGGGGCTCCATGTCGAACCCAGCGATTAAAGCTGGGCTGTAAGGCCCGCGCCGTGTCGCGCCCAGTCAGGCCGACGGCGATCGCTTTGAGCAGAGTGCTCTTGCCCGACCCGTTATCTCCGGTGAAGACCGTCCAGCCAGCGTAGCTGCCGTCGGGACGCGCAAGCGTAAAATCAAGCTGCGTGAAGCCGCGTATGTTTTCTAGTAGTACCCGGTCAAGATACATACACGCTCCTTACGCCTGCCCCTGCGCATCGTCCACAAAAAGGCCCATTTGCCGTGGCTGTTGCGGCGCGCTAGGCAGGCTCTCTACCCGCAGCGAGTAGTCGTCTTTGCCCCACTCGCAGCGCGCCAGCACGTGCCGGGGGATCTTTTTGACCGTCAGGTTTGCGTACTCGCTCTGGCCCTTGAAGGCCGCGCAGAGCACCAGCAGCGTGCGCTCCGGCCCCACCTCGTCCGCGAGTTGCTGGAGCTGCTCGTGGTTCAGGCTGGCGGTGGTGACGTAGATGAAGTCGCGCTCGGTGGAGCGGCCCTGCTGCCAGTAGCGCGTGTCGCTCGGCGCGTAGGTGAAGCCCTCTAGCTTGCAGAGCGCCTGGGCGAGCCGCTCCCGGTTGTACGCCTTGTTGATCACCCAGCGCCCCCAGCGATCTGCTTGGAGCAGCGAGGGCGCCAGCCGGTAGTAGCGGAAGCCGCCCCCGCCTTGCCACCCTGTAGCCTTTGTTACGCCGCCGGGGTCGGCGCCATCGATCACCTTGCGCAGCCGCGGCACAATGTGCGTTCGCGCGTGCTCGCCCAGCTCGACCATGATCCAGCGCCGCCCCAGCTTCTGCGCCACCGCGCCCGTGGTGCCGCTGCCCGCGAATGAGTCGAGCACGAGGTCGCCTGGTTCCGTAGTAAGGTCTAGGCAGCGTTTAATTAACGCTTCAGGCTTCTTGCCCTTCGGGAACTCAACTCCGCCTTCGTTGTGAAGGTTGTTAGATAAAATATCGTCCCATATACTTGTCAAAGGCTCTCCGGCAACATACTCTCCATCAATAAGTTTCAGCTTATCTGAATAGAAGAGAATGCGCTCTCCGCCAAGAAAGTACATGTCAGAAACGCCATTGCGCTCGAGTAGTACGACTTTGTCACGAGTACCTCGCGACGCATCAATTGACTTTCTTGCCTCCGCGCTTACAGCATTATAATCAGGTCTTGCAAAACGAATAACGCGTTGTGCATTTTTCACGACAAAATCCGAGATTAAACTTTCATACTCATCTCCGAGAATCTTCTTGAGACCTTTCTCTAGCAGATTCTTGCTGGCGGCAAATGCCTCTGTTAGAGTAATGAACCGCCATTCCAAAAAATGATCATCGTAATTCTCAATAAACTGGCCGTACCTCTTGTCGCGTTCCACTCTCGCGGTGAATACACGATTTGGTTGCCACTCATCCTTTTTCTTGGCGTACAAAACCACAAAGTTAGACGTACTAACAACGCCTGGATTAATTGCCTTGTGGCCCGTTGCCGAACCCTGCTTAAATGTGATTACTGAGACTCTATTTGAGCGTCCAAAAACCTCGTCAAGCAAAACAATTAAATATGCTAATTCATTATCGTCAATGTGAACAAAAAGCGATCCGTCATTGGAAAGCAACTTATGAATAAGCTCTAGCCGATCTCTTATCAGCGAAAGCCAAAGCGAGTGCTCCACTCCATCGTCGTAGTGCTCAAATGCCTGTTGTGTATTAAAAGGGGGGTCAATATAGACACACTTCACCTTGCCGGCATACTCGGCCTCCAGGGCCTTGAGCGCAAGCAGGTTATCGCCCTGGATGAGCATA
>ENA-ORBV01015194-ORBV01015194.1-microbial-mat-metagenome-genome-assembly--contig:-NODE-15194-length-11372-cov-6.201505_pt1 | contig 11372 bp, 6 predicted proteins | sample MGYA00237777_ERZ505514 | MGnify/ENA primary metagenome ERZ505514 (study PRJEB26160, sample SAMN06269048) | microbial mat metagenome | isolation source: Oligotrophic lake microbial mat | place...
ATATTGAATCTTGCAGAGAGTACTTATTTTGTAGAACCTATAGTGTTTTTCAAAAGTTTTTGCTGAATCACGAAACATAGCAATGGAGACTATGTTAGATCTTGTTTCTTGTTAACCCTTTGGGTTAACTATGATTTTTGAAAATGACAAACACTATTTATTATCCCTTCGGGGGATAGTAACTTTCTAAAGCCTTTGCTTTTCGGCAAAGACTTTAGAAAGTTACTATCACTGAATCTTCTGCAATTCCTCTAATATTGAAATAAATCACACTTAGCCGTGTCAATCTTTTGACACATAAATTCATTTTGCAATCCAGCTTCAGATTAAAAGCATCAAACTACTTTGTACATTTGCGAGAATTTTTTGGACTTGTATTTACATGGTGGATTTTAATCCCAATCAAATTGTTAATGGCAGTTCTGAGTTATTTAAGACTCTGGCTATTAGTCCATTCGAAAACAATTTAAATATTCTTAAGCAAAAATTTCCAAGAGTTGCAGGATTAATTTTAGAAGCAAAACCAAGTTCTGATGAGGCTACGATTGTTGATACTGCCGAAGGTCCTGCTGTTTTCTTAAATGGTATACCTTTAGATCATCCTGATAAACCTGCCACCGCTGCTTTAGCATGGGCAACAAGAAGTTTAGGTGAGGATAGATATAAAGAAGCTAAAAATATTATCATTTATGGTTTTGGTGCTGGTTATCATGTAGATGCTTTCCTTAAACAATCTAAAGCACGAATTATTGTAATTGAGCCATCAATTGAAGCTTTGAAAGCTGCAATTTCAGTAAGAGATTTGCGGTCAGTTTTTTTGGCATTAAAAGATCTTTGTGTTGGGCGCGATTTTTATCCCGAGAATCTACCTGATGGTATTGAGTTAATTATTCGACCACAATCTCAATCAAGTAATTTAGAGCATTGTCATAAAGTTAAAACAATTGCTTTTTCAAAGCGCGGCTTTACTGCTCTTCATCCCAAAGTTGGAATTTTAGGTCCACTGCAAGGAGGCACATTACCGATTGCTGGATATTGCGAACGAGGCTTGGGACTTATCAAACAACGTACTCATGCAATGGACGTTAGTGGATTCGCACCCGGTTATCACGAGTTCTCTAAATTTTTAAAACAAGATCAAAGAAAGTCAGTTCTCGAAGGTCATTATTTGCAGATGCTTTCAACGATGTTAGTCGAGAGTCTTACGGAGCATCCTGTTGATATTTTACTTTGTATGGCCCAGGCTCCAATTTCGGGGGCTGCTTTGCAGGAACTCAGACGCAGAGGTGTGATTACTGTTTTATGGTTTGTTGAAGATTACTTGCGTTTCACATACTGGCGTGAGATGGCAAAATATTACGATTTTGTTTTTACGATTCAAAAAGGTCCTTGTATTGATGCAATTCGAGCTGCTGGTGCAGGTGAGGTTCATTATTTACCTTTAGGCGCAGATCCATACGTGCATACCCCATTAACTTTATCACCAGAAGATAAACAACGTTGGGGATCGCCAATTTCATTTGTAGGTGCTGGCTATCATAATAGACAACATGTGTTTGCAAATTTAATGCAGTATCCAGTTAAACTTTGGGGAACTGAGTGGCCAACATGTAAGCCATTTTCTGATATGGTTCAAGAAAGTGGAAGACGACTTGCTCCCGAAGAATACGTAAAGATTTTTAATGCTACAGATATAAATATAAATCTTCATTCTTCTGCTGAGCGAAACGATGTGGATCCATTTGGAGATTTTGTAAATCCAAGAACTTTCGAGTTGGCAGCTTGTGGAGCTTTCCAGTTGGTAGATAACCGATCTTTATTGGCAGAGAATTTTGAGCCAGGCAAAGAAGTTGCTACTTTCCAAAACAGTGCCGATCTAAAAGAAAAGCTAAATTACTATATCGATCGTCCCGAAGAAAGAGCACAAATGGCGGCACTTTCAAGAAAAAGAGTTTTAAAAGATCATACTTATGAAGCTCGTTTGAAGCAGATGCTGGCCTATATTTTTGGAACTAAGTTTGAACATTTGCGCGAAAGAGAAATTTTAAATCCCTGGACGAATTTAATTCGACGTGCAGAAAAGCATCCGGAACTTCTTGATCGTTGTAAGGTTGCTTATGATCGTGGAGAGTTGCCAAAGCTAGATGGTTTAGTGGCTGATATCATGACAGGGAAAGGCAAATTATCAGATACTGAGAAAAAACTTTTATTTCTTCACCACATTAAATCCCAGATAGTTTCTATGAAGAAAGAGGGGGGACACTAATGTCGCGAGGAATACAAAAACAAAAATTCAAATATTTCGGACTACTAAAGTGGCTATGAAAAGGAGGTACGCCGAAAAAAACAATATACTTCTAGTTAATATAACTAGATTAGGAGATATGCTCCAAGCCACGCCTACCATTGCTGGCATGAAGATGGAGAATCCGAATTGTAAAATTACTGTTTTGGTTGAAAAACAGTTTGCCGGAATTTGCTCCTTACTACCCAATATTGATGAAACAATTTCTTTAGATTTAGGAATGACAGTAAGAGCTATTGCACGCGAAGGAGAGGGAGTAATTGATGCATATGAGTATGTTTCTGAAGTAGTTGAAGATTTAAGAAGCAGAAATTTCGATTATTGTCTTAATATGTCTAATTCTGCTTATACCGCATTGCTACTGAAGTTATTAGATATTAAGCGTCACGGTGGTTGGACTTCTGATGATGAAGGTTATCGTGTTATAGAATCTGATTGGGCTAAGTTATTTGCATCATGTGTTTTTCATACGAACAGATCTTATAATACTTTAAATCTGGTTGATATTTTTAGATGCTCAGCTGATGTAGAAGCTCATCCAACCAAACTTCTTTTAAATTTAAATGAAGAAGATCTAAAATTTGCTCAAGATTTAATTTCAGATTTTAAATTTACCAATACGGGTCCAGTCATAGCTGTCCAAGCTGGAGCAAGTCAGACTAAACGTCAGTGGATTCCAGAAAAGTTTGTAAGATTTATAAATGTACTAGTGAATAAGTATAATGCCCGAGTCATTTTAACTGGAACAAAGTCGGAGATGCCGATTTTAGAAAAAATTGTTACTGGATGTAATTCAGTAAATGTTGGAGTAGCTGCAGGAAAAACTTCTCTTTCGCAATTGGCAGGATTGTTAAAGCAGTGTGATTTATTAGTTACTGGTGATACAGGAACAATGCATATGAGTGTTGCTGTTGATACTCCAGTAGTTGCAATGTTCTTAGCTTCCGCCCTTGGTTTTGAAACTGGACCATATAGTGAAGGTAATATTGTACTTCAACCTGTTATTTCTTGTGGACCATGTAATCCGAATAAACCATGTGCCAGACCAGATTGTCATGATTTAATTGATCCAGAGTTTTTAGCAGAGCTTTCAATTCTTCGAGTCCAAGGCGATATTAAAAATTTACCTGCACATTTAGAAGATCCTAAAAATCTCGTTGTATTTCGAACATACTTTGATGAAGCTGGTTTTTACGATATGGCTCCATTGAATCTTAAAAATGAAGATCCACGAATGGTTAAATTTCGTCAAGCTTATCGAAAACTTTGGCAAGATGACTTAGCTGGGTTGATGGAAGGTGATCAAAGTAAAGTAAAACTTCCGAGTTCCTTAAGTCTTTATGATTCATTTTTCGATGCTTCGTCTAATATTCAAAAATTTGCTGCGGCTGGTAATCAACAGATCACCCGCTTAATTGAATTAATAAATGATACAAAATCTTCTGGCCAACACCTCAAAGAGGTAAGTGAGAACCTTAACCAAATTGATAAGACAATAGAGGCATTAGGGTATCACCACCCAGAACTAGGTTTGTTAACGCGCATGTTTATTTTTGCAAAAGAGAATATTTCCGGATCCGAGGCTGAGATGTTGGCATCTCAAATGGGAGGGGTCTATAAAGATTTAGAACGAAGAAGTAATAAATTAACACAGTATTTTCAACAACTTAATTAAGGTGCACGATGCTTCAAATTAGAGTTAACGGTCAATCCTCTCCGTATAAAGCAGGATCTCTACCTAAAATTACTGATGTAATTGAGCTTATCAAAGGCTCAATAGATCCAGCTCATATTATTACTGGCCTTAGAATAAATGGTCGTGATCTAACTGAGGGTGAATGGCAAAGCTCACCAACTCAGTTTTGTGAAACTGATATTTTAGAAGTCGATACTGGCACGACAGAGCAGTTTTTAAGTGAAAGATTAGCAGTCACACCAAATCTTTTAGAGAATATTTATATTCTTTTTAGAAGTTGCCGCCAAAGCTTCCAAGCAGGATCAATGGAAGAAGGAAACAGGATTATGGTAACAGGTGTTAACGATCTCAAAGCTTTCTTTGAGTGGTACTGTATGCTTTTGAGAATGGTACCTGCCGAGAGTAAAGGTAAGTACGATATTAAGCCACAGTTGGATGAACTAACTACAATTTGTAGAGATATCTGTCAGCAACAACTTTATCAATCATGGTGGGCACTAGCTACTACTATTCAAGAGAGGCTTGAGCCAGCTCTTGATAAATTAGAGAGTCATTTTCGAAGAAATGTTTGTACTCAGTAGGATTGGGAGGAAAGCTACAGCCTACTTTCTGAGGCGACGGAGACCAATCTCAAAATAACGAAAGATGCCTTAGTGCTTATTAAAAAAACGTTGTTTATAAGAAGCATGAAATCTAGATCCCTGATTTGAGCAGCTACGACAAAAACTCTCTAACTAGCTGAAACAACAATCTCTTATTCCTTTATTCAGTAGTTCCATACGATCCTCCCATATTATTTCTTTGAAATAACTCAAATTTTAAAAGTTCTCACCTAGGTATTAATCCTATTTTAAGGAGATATGGGCGACCTATTGATACTAATTTCTAATAACCATTCTCGACGGCAATGAAGCACTCTCCAAAGTATCTGCTTAAGCCCCTGTTAAAAGGCTAAAACAGATGCTATTTTTTTGCTTTTAAGATTTCAATAACCAGTATTTAAAAATGTTTTCTGAAAACGATTTACTAAATAAAGAGAGATGGCTCTCTCAACTAATTGAAAGTAAGGAGATCACCTCTCCAGCACTTGCAATTGATGCAAGTGTAGTAAAAAGCACTTTAAATCTTTTTGAAAAATATATTCCTGAAGCAAAGATCTATTACGCAATCAAAGCCAACAACACACCATCACTTCTTCAATATCTTGCTAACCAGGGTGTCTCATTTGATGTTGCCTCTACTCAAGAGATCCTAGATTTAAAAGCTCTCGGTATTTCTAGCACAAGAATGATCTTATCAAATCCTATAAAAAGTCCCCGAGCGATTAATACTTTTTTTGAAAATAAACTTAAATTACTCGTTGTAGATAATATTGACGATATCCAAAATTTATCACGGGCCCATAAACAAATTGCTGCAGATCATCCTGTTGGTATCCTAGTACGTATTCGAATTGCTAGTGCTGAAGTACAGATAGATCTAAATAGTAAATTCGGCTGCCTTGAAGAGGAGGCATTGCCACTAATAAAAGCTGCTGCTGAGGCTGGCTTTCAACCACGCGGTATTCAGTTTCATGTTGGAACTCAATCCTGGAGCACTCATAATTATACTGTTGGAGTTGAAACAGCCCTTCGTATAATAGATAAAGCTAAAAGTGAGCTTGGAATCCGTTTAGATACCCTTAACATTGGAGGCGGCTATCCAGATCCATCGATGGCAAATAAAGCCGGTGGGCTAGATTCTTTCTTTACAGGACTTGCCGCTGCAATCGCTCCAGCAATTGCGCGTGGTCTTAACATTATCGCTGAACCTGGCAGGATTATCGCAAGTGGTGCATGCTCATCCGTATCTTCAGTAATCGGAAAAAGTATTCGTAATGGAACACCTTGGCTCTATCTAGATGATGGTGCTTATGGCCTCTACTCGGGTAAATTTTTCGATCTCAAAGAATTTAACCTTAGAGTTCTTAAGCAGAAAAACACCACTGGGGATAACCAATTGGTCCCTCATGTTGTAGCTGGCCCGACCTGTGATTCAATTGATGTAATCTCAGAGAATGCGTTATTGCCAGCCAATCTTGAAATCGGAGATATCCTCTGTGCTCACAATATGGGTGCCTACAGTATTGTAACCGCCTCCAACTTTAATGGATTTGGGCATATTGATACTTATCTTGGAAATTCGATGGAAGCGGAATTTTCGCAATTCCGTAAATTACGAGCTGCTTAGCTGCTTAACTGCTTAACAGTAATTATAAAAATTATAAAAAATAGTAATTATAAAAATCAATGCTTTGATAAATAAGCTTCTGATCTTTCTCCATCTTCCTTCTCTCCTACTTTCTACTTGACTCCCTTCTTCCCTTTAATTTTCTCCGCGATCTCTATGAGTGTCAACCGCTGATCCTTTAATTTTTGAATCTGCTCACACCGTTTAGCCTGATTACTATCATAGAGCTGATAACCTGAATCAGTAACCTCAGCAACGCTCAACAATCCTTCTTTAGTCCAATAACGGATCGTCGGTACAGTTACTCCAGCAAGCTTGGCCAGTTGCCCAATCTTAAGTAACCCCTCCGTATCACCATCATCAAAGGGAGTTTCACCTTGCGCAGCGTTAATATAGATATCGAGAGATCGATCAACCGCCTTAGAAACAAGCTTTTCATAATCGCTCTTTGGCCCACCAAGCTGGGCTGTTTCAAGCGCCCCAATATAAGCCAATCGATCCTTCTTACGAATTATAGCTGGTGGATATCCGTACATCATTAAAAGTAAATTCATCAGCAACCTTGCAGTACGACCATTACCATCAACAAAAGGATGGATCGTTACAAGGCGATAGTGGGCTTCGCTAGCAAAGGCGACAGGATGAAGATTATTTTTTGTAATTAGCCATCTCTGAAACGCCACCATAAGATCTGACACCTTGCGTGGATTTGGTAAAATAACTGCTGAGCCAGAAATTCTTACTGCAACACTTCGATAACGCCCTGCGTTTTCATCATCAATACTCTTTAAAATGATACTATGAATTAAAAGAAGATCTTTTTCCAAAAGTTGTGCTGGTTTCTTTTTAATAAGAGAACTTATGAAATCAAGCGCTTCGGCATGATTGGTTGCCTCTAGATGCTCCCGTAAACTTTTACCACCGATTGTTAGTCCTTTCTCAATCACTACTGCAGTTTCACGACGGGTAAGAGTGTTTCCCTCTAAAGCGTTACTTGTAAACGTTAGTTCAACCTTAAACCAATCGTTTAAGTTAGTGACGATCTCTTGTGGCAAAGGTCGCAAGTCATCCAACATCCTTTTTTTATTAGTTAATTTTTCATAGTTCATACTATAAAGTATAAAGTATCACCTAATGGTTTGCAAGTTGAATTTAACACTCTCCAATTCCAAAATTCGAAAAGTACCCTCCTTAAAACTAAGGGCAGCTTAGCCGAGGTAGTTACATTCGATTAAAAAATCAATTGAAATTTACTACGATCATGGTAGAGAGAGTACACCCCTTAAATAGAAGCTAAATCAGGAATATGTTCCATAGACTACTTAACATACTAGACTCTAACAGTTTTTTCTTTTTGGTCCCCGTGGTACTGGCAAAACCTCACTGTTAGAGAGCCTCTCTTATTTGAAGAAAGACACTCTCTGGATAAATCTTCTAGAATCAAAGCGTTTTACAGAGTTGAGTCTTTATCCTGAAAAACTTAGTGAGATCATAACAGCACAGGATCCAGAATGGGTAGTCATTGATGAGGTTCAACGAATTCCGATACTCCTTGATACCGTACATAATCATATTGAAAAAAGTGGTACTAAGTTTGACCTGCTTAACGCACTTAGATGGGGAACATTACCCAGAATTTTATCACTCGCCAAGGAGGAGGAGCGAGTATTATTTCTTGAAGCTTATGTTGATACATATTTTAGAGAAGAAATAGTAGCAGAACAGATTGTTCGCAATCTAGTTCCGTTTCGTAAATTTATTGAGATCGCCGGTCAAACAAATGGGACTATTGTGAATTACGCCAATATAGCTAGTGATATTGGAATTGACCCCAAAACGGTAAAATCCTACTTTGATATTCTTAAGGATACCCTTCTTGGCTTTTATCTTCCAGAATATGATCGATCTTTACGTCGTCAGCAGATTAAAGCACCCCGTTTTTATCTGTTTGATACTGGTGTTACTAGAGCATTAACCAATGTAGCGCATATCCCACTTGGATCCTCTAACGAGATTGGCAGATGTTTTGAGCACTTCATTATTAGTCAGATGGTTGCCCTCAATCATTATTTTGGAAGGCGTTACAAATTTTCATACCTTGCAACTAAAGGAGGGGCTGAGGTTGATGTCATAATAGATCGCCCGCAAAAGCCGACTGTACTGGTCGAGATAAAATCTGCAGAACACATAGATGAGCGTCATTTACAGCACCTGCTCGGGATAAAGCGCGACTATCCTAAGTTGGAATACTGCTGTCTATGCCGAGAAGCAGAGGTACGTGAAGTTGATGGTATTAAAATAATGCCGTGGGTGGAGGGCATGAAATATCTTGGATTGACTGAGTAAATTTGAGTATTTTCTAAAAACTGCCCTTTTAACCACCCCATAATCCTACCTAACCTTTCTTAACATTTGATAATTCTGTATTCTTATTCAGCCTGTTATAACTGGCCAATGAGTAAAGTTGTATGCATTCTGAACACGCCAAATCATCGAATCAAGATCTTACTCCAGAGAACCGAGAGTATCGGCTTCCACCCGAGCGCGTTCAGATGGCGGCGGACGCTAAGTTTTTATTAGAGCACATCAGAGAGCTTCGCACGCCTGTACTTTGTTACTGCCTTGATACCGTTGCTGATCAGCATGAACTAATAAAAAAATCCTTTCCTGGCGTGCAAGAATATATCGCCTTAAAGGCAAACTGTGACGAGACGACAACCAAGTTGTTAGCAAGCCGTGGTGCTAAATTTGACGCAGCTACTGGAGGGGAACTTCTAAAACTTATGTCTTGGGACATCCCTAGCCATAATGTCATGGTTACTAAACCAATACGAGAACCTCAGGATTTAGCCGCTATAGCTCTTTACCAGCCACGCGCTTTAGTGGTGGAAAAGCCATCTGACTTAGAAGATCTAGTAAGAGCAGGAATACCGAGTGAGAATTACCATCCTGAAATTATCATGAGGATCATGCTTCCTTTTGGAGAGCTTGCTGTAAGGCACGGGGCTGATGTTGTCACGTACGATAAGGGAGCAGATGGCAAATTGCACTGGACATTTGGCCAGCATGAATCTGATGACACCTCAAATCCAAAAATTAGTACAGATAAAGTTCTCAAGCCTTTAAGAGAAATATTAGAGCGAAAGCTAGAGATAGAAAATCGCACTGGCTTTAAATTTGGTGAAAAAATCGGAATCTCTGTTCATACCGGTGGACAGATGACAGACAACTACAAAATCGCTCTTGCAGCAAAAGCATTTGGTTGGATAAAGGAAGAATTAACCAAACCGTATCAGAAAGTACTTTCCAAGGAAGAGCTTCAGCAAGGCAACCGCCAAGCAGGGCAACCTATTTTGTCCGGGTTTAATATTTCAATTTTTGATTATGGTGGCGGATATCCGGATCAAGAAGCTTGTAGAAAAGCTGGGGTTACCCAACGCGAAGTTTTTGCAGAAGTAGGGAAAATATTTAGTGCCTCCCAAGCTCAGTTTCCAGACACCGAGCATTGGATTGAACCCGGACGCTCTGTGTTCGCCGATGCTGCCTTTGTTATCACTAGGATTACTTCAGTAGATCCAAGACCTAGATATATCACCCCCTCTGGGGAGGTGGTTGAGGAACCTTATAATCATCTTGATGTTGATGATAGCATTACCCTCCATGGTCTTGGCCGATATCACGAGGGCAGTCAGCGAGAGAGCCAGAAACTGGACGGTGATTGTGTTGAATTTAGTCAGTTAAAACAATTTGATTTCTTTCCACTGAGAATTATTGAAGGATTACCACCTCTTTCAACAGATATAAAGACAGCTCGAATTTACGGAGGTAGTTGTGATTCCGGTGACAAGCTAGGAGTTGTGAAACTTTGCAAAGACGTTGAGGTTGGTGATGCATTACTCATCCCTTGTATGGGTGCCTACGTTGAGGATTTTGTAATTGACAAATTTAACTCGCTTCATCCCCCACAAATTGTGTTTTTTACCCGGACTCCGCAAGATGCCAATCCAATCAGTGTCGTTAGCCTCATGGATCGACAACCATTTGATCCTGATTTATACCATGCGTTTTTACATAGACCACGTGGAGAACGGGACATTCGCGTCGAGGCTAATTTTACAAGCCTACCAGGTGGGAGTCAGTACACCTTCTCAAAAATAGCAGCGAGCTTAGCTGGTCAAGTAGAAACAAGACTGATTCGTCCAGTGCCACTTCGCAATGCTGCGAATGATGACATAGAAACAGGAGATGAGAATATTTTTGAGCGGAATCGGGAGGCCTTGAAATTAGGCCCTGTGCAAGCTACCTTTCCAGGTGGCATGGGTGTTGTGGTGAAATGCCGCGATCTGAGCCTCGATAGAGATATCGCACTTAAGATTTGTAAATTTCCAGCTAATACTAATTTAGGGGAGAGATTTAGTGCTGAGGGTCAAGTGATGGCTCGCCTTGAGCACCCTTGTATTCCTAAAGTATATACATCTAGCATTCTACCTAAGGACAAACGACCTTTCTTAGCTATGGAGTTTGTTGAGGGAAGCACCCTTGATAAAGAACTACCTCACCTTCATTCAGAAACATTGAAGCATGTTGACTGGAGAAGCACAAAAAATGACCGAGGCATGATGATCTCTCGCATAATAGATGCCGCAGATGCTATCCAGTACGCTCACGATAAAGGGATCATTCATAGAGATATTAAACCTCAGAATTTAATGAGATCTGGCGATTCCGTTAAAGTGCTAGATCTAGGACTTAGTAAAACTAACCGTGAGGAGTCACCTCTTACAGAATCAGCGCCAGAGACTTACGGAATGACCCGAGTTGGTACTGTTCTTGGTACTGTCGCGTACATGAGTCCTGAACAGGCACGTGGCGAGGAAGTTACAAAAAGCACAGATGTTTGGGCCTTGGGTGCCACTCTATATGAAATTGTATGTAATCAAAGACCCCTTAATCACTTTGAGGGGCTAGCAGTTGGGCCTAAAGAGAATGAGCAGGTTGTATTAGATGCTCTTAAGCGAGGTGGTCCTGATTTAATTGCAACACCTTCAAAGATTGCTCCAGAAACACCAAGAGAGCTCGAATCCATTATCATGAAAGCTCTCAGAGTAGATCCTAACGATCGGTACGAAAGTGCTGCTGCAC
>ENA-ORBV01015196-ORBV01015196.1-microbial-mat-metagenome-genome-assembly--contig:-NODE-15196-length-11370-cov-4.132560_pt1 | contig 11370 bp, 13 predicted proteins | sample MGYA00237777_ERZ505514 | MGnify/ENA primary metagenome ERZ505514 (study PRJEB26160, sample SAMN06269048) | microbial mat metagenome | isolation source: Oligotrophic lake microbial mat | place...
CGATGTAGCGCACCAGGACGTTGGTGTCGAGAGCCGGCATGCTCGCGCCGAGGTCAGCGCCAGGGGTTCATCTCGTCGACGCCGACGCGCTTGCCCTTGGGCGCCTTGAGCATGCCGGCCATGTCGAGGATGGACTTGGTCTTGGCGCGAACGATGATGGTGCCGTCAGGCATCACGGACCAGACCAGGCGCGTGCCCGGCTCAGCGTTCACAAGCGCCCGGACGTCCGCCGGTACAGTCGTCTGCCCCTTGGCGGTGATGGTGGATTCGGTCATTGCTGCTCCTTACTTTAGATCTCATTGTAATGCAATGTTGGCGACGTCCCTGACGGGTGCGAACCAGTCCAGCGTCAAGATGGCCGGGCGGCGAACGCATCGCCCATTTGGCGCGCCCGCTGTCGCATGGGTGTGGTGCATACAGTGCGGGCTGGCGCGGCGCAGTTTCTCGACCGTGGCCGGACCATTGGCCTCAATGACTTCGGCCACCTTCCTGAATAAGCGCCGCGTGGGTTTCCCTGGCCCTGACGACGAGTTTCATGCCCATTTTGTTGGCCCGGCGGATACATGACCTTCATCATTGCGTTCTTGCGCGAGCAAGGCTTTTCCAACGCGACAGTAGTAGCGTTCTGGACGGTTCTCGGCCGCGCAGCCGTGGTCGGAGGTTTCGCCTGGACGCCAATTCTCACCCGCTTTTCTGGTGGTTGGGGGTGGTTGCAGTGATGGCCGCCGTGACGGTTGGGGCAGCCTTACCGCTGGTCGACCTCTCTCTGGCGATGATGCTCTTGTCAGCCGCCCTGTTCGGCTGTGCATTCTTGGCCGTCGTCGCTGCGGTGAGTGCCGTAGCACGCCAGATCGCGCCGCCGAACGTCTGGACGGCGGCAATTGGAGGGTTGACCATCGCGGTCAGCATCGGGCAGAGCCTTGGGCCAGTACTCGTCGGCGTCCTGTCCGACGGTTCGGGCTGGCTGAAAACCGGCCTCGCCATTTCCGCTTGCGTCCTCGTTTTCGGCACGATCTGTGCGGCTTTCCAGCGCGAGCCAGATGAAAGCAGATCGCGACGCCTGCGCGCCGAATGACAGCCGGTCCTTGATGCGCGCCAAACCGAGGTGGCGGCGCTCGTCGAACAGCACGGTAAAGGTTGTCCTGATGCGCGCTAATGCCTAGCGACACTGATTCCCGGCGCACCGGGCCACCGGCGGGCAACGCCTGGTACCCAACCCCATCCGGCGGCTGGTACGGTTTGGAGAAGGGTCTCCATGGTCGGTTTGGCGTTTATGTGCCGCCGCTCACGGAAGAACCTGGGCTGTGCGAGCTGGAGCACAATCCCAAGAAACTTCGAGTCCACACCAAGTGAGCGCCGCGAGGCCTGACGAACAAGCTTGGATTGTGCGAAGCCACAATCTGAACCAGTTGTTGGACGAGCGCGGTGAACGGGGTAGCGGTGCCACTGCAAATAGCTTTTGGTGATTCTCCGGTGTGATGGTCCGGGAGGCGCTTTGGAGGCGCTGCAGAGCCTGGGCGCAAACGCCATTGCAACGCTTGCGCAGTGCTTGGTGTGTTTTCAGGCTCGATTTCAGGCCTTGCACGCGGAAATCTCCCCCCGTGTAGACGCGTTCTCCCCCCAGCAGCGCAACGCCTGCTTTGCCGAATGCGCGCCAGACGTGGGGGTTACAGCATCGACACCCCGGCGAGTTCTGCGCCAAGCCGCCGACGCCCGGGTGAGGGTGGCTCAATCCGCGTTCGCACAATGTGCATCGGCTCCCCGCAGCACGGGCAGCGCACCCGGTCACTCCCCATCCTGCCCCAACTCCTCCAATATCGGGCAGTCCGGGCGCTGGTCGCCGTGGCAGCAGTCCACCAGCTTTTGCAGCGTGCGTTGCATCGCCGCCAGTTCGGCGATGCGTTGTGCCAGATCGTCTACATGCGCGGCGGCGATGCGTTTGACGCTGGCGCTGGAGCGGCGCTTGTTGTGCCACAGCGCCAGCAGCTCGGCGATCTCGGGCATGCTGAATCCGAGGCTGCGCGCGCGCTTGATGAAACGCAGCGTGTGCACGTCCCCGGGCGTGTACTGCCGGTAGCCCGCCTCAGTGCGCGCGATGGCTGGCAACAGGCCGAGCGACTCATAGTGGCGCACCATCTTGGCCGACACCTGCGCTTGTTGCGCGGCCTGGCCGATGTGGAAGGTTGCCGGGGCAGTGGCCGCGCCAGTGGATTGGGTAGCGTGGTTCATGACCGGCTTCCCCTCCAGCGGCGCAACATCAGGGCGTTGGTCACCACGCTGACGCTGCTCAATGCCATTGCCGCGCCGGCGACCATCGGGTTGAGCAGGCCGAACGCGGCCAGCGGAATGCCCACCACGTTGTAGGCAAAGGCCCAGAACAGGTTCTGCCGGATCTTGGCGTAGGTGCGCTGCGAGATGTCAATGGCGTCCCACACCAGGGCCGGGTCGCCGCGCATCAGCGTCACGCCCGCAGCATGCATGGCCACATCGGTCCCGGTGGACATGGCAATTCCGACGTCGGCCGCGGCCAGCGCCGGTGCGTCGTTGATGCCGTCACCCACCATGGCCACCGTGTGGCCGCCAGCCTTCAGCCCTTCGATGCGCGCCGCCTTGTCCTGCGGCAGCACTTCGGCCTGCACTTCGTCGAGCCCGAGCTGGGTTCCCACCAACGCGGCGCTGCCCGGGTTGTCGCCAGTGAGCAGCACGGTGCGCACGCCGTGCTGGCGCAGCGTGGAAATCGCCGTGGCGGCGCTGCGCTTGACGGTGTCGCCAAAAGCCAGCAGCCCGATCAGAACCGGCTGCGCAGTAACGTCGGCCAGCCAGGACACGGTGCGTCCCTGTGCCTGCAGCGCCGTGGCACGGTCAGCGAGTGCGCCCATGTCAACGTTGAGCTCTTGCATGAGCCGGCTGCTGCCCAGGCGCAGGTCCTGCGTGCCCACCATCGCAGCCACGCCGCGTCCGGCCAGAGCGCGCACCTGCGTGGCGGCGGCAAAGGTGATGCCTTCGCTGCTGGCCACCTGCAGCACGGCACGTGCCAGGGGGTGTTCACTGCCGGCCTGGATCGCCGCAGCGTTGGCCAGCAAGGAGGCGCGTTCGCCATGGGCAGCCTCGGCGGCAACCAGTTCGGGTTTGCCTTCGGTCAAGGTGCCGGTCTTGTCAAAGACGACGACACGTACCTTGTGTGCCACTTCGAGTGCCTGTGCGTCCTTGATCAGGATGCCGTGGCGCGCCGCTACACCGGTGCCGGCCATGATGGCCGTGGGCGTGGCCAGGCCCAGCGCGCAGGGGCAGGCGATCACCAGCACCGCCACCGCGTTGAGAATTGCGGCTTCCCAATCACCTGCCATCAACCCCCACGCCAGCAGCGTGACCAGGGCGATCACCAGCACCACCGGCACGAAGACTTCGCTCACTTTGTCTACCAATCGCTGAATCGGCGCTTTGCGCGCCTGCGCTGATTCCACCAGCCGCACGATGCGCGCCAGGGTGGTCTCGGCGCCGATCGCCGTGGTGCGCACCAGCAGCAGGCCCTCGGCGTTCACCGCGCCGCCCGTGACCCGGTCACCCGTGTGTTTGGCCACCGGCAGGCTTTCGCCGGTAATAAGGGACTCGTCAACCTCGCTGGCGCCCTCGACCACCACGCCGTCGACCGGGACACGTTCGCCCGGGCGCACCACGACCACGTCTTCCCGTCGCACCTGGGCGATGGGGAGCTCGGTATCCTGTCCGTCGCGGCGCACCCGTGCCGTCTCCGGCCGCAAGGCCTGCAGGGCGCGGATGGCTTCGGTGGTTTGCCGCTTGGCGCGGCCCTCCAGCCACTTGCCCAGTAGCACCAGGGCAATCACCACCGCAGACGCCTCGAAATACAGATGGGCCATGCCGTGGCTGCCGTGCGTGAGCAACTGGTAAACGCTCAGGCCATAAGCGGCCGAAGTGCCCAGCGCCACCAGCAGGTCCATGTTGCCCGCGCCGGCGCGCAGCGCTTTCCAGCCGGCCCGGTAAAAGCGTGCACCGAGCCAGAACTGCACCGGAGTGGCCAGTGCGAACTGCCACCAGCCGGACAACATCCAGTCCAGCCCGAAGAGAGCCGCAAGCATGGGGGCTACCAGCGGCAGCGCCAGAACGATGGCCAGCGCCACTGGCCAGAACGGCTCGGTGTGGGGCGTGGAGTTTTCCGGATGGTCTTGCAACACCTCATGCGCGGTGTACCCGGCCTTTTCGATGGTGGCGATCAGCTTTGCTGGGTCGATGGCATTCAGGCTTCCTTTTACCTCGGCCATTTCTGTAGCCAGATTTACCTCGGCCGAGACGACGCCGGGGACCTTGCGCAAGGCTTTTTCCACCCGGCCCGAGCAGGACGCGCACGTCATGCCGCCCACGGCGAAGGTCATCGTCAGTTCGGGTTGCGTGATTGGATTTGTCAAGGCGATGGATGTCATGATGTTCAAGTCCTTTTCACAGCAATCTGCGCACCCGTGGCAATCTGCCGTCGCATCTCTTCAATACTCGCCGTCAACCCCACGAACAGGGCCTCGCCAACCAGGAAATGACCGATGTTGAGCTCGGCGACTTCCCTGATCGCAGCCACCTGAGCGACGTTCTCGAAGTTCAAACCGTGGCCGGCGTGGCACTCCAGGCCGTGCCGGGTGGTTGCGCCAGCGGCGCTGTGCAGCCGTTTCCATTCGGCGTCACGTGCCTGCGCTGACGCAGCGGCATAACTCCCGGTATGCAATTCCACCACGGCAGCGCCGAGTTGGGCAGCGGCCCGCACCTGGGCTTCTTCCGGGTCGATGAACAGCGATACCCGAATACCGGCCTGGGTCAGGCGCGTTATGAAGGGCTGCAGGGCCGATTGCTGACCGGCGGCGTCGAGGCCGCCTTCCGTCGTCACTTCGGTGCGGCGCTCCGGCACCAGGCACACGGCGTGTGGGCGCGTGGCCAGAGCGATTTCCAGCATCTCCGGCGTTGCGGCCATCTCCAGGTTGATGGGGGCCTGCAACACCTTGCGCAGCCGCTGCAGATCGTCGTCCCGGATGTGCCGGCGGTCCTCGCGCAGGTGCAGCGTTATGCCGTCAGCGCCGGCCTCGATGGCCATCAGCGCCGCACGGACCGGATCGGGGTCGGCGCCGCCACGGGCGTTGCGCACGGTGGCGACGTGATCGATGTTCACACCCAGGCGGATCTTCCTCATAGCGCAGTTTCTCCATTCATTTGCCGATGGGCGGCGATCAGCGCCGCCATCCTGATCGCACTGACCAGACTGCCAGCATCGGCGATTCCTTTGCCGGCGATGTCGAGCGCCGTTCCGTGATCGGGTGAGGTACGCACAAACGGCAGTCCCAGCGTGACGTTGACGCCGCCGTCCACGTCCAGTGTCTTGATGGGAATCAGCGCCTGGTCGTGGTACATGCAGATGGCTGCGTCATAGGTTTGCCGGGCACGTGGCGTGAACAGGGTATCTGCCGGAAACGGTCCCGAAGCGTCCATGCCCGAGGCCTTGAGCGCTGCGATGGCCGGCGCAATGATGTCGATGTCCTCGCGCCCCATGCTGCCACCCTCTCCGGCGTGCGGATTGAGGCCTGCGATGGCAATACGCGGCCGCGCGATGCCAAAGTCGCGCGCCAGCGCCGCTGCCGTCGCCTGCGCGATGCGCACGATGGCGTCGCCGCGCAATCCACCAACCGCCGACGCCAGCGATTCATGGATGGAAACCGGCACGACCCTCAGCTCCGCGCAGGCCAGCATCATGACGGCGTGGTAGGCGCCACCGGCCAGGTGCGCCAGGAATTCGGTGTGGCCGGGAAACGGGAAACCGTCTTCGTAAAGGACCGATTTCTGGATCGGGTTCGTAACCACCGCCGATGCCAGGCCCGCCGTGCAAAAAGCCACGCCTTGCCGGATGGCGTCGATCACGGCCTGTGCATTGCGCCGGTCGGGGAAACCCATACGCACCTTGGCCGACAGCGCAATCGGCAGAACCGGCAGTGCCTGCGCGAAGGCAGCCTTGGCCTGATCTGGCCGCGCAATGATCGTGACCGGCACCGAGGGCGACCTGGCCTGCGCCAGCGCCGCAACGTGCGCCGGATCGCTCAGCAGAAAGAAACTGCAACCACTCTGCCGCAGGCGCGACCAGGCGGCCAGCGTGATTTCGGTGCCCACGCCTGCCGGCTCACCCATGGTGACGGCGATCGGCAGTTTGGATGGGTCGACCAAAGTTGTTTCCGTTTGTTTGCGCTATGAATCCTGGCCAGTGTAGACCTTCCCATGATGGGAAGGTAAAGGCGATTGGGCTAAAGACCCTTTCAACAGAATTGGCGAATTGCCAGATCGCTTGACCTTACCACCGTAGCAGGGTTTACCATGGGCAGATTCAGGTCTCAGGAGGTTTCCATGCATGAATTCACCATCACCGAAATGAGCTGCGGGCATTGCGTAGGAGTCATTACCAAGACCGTGCAGCAGCTCGACCCGAAGGCCAGGGTGGAGACCGATCTTGCGAGCAAGAAGGTGCGGGTCGAGTCGACCCAGCCGCGTGACGCGATCGTGCATGTGCTAGACGAGGCGGGTTACACACCGGCCTGAGCGGACAGGTTCACGGAACTTTTCAGTCTTTGTTCTATCATTCCCCCATGCGTTTATTGCTCCTCGTCCTGATGATGGCTTTGTTGCCGTTGCGCGGCTGGGCGGGTGAGGTGATGGCCACTGAAATGGCGTCGAGCCAGGGCAGTCACCAACATGGACAGCGTGACTATGTTATTAAATCAATAGCGGGCCAAGTGCATAAAAAGGGGATTTCAGACACTTTCGAGGTGGAAAAAACGGCTGTTGAAGTGGCCAAAGCGTTGTTTGAGGCAAATACCACCAAGACAGCAGCCATGCATGACTGCGCAGGCGATGCCAAAGCTGACGACGCAACGCAAACAGATTCACGCTGCGACGTCTGCCCCACCTGCCAGGCGTGCCACACGGTGGCGCTGTCGCACCTGGAGACCCACGGTGCATCCCTGGCGATGCCCGTCGCACTGCCGCATTCGCCGGCCGCGCAATTTGTCAGCGCCGTCGCTGCGCTCGGCCAAAAACCACCGATCTCCTGATTTCCAGGCCCGTACTGGGCCTGTACTTGCGCCAGCACGGGCTTGACTGCCCGTTGCACCTGGATCGCTGCGATTGTCGTAATCGCCCCACTTGTTTATCAGGAGATTATTTTGAATACCCGCCATTTTTTCAAGCTAACGCGCTGGCTTTCACTGCTTGCGATGTCGCTGTGGGTCACAGCTGCGCATGCGCAGATGAACCCGGTAGCGCCCCCCATGATGGGAAAAGCTCAGGCGACAAAGGTCACGCCTGCAGGCTTTCAGTCGGCCTTTGAGGGCTACAAGCCCTACACAGACGAAAAAACCGGCAATTGGGTAGAAGCCAACGATACGGTTGCCAAGATTGGCGGCTGGCGCGTTTATGCCAAAGAGGCGATAGAGCCCGATGCTGCTGCTGGAAACGCGGCAAGCACTGCGACCGGCCAGGGCGGCAAGGATGCCAGGCCCGAGCCAGCCAAGGGCATGCCGGGGTCACACATGGGTCACGGAGGCAAGCCATGACGCGTTCAAACCGGATGCCGCGTGTCAAGCTGGTCGCCGTTGCGGTCTCGCTGGCAGTCTTGACGGGGTGCGCGAGCGTCAATTTTGACCAGTCCATCGCCAAAACCAACCAGGATGCAGCCGAATTCACGGCGGGCCGGCTGTCGCTGGCGCAAACCCATGAGCAGCGGGATGCGCGAGAACGCACTGCCGCAGAGTTGCTCAAGCAGCCGCTCGGGCAGAGTGGTGCGGTGCAACTTGCCTTGATCAACAGTCCTGCATTGCAGGCCCTGCTGGCAGACAACTGGGCGAATGCGGCCAACGCAGCGCAGTCAGGGCGGATAGCCAATCCCATCTTCACATTCGAACGCGTACGTTCCGGCGCCGAGATCGACTTGGGACGCTTGCTCTCCTTTGGCTTGCTGGACCTGCTGACGCTGCCTCAGCGCAACGCCATCGCGCAGCGGCGCATCGCGCAAAGTCAGTTGCGCCTGAGCTCCGATGTCATCGACCATGTGACCCAGGTGCGACAGACCTGGGTGAAGGCGGTTGCCGCACAACAAAGCCTGAGCTATGCCAGGCAGGTAGTTGACAGCGCGCAAGCCAGTGCGGAACTAGCGCGTCGCATGCAGGCCGTTGGCAACTTCAACAAGCTGACCCGTGCACGCCAGCAGATGTTCTACGCCGATGCAACGACGCAACTGGCGGGCGCGCAGCACATGGCAACATCGACTCGCGAGGAACTGACCCGCATGCTCGGCCTGACAGACGCTCAGGCCGGGCAACTGAAACTGCCCGAGCGATTGCCCGATCTGCCCAAGGCGCCGCGCGACCCGGCCGAGGTCGGCCGGCTGGCCAGCGCCGCACGGCTGGATATCCGTATGGCCCAATCAGCCTTTGAGGCTGCCGCCAGGGCGCAGGGCTTGAACTTCGTGACCAGCCTGACGGACATCGAGCTGGGCATTATTCGCAATACGGTATTCGACAACGCGGAAGGCCACAAGACGACGGGGCGCGGTTTTGAGATCAGCTTGCGTTTGCCGATTTTCGATTGGGGGGGTCCCCAGCGTGACGCGCTGAACGCGCAGACCCTGGCGGCAGCCAACCGGCTGGAAGCGGCGGTACGCACTGCAGGGTCCAACTTGCGCGAGGCGTATTCCGCCTACCGCACGACCTACGACATCACACGGCACTATCGCGATGAAGTGATACCGCTGCGCAAGACCATCTCGGAGGAGAACGTTCTTCGCTACAACGGCATGTTGATTGGCGTCTTCGAGCTGCTGGCCGATTCGCGCGCCGAGGTCGGCACTGTGATGGCCGCCATTTCTGCTGAGCAACAGTTCTGGCTGGCAGACGCGGCGCTGCAGGCATCGGTGATGGGCAAGCCGGTCATGCTGTCCCCGGCAGCCATGTTGGCCGGAGGACAGGCAGGCGGCGATGCGCCTCACTGATGGGCCTCCCTGCCGAAGTGTTTGCAGCTTTGCACACCATCCATTTGAAAACTTTGCCAAAGAGATATCCACATGAATTCAAGAAGACAGTTTTTTAAAGCAGCCGGTCTTGCCGGAGGCGCCGTAGCAGTCGCGGCAGTGAGCCGCGTTGCCATGGCGGCCTTGCCCGAACCGGTTTTTCAAACCAGGCCCGACACCATGCCTCCTTTGGTGCCGAACAGCGGGCAACCTTACAACCCGGTCGTCACCCTGAACGGCTGGACGCTGCCCTGGCGCATGAACAACGGCGTGAAAGAGTTTCACCTGGTGGCCGAACCGGTTGTGCGCGAAATGGCGCCCGGCTTCAAGGCCCACCTGTGGGGTTACAACGGGCAGTCACCGGGCCCGACCATCGAGGTGGTGGAGGGCGACCGCGTGCGCATCTTCGTCACCAACAAGCTCGGTGAGCTGACCAGCATCCATTGGCACGGCCAGCGCCTGCCCAACGGCATGGACGGCGTGACCGGCCTCAACCAGCCCGGCATCCCGCCGGGCAAGACCTATGTCTACGAGTTCGTGGCGCGCCGGCCCGGCACCTTCATGTACCACCCGCATGCAGATGAAATGGTCCAGATGGCGATGGGGATGATGGGCTTCTGGATCACGCACCCGAAGAACAAGCACCCGCTGATCGACGAGGTCGACCGCGACTTCGTCTTCCTGCTCAATGCCTACGACATCGACCCCGGCGCCTCGACGCCGAAGATCATGACGATGGTGGACTTCAACCTGTGGAGCTGGAACAGCCGCATCTTCCCCGGCATCGACCCGCTGGTGGTGAGGAAGAACGACAAGGTGCGCATCCGCATCGGCAACCTGACGATGACCAACCACCCGATCCATCTGCACGGGCATGAGTTCCTCATTACTGGCACCGACGGCGGCCCCACGCCCAAGAGCACCCGCCAGTACGAAGTGACCGCCGACATTGCGGTAGGCCAGATGCGGCAGATCGACTTTCTGGCCGACGAGGAAGGCGACTGGGCCTTCCATTGCCACAAGAGCCACCACACGATGAATGCGATGGGGCACGACGTGCCGACGATGATCGGCGTCGACCACCGCGGCGTGGCCAAGCAGATCACGAACCTGGTGCCCGACTACATGGTGATGGGCGAGCGCGGCATGAAGGACATGACCGAGATGGAAATGCCCCTGCCCGACAACACCGCCGCCATGATGGCCGGTACCGGGCCCTTCGGTGCCGTCGGCATGGGCGGCATGTTCAGCGTCGTCAAGGTGCGCAAGGACCAGAAGGCCGGCGACTACGCCGACCCGGGCTGGTACGCGCATCCGGCCGGCACCGTGGCGTACGAGTGGACCGGCGCGCTGGCCGACCCCGCGCGCTTCAAGGCCGAAGGCAACACGTCGATGCCGCCCAAGGGACGTCCGGCCCAGGACGTCGAAGTCAGAGCACGCAAACCCGGCGCTGGCCGCGGCCACGGCGGGCATTGATCACCCGCCCTCTTGACCGAAAGAACCCGCACCGGGCCATCCGACGCCGGCCACGACCCATCGCCAACACCATCGACTCCAACAACCGAGATCGAACACCATGAACCTTTTCCTCAAATCTCTCCTGGCGCTCGGCATCGCCCTGGCTGGCATCCCTGGCTTCGCCCATACCGAGAAGCCCCACGCCAAGAAGGCCGGCGCGGTCAAGAAAGAGCAGAAGGACTGGGGTATCGCGGGCGACCCTGCCGCCGTGACGCGAACGATCGAAGTCCGCATGACCGACAACATGCGTTTCACACCCGATCTGATCGAAGTGCGCGAGGGCGAGACGGTCCGGCTCACGCACAAGAACGACGGCAAGACCCTGCACGAGTTCGTGCTCGGCACCAAGAAGGAACTCGACGAGCACGCCGCCCTGATGCTCAAGTTCCCGACCATGGAACACGACGAGCCCTACATGGCGCATGTCGGCGCAGGCAAGAAAGCCGAGATCGTCTGGACCTTCAACCGCGCCGGCACTTTCGACTTCGCCTGCCTGATCCCCGGCCACTACCAGGCTGGCATGGTCGGCAAGGTGCGCGTGGCCGCCCGGTAAAGCGCCGCTCTATCTCTTCTTCCTCCACTTCCCCTTCGAAAGGTCACACCATGAGCCTCCCGATCAAGCACCTGCTGACCCTCGCCCTCGCTGCGCTGCCGTTGGCCGCATTGGCGGCCAGCCCGGGCGCACCTGCTGCAGCGAGCGCCGACATGACCGCCGCCGAAGTCCGAAAGGTCGACAAGGCCGGCGGCAAGCTGACGCTCAAGCACGAAGCCATCAAGAACCTGGACATGCCCGGCATGACCATGGT
>ENA-ORBV01015197-ORBV01015197.1-microbial-mat-metagenome-genome-assembly--contig:-NODE-15197-length-11369-cov-14.712806_pt1 | contig 11369 bp, 9 predicted proteins | sample MGYA00237777_ERZ505514 | MGnify/ENA primary metagenome ERZ505514 (study PRJEB26160, sample SAMN06269048) | microbial mat metagenome | isolation source: Oligotrophic lake microbial mat | place...
TTCAAGCAGAAGACGGCATACGAGATTCGCCTTAGTCTCGTGGGCTCGGAGATGTGTATAAGAGACAGGCATAAAACTTCATTTGGAGTCCTCTTAGCGCCTAGTGTGGCATAGTTCGACGACGAACTACAGGGTAAAGGCGCGTGTAGACACCGCGTGATCCGAAGCAGCCGCGTTTGGCACAGAGACCGCGAAACAGCGGATAATATTCGGATGCTGCGCCGCACGTTCTTTTTTGGTGCTCTTTCGACCGGCGCGTTGCGGGCTTCGAAGTCCGTCGCGGGTGAGCACATCGTTCACAAATCATCCATCACTGGTCCGGGTCTTCAATCGAAGTCACTTATCTATGTGCCGCCGGGGCACAATCCCGAGAAAAAGGATGCGTCGCTGCTGTTGTGGCTGCACGGCGCTTCGCTACGGGGAAATGACGTGCAGCGTTTACGGAGATACGGCCCGCCGCGTATTGGGGAAAACGGGGCGACTTCCCGTTCGTCCTGCTTTCGCCGCAGTGTCCTTCAGGCAAGTTGTGGACAGCCGATTCCGCCTCGTTAATGGCTCTGGTTGACGAGGTAATTCCCGCATACGGCATCGATCCCGAGCGCGTTTATTTGACAGGACTAAGCATGGGCGGCAGCGGCGCATGGTTCCTGGGGTCGCAATTTCCGCACCGGTTTGGGGCGGTGGCCCCCATATGCGGACCCGCCCAACCGCTGCAATGGGCCGACGGACTTCTCCAAATGCCGATATGGTGCTTTCATGGCGAGCGCGATAGAGTCGTGCCTTTGCGGCGCTCCAGAGACATGGTGCAGGCGCTGAAGAAAATCGGCAACCGTCCGAAGCTCACCATCCTTAGCGGCAAAGGGCATAACATCGAAAGCGTCTACGACAACGATGCTGTCTATGACTGGATGCTGTCGAAAAAAGTTCAGCCCGAAACTCCTGTCAGCGCGTGATATGATCTCCGACAGTTTATGGCCGATGACGCACCACGGCATTCCATCCTCGTCCGGACTACGCACTGGCTGACCAACGTGTGCGTCTTCGCCTTGCTGCTCAGCGGATTTGAAATCATCGTTTCGCATCCGCGCTTTTACTGGGGCAATACCGGCAATCCGAATACGCCGGCGTTATTCGAGATCCCCATCCCGGCATCCCGGCCCTGGGTAAACACCGGCTACGGATACGTGCTCCCCGACCAGAACGGATGGAGCCGGAACCTCCATTTCGAAGCCGCCTGGCTGATTCTATTCACCGGCTTGGTTTATGTAATATCACGTTCAAACCAGAAGGGCATGCCAAAGAAACAGTTCGGTTCAAAAGCCTCTGCGTATCTTTACAAGCGATACGTAGCCGGTGATCCGGCGCGAGAACAGTCCTACGAAGAGGAGGTCATCAACGCGGAGATCGCGCGGAAGATCTATAACCTTCGCACGAAGGCCGGCCTCACGCAGCAAGACTTGGCGTCCCGGATCGGCACCACCAAATCGGCGATCTGCCGTTTAGAAGATGCCGACTATGACGGGCACTCCCTTTCCATGCTGAAGCGAATTGCCGAAGCTCTCGATAAGCGCGTGCAGATTCGTTTCGTTGCCGCGAAGAAGCTGAATGTTGCGTGAACGGTTGGTGGCCCGGCTGTCGCCGCCGCGACCGTACATGGGTGTTTCTGACTAAAACCGCGAAAAGTTAATTTGTACCGCTTGAAGATGCAGTGTTCCCAATCAACGCGGCTGTTTGGGGGAAAAGGTTCGATTCGCCCGTGCCCAACAACGGCGCGCCTTTGACGCCTTCCGGCTGCTCTGAAATCAGTCTTTTCGCTAGTCGAGGAAAAGGCTCGCATTGAAAGCCTGAGCCCTTGATTCCACCATGGCCAACAAGATGGTCAGCTATTTCTCCGTCACGCGCCAATCTCATACGAATATCAGTCGTTGATAAATAGACGGGTTAATACGCATTTCCAGGCTCGAACACAACCCCTTGGCGGTGGCCCAAATCGCCGTCTCGTAAACGATCGTTTTCTGGAAGACCCGAATCGCTAAGACCACCCGCGTTTTCAACCCCAAAATTGACTTTTCGCGGTTTTAGTCAGAAACACCCTTGTTGGGCGGCCACAAACTCCTGTATCCCGTGCAGAATGGCCTTGCCTTCGGCTACGCTCATCCCCAAGGTCTCCAGGACCAACTCCGCCCTATCCAGTTCCACCACGCGACACCGCTGTTCGCCGCCCTCGTGGAGGCACACGACTTCCACCCGGAACGTCATACGCGCCGCCACCTCATGAGGTCCTCGCGCCGGGCCAGACGTCGGTTGGCTTCTTCCAGGCTGAAGCGCTCCGGCTCCAGCGGGCCGTACTCTTGCAGCCGTCGATCGATGCTCTCGAAACCTTCCTGGAGGATCTGGCGATAGGAGCGCCAGGTCTCGGGCGGCGCCTCAGGATCGGAGGCAGCCAACATTCCCAGGACAGCCTCCATCTGCACCGGGGTGCACATCGCCTCGCCCATCCTTTGGCGTTTCAGCATCAGCCGGTAGCCGGTGGGACCACCGCTGTGTTGTGGCGGTGCAGCGCCGCGACCGCCCAGGCATAGCGGCGCATCGTCGCCCACAGACCCGGGTTCCTCGTCCAAGAGTCGGATTTCCCACTCCCAGAGGTCGATGGCCCCACACGTGTACAGGAAAGTTTCGGTGGGCCGCAGTTGGAACTCGCGCAGCATTCTGGAACGTGTGGCCCGGCGGAAGCTATTGAACTCCTGGCCGTGAACACGGAAGAAGAAGCCGATGTGATCCCAGCTGAGGACGGCGCGGAAGACCGCATCGAATTCGTGGAGAAGGAGCGAGTCGGGCACGGCGAGAATCCGGATGACCATGGGACTCACCTTGCGCAGAACAGCTCTAAGAATCAGTCGCTTGAAGGGGGCGGATACGCTCATTCCTTCAGGCTACCTGCCGCTAGGCCACCAGACCCCCGGCTTCCTGGCGCTCTCCAAGTTCGAAGTGACAAGTGCATTTCCACATCGGCAGAGAGTCAAAGTGCAGCGCCATTGAGTCCTTACCGAACTGCACACTGGGGGCAGAGGTCTACGATTAATCGGCGCGGTCCCCGTTTCCTGGATTTGGGATAAACTTTGTCTTTGCGTAACCCTCGTAAATAGCTGCCGGCCCGTACGCTTTCCCCGGAACGATTCGACTTCGGTCAATCGGGATGTTGAGATTACGGTATCGTGCAAGCGGGCTGCGGCGAGTTCAGGCGACGGGTGCAATCGTGAATGATATTCGTGTCTAGCGTGAAAGGACTTGTGTCAAAATTTCCCGTGACGATCAAATCGTGCTTTAAATATGGAACTGCGGGGATGCGAGAATCGTGCCCAAACAGCCAGCCCCCAGCGCTAGTAGAACAGGAGCCCCTATAGTGTCCATAGGCCCCATCGCTCCCGGCGCTCGCGTATTGATCCGCGATGCCGAGTGGATCGTCAAGCGTATTAACCGGACGGGTACGGGTGGGCAGTCCGTCCAGGTGGTTGGCGTTTCTGAGATTGTCCGGCATAAGGAAGCACGTTTTCTCACTGAAATTGAAGGTAAATCGATCACGGTGCTGGACCCGGCGGAAACCGAGTTGGTGGCCGATGTGTCGCCGCAGTATAAGAACAGCCGGCTCTATTTGGAAAGTTTGCTGCGGCAGTCGCCACCTATGGGTAATGAACTGTGGATAGGACATCGCGCGGCGGTGGACGATCTGCCGTATCAATTAGATCCGGCGCTGCAGGCGCTGGGACAGACCCGGCAGCGGATTCTGATTGCCGACGCGGTGGGGCTGGGCAAGACCATCGAGATGGGGATATTGCTTTCGGAGCTGATTTACCGGGGCAAGGGGAAGCGAATTCTGGTGGTGACGACGAAGAGCATGATGACGCAATTTCAGCAGGAGCTGTGGTCGCGGTTTACGATTCCGCTGGTGCGGCTGGATTCGGTGGGGCTGGACCGGGTCCGGCACCGCATCCCGACGAACGCAAATCCATTTCACTACTACGACAAGTCCATCATCTCGATCGACACGCTGAAGCAGAACAAGGAGTTCTCGGTGTGGGCGGAGAAGAGCTATTGGGATGCGATCGTGATCGACGAAGCGCACAACGTGGCCTTCCGGGGCACCAATCCGTCGCTGCGGGCGAAGCTGGCGGATACGCTCTCCCGGCAGTCGGACACGCTGATCATGGCCTCGGCGACGCCGCACGACGGTAAAGCGGCGTCCTTTGCCAGCCTGATGAATATGCTGAATCCGACGGCCATCGCGAACCCCGAGGAATATGGTCCGGAGGACATTAAGGGGCTGTTTCTGCGGCGCTTTAAGAAGCATGTGCAATCGCAGATAGCGGGTTCGTTTCTGGAACGGGAGGTGCAGCGCCATGCGGTGCAAGCGACGCCGGCTGAGGAGCACGTTTACGAAATTCTGTCTGAGGCGCGGTTTCACTCGTTCGACCAGACGAGAAAGACGGGGCAGCTTCTGTTTAAGACAGTGCTGCAGAAGGCGCTATTTTCTTCGCCCGCGGCGGCGCTGACGACGGTGGCGCAACGGTTGAAGAAGCTCGAAAAAGTAGAAACGGAGGAGGCGGCACAGGATCGGGCCACCCTCGGGGCACTGACCGAAGCGCTGGCGGCGGTGGGGCCACACGAGTTCGCCAAGTATCAGCGGCTGGTGAAGATTCTGAGCCCAGGAGGAGCGCTGCAGTGGGATCCATCGAAGCCGGATGACCGGCTGGTGATTTTTACCGAGCGGATTGAGACGCTGCGATTTCTGGCGCAGCAACTACCGGAAGAGAAGGCGCTGAAACTGAAAACGGCCCAGATTGCGACCGTTCACGGGTCCGGTGTTGAGGACATCGATCTCCAAAAGGTGATCGAGGCCTTTGGGAAAGATCAATCGCCGATCCGACTGCTGCTGGCGTCCGATATCGCATCCGAAGGGTTGAACCTTCACTACCTCTCGCATAAGCTGGTGCACTTTGACATACCGTGGTCCCTGATGGTGTTTCAGCAGCGCAACGGGCGCGTGGACCGTTATGGGCAGGAACGCCGGCCCTACATCGCCTATCTCTTCACGGAGCCTCGGCATGAGAAGATCCGGGGCGATCTGCGCATCCTGGAGTTGCTGATGCAAAAGGACGAGGAGGCGGCAAAGAACATTGGGGATCCATCCGTTTTTGAGAATGTGCTGGACGCGGAAGGCGAGGAGTATTTGACGGGCAGGGCGATGGAAGACGGGCTGGCGACCGCGGCCTATGAGAAGCGGTGGCAGGCGGCATCGCACGAGGATCTGCTGGCGCTGCTGATGGGGGAGACGGCGGCGCCGGCGGGGACGGCCACGAGCACGCGCTGCCATACATTTCCGAGTCTGTTCCCGGACGACATGGCGTACTTTCGGGAAGGTTTGGCCGCGCTCCACCCGAAGGTGGACTTGCAGGCGGCCGCCGACCAGGCGCGCCAGACGCTGGCGCTTACGGTGAATGACGAATTGAAACGGGTATTCCGGGCGCTGCCGGACGAGGCGCTGCCGGAAGACGGGCGGCTCCATTTCACGACAGACCGAAAACGGGTAAAAGCTTCCATGTAAAGCTTGCCGGGGACGGGAGAGCAGTTGGCCGGATGTGCATCTGCTTTGGGATCTGCATCCGATCATGGAGTGGCTGAATTTCAAGCTGATGGTGAACTTCGGGCGTGCGCAAGCTCCGGTGTTGCGGCTGCCGACGGTTTTGCAGCCCAACGAGAGCCTGTTTTTGCTGCAGGGCGAAATTCCGAACCGGAAAGGCCAGCCGGTGATTCATGAGTGGTTCGCGGCACGATTCACGGGCCAGCGGTTCGAGGCGATTCTGCCATTGGCGGATTTTCTACGCCACACCAAACTAGCGGAGCAGACCTTTCCGAGTGCGGGAGAGTTCGACGTTCCGGTGGCGGTTTTAGGTCTCCGGCCGGAGGCGGTGCGGCAGGCACATGGCTACATGTCGGCGCGCCGGCAACATTTCCAGGAGCAGTTCCAAAGCCGGTGCGACGAGGAGATGCGGAACCTGGAACGGCTACAGGACCGGCAGCTTTCCTTTTTGGAGATTGCTTTTCCGGAGGCGCAGTCACGGAACAAGAAAGAGGAACGCCGCCGCCGCATCGATGCGGATTTTGAACGTTACCGCCGATGGGTGGAAGAAACGCTGACGACCGAGGACAGCCCGTTTCTCCGTATTGCCGCGGTGTTTCTTTCCTAAGCCATGCCACTCGACCTTACCGGCATTACCAATCAGAACGAGTTCTACACGCACCACTATCTGGCGGCGATTTTTGAGAAGGACATCGCGGCGGTGCTTCAGCGATGGTCCGAACGGGAGACGCCGCCGTGGGATGCGCTGCGGGAGTTGGCCAAGCCATTTCAATCCGCCCAGCAAGAAAGAAACAGTACCTGGTTTTTACGGCTGTGCGAAGCACTCGGTTATGAGACCCAGGATGAGATTCACACGTTTGAAGACGGCGTTGCCATCCTGCTTCGGGGCCAGATCCGGCAATCCAATGGACGGCCGGAACTGTGGCTGCTGGAAGCGGCGATGGACGATGCGGACGGCGATCCACTGGAGGCGAGTGAAGACCTGCTGAATAGCCGCATCTTCACCGCCGCCGAGCCGCCGCGGTGGATCCTGCTATTTGGCGGGAAACAGCTTGTGCTGGTGGATCGGACGAAGTGGCCGCAGAAGCGCGTGCTGCGATTCGATTGGGAGCAGATACTGGGGCGGCGGGATGGCGGGACGCTGCGCGCGGCGGCGGCATTGCTGCACCGGCAGTCAGTGTGTCCGGCGAACGCGATCAGCCTGCTGGATGAGCTGGACGAGAAGTCGCACAAGCACGCCTTCGCGGTTTCCGAGGATTTGAAGTACAGTGCGCGAGAAGCGGTGGAACTGATTGGCAATGAGGCTGTCTGGTATCTGCGAGAGGTATTGAAGGAGAAGGTCTATGGCGTGATAGAAGCCAAGGACCTGACGGCGGAATGCCTGCGCTACCTGTACCGGCTGCTGTTCCTGTTTTATGTGGAGGCGCGGGATACCGAGCTTGGCTATGCGCCGATGCAGAGCGACGAGTACCGGACGGGCTACTCACTGGAATCGCTGCGGGAAACGGCGCAGGCGCATTTGACGAGCGAGACGGAGCGGGACGGCTTTTTTCTTCATCACTCCGTGCAGCGGCTGTTCCGGCTGATTTACGACGGCTGGCGACATGAACTGAAGCCCGAGCAAATCGGCGACTACAACTTCCGCATGGAACCGCTGCAATGCGACTTGTTCGATCCGGCGCGGACGCCGACGCTGGGGCGGGTGAAGCTGCGCAATCACGCCTTGCAGAAGGTGATCGAGCTGCTTTCGCTGACGCGGCCAGGCAAGAATAAACGGCGCGGCCGGATCAGTTATGCGCAGCTTGGGATTAACCAGCTTGGGGCGGTGTATGAGGGGCTCTTATCGTATACGGGCTTCTTTGTGGAACAGACGGACGGGTTGTATGAAGTGAAGCCGGCCGGCGAGGCGTACGACCCGCTGCAACAGGCATATTTCGTTCCTAAGCGGCGGTCCAACAATACAATCACAGTGGTAGGCATAGTTCTGTCAAGATGCTGTTCGGGATAGAACTTCGCCTCATAGAGTGCTCCCCACTCTTGAGCAATATCCACAGTATTCCGGCGTGAAGTCGCCCAACGAACGGCAATGTGTGATTGTGTTAGATGTCTTCCTGTTAGACTTATTCTCAGGACGACATCTAACAGTATGAGAACCGAATCCTTCCATGCCGATGATCTGGCAAGAGCTCTCAGGCGCAGTAAAATCGCCACCATGCCCGAGTTGAAGAAAGCGTTGGGAACAGAGGTGGACGTCACCGTCTTCCGCAAGTTGAAGCAACTTGCCTACCGGACCAGTTACTCCCATCGAGGGGCCTATTATGTTTTGGATGAGACCGCCCACTTCGATCAGAATGGCTTGTGGTCCTTCCAGTCTGTCTGGTTTTCCCGCTGGGGCACCTTGCTTGATACCGCCGAGGCGTTTGTCGAGAACTCCGCAGCCGGATGTTTTGTTGAGGAATTAGACAATTTGCTGCACGCCGGGACCAAGGAGCCCTTGCTCAAGCTTGTGCTACAGGAACGCTCGACTCGTCAGCCAGTCGGCGGCTTGTTTCTGTATTGTTCAGCGAAACCGGTTCTGCGCGAACGCCAACTGTTGGCCCGGCGAGTGCTGGAAGCCAATCCGCACTTGGCGACCAGTCCGATCGCAGCCGATGAGGTAACTGACGAGATGAAGGCGGCCATTGTGCTGTTCTTCAGCATGCTCGATGAAAAGCAACGGCGTCTTTACGCCGGGCTGGAGTCGCTCAAACTCGGCTACGGCGGGGATCAACGCATCGCCGCGTTCATCGGCATGGACCCGCACACTGTGGCCAAGGGCCGGCGGGAACTCATTGAGCAAGACTTCGAGAATGACCGCATCCGCAAAGCGGGTGGCGGACGCAAGCCGGTGGAAAAAAAACGCCCGAAATCATCTCCCACATCGAAGAACTGATGAAGCACGATACGGCCGGCGACCCCATGTCGGCCATCAAGTGGACCCGGCGAACAACGAGCAACATCTCCGTGCAACTCGCCACTTTGGGGATCGCCGTAAGCAAGAACACTGTAGGCCGCCTGCTGAAACAGATGGACTTCCGGCTTCGCGTGAACCGCAAACAGATCGCCTCCACCAAGAGCCCGGACCGCAATCAACAGTTCCTCTATATCGCTCAACAAAAGGAACGATTCGCCGCGCAAGGCCTGCCTGTCATCAGTGTCGATGCCAAGAAAAAGGAATTGATTGGTAACTTCAAAAGCCCCGGAGCCAAGTGGGATCGCAATCCCATTCTGGTCAAAGATCACGACTTTCGTTCCGAGGCCAAGGCTCTGGTGACGCCCTACGGCATCTACGACACGCAGGCCAACCGCGGCTCTGTGTTTCTGGGAACCAGCCACGACACCCCGGCCTTTGCGGTCGATGCCATTTCGCAGTGGTGGCTTCAGGAGGGTTCGAAGCGATATCCGGCCGCCACTGAACTGTTCATCCTGGCTGATGGCGGAGGAAGCAATGGCTCGCGTTGCCGCGCCTGGAAAAAGGCGATTCAGGAAACCATCTGCATTCCGTTGGGTCTCACTGTCACCGTCAGCCATTACCCTCCCGGCACTTCCAAGTGGAATCCCATCGAACACCGTCTGTTCAGCCAGATCAGTCGAAACTGGGCCGGCGAACCTCTCACCGACATTGACAAGGCTCTCAATTTCATCCGCACCACCACGACCAAGCCCGGCCTCGTCGTCACCGCCCATTTGATCGCCGACACCTACGAAAAGGGAATCAAAATCACTGACGCAGAAATGCGCCGCCTCAACCTCCTGCGTCACGACACTCTCGGCCGCTGGAACTACACTCTCCATCCCAAACAGATTGTGAACTAATTGTTGGACCGCGGCTTAGTCCCTTTTTAGAGAGGTATCTCTTTGGATCCGATCATAACGGGTTTCCTCAGCTCGCTCGCTGGTGATATTGCCAATCTGGCGTTGCTCTTTCTGCCGGGCGCCTGGATTTGTTTCAGCCCGTTATTCCGTGCATATCCATTCTGGGCCCGGCTGTCGTTGGCGACACTGCTTTCGCCCCTGGTTGTCTTCGTCGCGTTTTTCCCGGTTCGCTGGACTGGCATACCGTTCGGGACCACTTGCTGGCTGCTGGCGGCGGTCAATCTGCCAGCGATATGGCTGGTGATGAAAAACGCGCCGGCTTGGCGCATGCCGGGATACCAGGAACGGATCGCTCTATTGTTCGTCGTTCTGGTCCCGCTTCTGGCGCTGGCTTTCGGCGTAACGGAAGAGCACTCCATGTACTACGGGCACCCGTGGGTTTACGCGGAACCGGCGTATATGTTTGCCCGTGGGGATATACTCCCGGAGGATCCGGATCTTGCCGGCATGCGGATGGGGTATCCGGTTTGGGGAGATTTGTTGTATCGGGCAGTTCTCAGCTACCTGCTGGACTCGCCGCCGATGGTGAGCTTCATCTGGAGCCAGATAGTTTGGCTGGTTGCCAGTTGTGCCCTGATGGCGGGCATCGTGGCGGAGTTGGGCGGCGGCTGGCTGGCGCGTGGCGTATCGGGCCTGTGGCTGCTGTTTGGAATTAACCCGGCCGGCTATCTGTTTGCGTACATCGTACCGAAGTGGTTTGGCACTTCCACTGTTTGGGGCGATCTTCGCTATACGCCCTGGTTCTCAAAGTGGACGGAATTCAACACAATGCCGCTGCCGCTCGCTTTGTTGATCGCGGCTGGCTATGTTTTAATCCGGACTTCCACGCTCAAGCGCGATTCGCTGGTCCCGATTGGCCTATTGGCGATAAGCATGGGTCTTTTTTATCCCATCCTCTTTCCGCCATTTGTCTTACTGTTAGGCGCCAAAGGGTTCGTTATGTGGATGGATCGCCACCGGGAAGGCATTGGCGCCGTGGTCCGGCAATGGAGCGCCCTGGCGGCGATCGCGGCCGCAGGAGGCGGGGTGATGCTACTGAACCTGCACATCCTGCTTGCGAGCCGCGTCTCCGGCAGCGGCGTCAGAGTGTCATTCGGTTGGAAGATGCGGACCGTCGAAATCCTGATCGTAATGGCGCCCTTGGGTGTCATGACGATGATCGCGCTGGTTTCCTTATGGCGTTCCAGGCGCGCGGAGGCCGGGATGTTGGCGCTGTTGGGAATCGGCTGCTGCCTGATGGCTATCCTGATCCGCATCCCGTATTGGGATAACGAATACAAGTTCGTCTTCGCCGCCGCCATTGCCCTTGCGTCGCTGGCCGCCATGGGAACGGAGCGGGTTGCCGGATGGCTGGGACAGCGATGGGCAACCGCTTTTCTGGCGGCACTGGCCGTCTTTTTGATCGGCCCTTTTGTCCACGACTTCGCTACCCCGGAACCCGATCCTGATCACAGGATCCCTAAAACCGACCTTAGCTCATTCCAACTCCGACTGGATCCCTCTGAGCCGCTGGCGCATCTTTGCGACGCCATCCGGCGGGAGGTTCCCATTAACGGCATACTATTGCTGCATAACGTGGAGCATCACTACCCGACATTGACGGGACGCAGTGTCTATGTCATACCGGGACGCTTTGTTTCGTTCACCGGGGTTAATCAGGGAATGGATGCCTTGCTGACCAAGGTGCGTGGCTATGACAAAAAGGCGGTCGCCGAACGGCTGGAGACACTGGCGGGAGTCTTCGACGCCGGGAATCCGCAACGCAGTTCCCAGGCACTGAACCGGGTGCTGGCAATGGGCCGCCCCGTTGCGCTGG
>ENA-ORBV01015199-ORBV01015199.1-microbial-mat-metagenome-genome-assembly--contig:-NODE-15199-length-11369-cov-4.512487_pt1 | contig 11369 bp, 10 predicted proteins | sample MGYA00237777_ERZ505514 | MGnify/ENA primary metagenome ERZ505514 (study PRJEB26160, sample SAMN06269048) | microbial mat metagenome | isolation source: Oligotrophic lake microbial mat | place...
TTTCAAGCAGAAGACGGCATACGAGATTCGCCTTAGTCTCGTGGGCTCGGAGATGTGTATAAGAGACAGCCCTACGACATGACCGCCTTCTCGCTCCTGCGCGAAAAGATCATGGACGTGCTCGACTCGCTCACCGAGCGCGAGCGCCGCGTGCTCACGCTGCGCTTCGGCCTCGTGGACGGCTACAGCCGCACCCTCGAGGAGGTCGGCAAGCAGTTCAAGGTCACCCGTGAGCGCATCCGCCAGATCGAGGCCAAGGCGCTCCGCAAGATGCGCCATCCGACGCGCATCCGCCAGCTCCACGGCTTCTTCGACGCCGAGCAGATCGACAACCCGCAGAACTTGCTCAAGAAGCCGCCGGTCATCCCGCCGCAGTTCATCAAGCAGGGCGGCCCGCTCGGCAAGGCCCTGTTCCCGCAGGACTGAGACCGCTTTCGGCCTTTACTCACCTTACCGCCAAACTAGCCTGCTCCCACCATGACCCACTTTCCCGAACTCGTTGTCGGTATCTTCGGCCTCGGCGGCACCGAGATGATCGTCATCCTGCTCATCGTGCTGCTGCTTTTTGGCGGCGCGAAGCTGCCCGCCCTGGCCAAAGGTTTGGGGCAGTCGATCAAGGAGTTCAAGAAGGCGGCCAAGGAAGGCGACGACGACGACAAGTCCGAGAAAAAGCCCGACCCCAACCAGAAGCCCGGCAACAACTGAGGCGCTCCGCCTTGCCTCATTCCCAGCCGCGTCACCCGACGCGGCTTTTTGTTGTCTGGCCGTCACCACCCGGGCCGTTAAGGGCAACGGTGCCTACCGGATGCAAATTCTACCCTGTTTGCAGGTGGTAGGGGCGGTTGCCCCCAACCGCCCTCTCAGGACAATCCTCCGCATGCCCGGTCAGCGCAAAACGCTCGGCCATTTTCCGCCGGCCTTCGTGTCATCCGGCTCCTGGTTCTTCTTCACGATTTGCTGCCTACAACGCGGGGCCAACCAACTTTGCCGTCCCACCATCTCGCCTTTGCTGCTTGAAGACGGCGTCTTCTATCACACTAGCCGACGCTGGGCCTTGCACATCCTGTTGCTCATGCCCGACCATCTGCACTTGATTGCTGGCTTCCCGCGCGAAGAAGCAATGTCGCAAGTCATCAGGGATTGGAAGCGTCTGACCGCGCGCCGCGCAGGGATCGTCTGGTAGAGAAATTATTTCGATCACCGCGTGCGACCGGACGAAGGTTTACAACTCAAGACCGACTATATTCGGCAGAATCCCGTGCGGGCCGGCTTGGTCAGCACCGCAGAATCTTGGCCTCATTTCGTGGATTACATCACGCTCTTGGGCCGTTGAGGGCAACGGCCCCGACCATCACCCGGTAGGGGCGGTTGCCCCCAACCGCCCTTGCTTGATCCGCCCACCCTGCCTCCCAACCTCAAACCGTCTGCGGATAGGGCCGCGCCCCGCCCTCGTTCCGGATGCTGGCCTTGAACGCCGAGATCTGGTCCGGACTGCCCAGCACCAGGACCTCGTCCCCGGTGAAGAGCTTCTCCTCGCCGCGGGGATTCGGGATGCGCATTCCGGCGCGGCGGATGCCCGCCACCTGCAGGCCGTAGTTTCGGCTGAGCGCGACCTCGGCCAGGCTCTGGCCGTGCAGCCCGCTGCCGATCGGCAGCTCGATCGCCTCCATGCGCACCTCATCGAAGTTCGACACCACGGGCGCACCCGAGGCCTGCTGGAGGAACTCCTTGCCGGCCGCCACCTGCTTCGGGTCGCCGAGCAGCAGCACCTTGTCGCGGGGGTAAAGCATCATCTCGCCGGTCGGGTTGCCCACCATCACGCCGGAGCGCTCCACGCCGGCCACGGTGCAACCGAACTTCGTGCGCAGCGCCAGCTCGCTCAACGTCCGGCCGCGCGCGTCCGCCAAGTCAGGCAACACGCAGTCGCCAAGCGTCAGGTTCCACTCGCTGTGCGCCGCCATCCACGGCGCCGTGGTGCCGGTGAACTTCTGGTCGCCCTGGTTCAGCATCACCTCGAGCTCCACCTCGAGCAAGCTGTGCCAGTAGATCAGCCGGCGCCGCAGGACGAGGAACCCGACGAGCAGGATCGCCACCGCCAGGATCGGCAGCCAGCGCGTCACGCCGCTGACCGGCAGGATGGCGCTGAGCCAGAGCAGGAGTAGCAGGGCCGCCCCGCCCTTCAGGCCCGTCTCCACCACCGGCGCAAGCTTGGCCGCCTGAGGATGGCCCTGCGTGCTGACCTGGGCGTAAAGCAGCGAAAGGGCCGAGATGTTGCGCCAGATGGCGATCAACGGGGCGAGCGCCAGCAGGCTGAGCCCGCTCCAGAACAGGATCTCGGCCCCGCGCGGGAAGCTGCGGTCCAGGGGCAGGTAGTCCTGCACCAAGGCGAACACCTGCTCGGAGAACACCAGCAGGCCCGTGACCAGCAGGATCTCGACGCCGATCTGGATGAAGCGCTTCTTGCTCATCTGCCAGAGCAGGCTCTTGCGCTCGCGCTGCTGCATCCGCTCCAGCCAGCGGTGGTAATAGCCCTCCCAGTCGGCCAGCCATTGGGGCTGCTTGGACGCCACCCACCCGCTGATGGCCTCGGATCGCTTGGTCAGCAGCGGGCCGATCAGCGTGGTGATCAGCGACACGCCGACCGCCAGCGCCTGGAACTTCGGCGGGATCGCGCCAGCGACTACGCCCATCTGGGCGATGATGAAGGAAAATTCACCGAGCGGCGTCACCGACAGGCCGACCCGGAGCGACTCGCGCGTGGAGCCGCCGATCAGAATCATGCCGGCCGTGACGGCGATGGGCCGGGTCACCAGTACAAAGGCGCCGATCCCGAGGATCATCAGCCAGGAGCTGCTCACCGCCTTGGGGTCGATCAGCATGCCGATGGAGACAAAAAACACCGCGCTGAACACGTCGCGCATGCCCTCGAAGGCGCGGCCGATCTGCGTCTTGTGCGGCGTCTCCGCCACGATGGCCCCGAGCATGAAGGCGCCGAGAGCCAGGGAGAAACCCGCCCGGTCCGCGAGGAAGGCCAGCACGAACAACAGTCCGGCCACGACGATGGTCGGCAGCTCCTCGCCGGCGGTGAGGCTCATCTTCCTGAGCAGCCACGGCACCACCAGCATGCCCCCGATGCCCGCCAGCACGATGAAGGCCCCGAGCATGCCGAGCGTGGCGCTGATGGAAGCCTGCGAACCGCCGATGGAAGCCACCGAGCTCAGGAGCGTGAGCATCACGATCGCCACAATGTCCTCCAGCACCGAGACCCCCATCGCCAACTGGCCGGACTTCTCGTGGGTCGCGCCGCTTTCAACCAGCACCTTGTTGATGATGGCCGAGCTGGACACCATGAGCATGGCCGCGAGGAAGGCCGTCTCCACCGGGTTGAAGCCGATGGCCCCGCCCAGCGCGCGGGTCAGGATATACATGACGATGGCCCCCGTGAAGGTGGCCAGCACCAGCGAGAGGCCGAGGCGCCGGAGCTTGCGCAGGCTTAGGCCCATGCCGATGGAGAACATGAGGAAAATCAGGCCCACCTGCGCCAGCGTCTCGATGCTCTCCCGGCTCGACACCAGCGCGAACGGCGGTGTGTGCGGCCCGATCACAAAACCGGCGGCCAGGAAGCCGACCACGACGGACAGCCCGATCCGGTGGCAGGCCCAGCCCGCCAGCCCGGCCACGAGCATCACCACCGCCAGGTCCTTGATGAAATCGATTCCGTGCATCGCGCGACTATTAAGTCGGCCCATCCCGCGCCTCCGTCAAGCCCTCAACCCATGGCCTAAATCGTTTTTTGCCAGCGAGTTTGGTTTTGACAATTTCTCCGCTGGGTCGCTTGTATTCCGCAACCCCCCGCCACCGCCACAATGTTCAACCAACTGCTGGGACTTTTCTCCAACGACATCGGCATCGACCTGGGCACGGCCAACACCCTCGTCTACGTGAAGGACAAGGGCATCGTGCTCCGCGAGCCGTCCGTCGTCGCGGTCCACACCTCCTCCCGCAAGGTCCTCGCCGTCGGTGACGAAGCCAAGAAGATGCTCGGCCGCACCCCGGGCAACATCACCGCCATCCGCCCGATGAAGGACGGCGTCATCGCCGACTTCGACATCACCGAGGCGATGCTCCGCTATTTTATCAAGAAGGTGCACAACAATTCCAAGGTCGTGTCCCCCCGCGTCGTTGTCGCCATCCCCTCCGGTATCACCGAGGTCGAGAAGCGCGCCGTGAAGGAGTCCGCCACCCACGCCGGCGCCCGCGAAGTCATCACCATCCTCGAGCCTATGGCCGCCGCGCTCGGCGTCGGCCTCCCGGTCGACGAACCCGCCGCCAACATGATCGTCGACATCGGCGGCGGCACCACGGAGATCGCGATCATCTCGCTCTCCGGCATCGTGTTTTCCAAGTCCATCCGCGTGGCCGGTGACGAGTTCGACCTCGCCATCATCAACTACATGAAGCGCGCCTACAACCTGCTGATCGGCGAGCGCACGGCGGAAGAAATCAAGGTCACCATCGGCTCCGCCTACCCGCTCGGCACCGAGCTGGCCATGGAGGTCAAGGGCCGCGACTCCGTCGCCGGCCTGCCCAAGACCATCCACATCACCTCCCAGGAAATCCGCGAGGCGATGGCCGACACCGTCGGCGCCATCGTCGAGGCCGTCCGCGCCGCGCTCGAGCGCTGCCCCCCGGAGCTTTCCGCCGACCTTGTCGACCGCGGCTTCGTGATGGCCGGCGGCGGCTCGCTCATCCGCGGCATCGACAAATTGCTCTCCGAGAAGACCGGCCTGCCGGTCACCGTGTCCGACGACCCGCTCTCCGCCGTGGCCAACGGCACGGGCGTGTTCCTGACCAACATCGACGAGCTCCACCGTATCGCCGCGGACTTTTAAGGTGGAACCCGACCTTCCGCCGTCGCCCAGGCTAGTGCGGACAGGCCGGGCGGGTTTTTAGGACGCGCGTCAAACCACCTAACCGCCGTGCTCCCCAAACGCTTCGACCAGGCCAGCCCGTTTTTCATTCTGGGCGTCATCCTGCTGGTGTGGCTGCTGCTGCCGCTGGTCGTGAAGACCGTCACGCGTGCAACCTTCTTCGCCATCCAGGCCCCGCTGACTGTGGCCGATTCCTACGTGCAGGAACTGCAGACCTTCTGGTCCAACCGGCTGCACTCGAAGGATGAGCTGCTCAAGGCCGGCAAGGACCTCTCCGGACTGATCGCCCAATACGAGTTCAGCGTGCAGCAGAACAAGGAGCTCGAGGCCGAGATCCTCCGGCTCGAGAACCTGCTCAAGCTGCCCTCGATGCCCGCCTTCCGCTATGAGCCCGCCCGCGTGGCCCGGCGCGACTTCTCCGGCTGGTGGCAGCGCATGACGATCCGCAAGGGGGAGAACCACGGCGTTCCGGTCGGCGCTCCCGTCGTCTTCGCCGGCGGCGTCGTCGGCCGCGTGGTCGAGGTGTACCGCTACACCGCCGTGGTGGACCTGGTCACCAGCCCCACCTTCCGCCTCGCCGCCACCGTGAGCGGCGACAACAAGCCCATCAGCTACCAGGGCGGCCTGAACCCTTCCTTCAAGTCCCCCCGCGGCACGGTCGAGTTTGTCCCGCTCGACATCTTCGCCACTGCGGCCGCGCCCCGCCGCCTCGTCACCTCGGGCCTTGGCGGCGTCTTCCCGCCCGGCCTGGCCATCGGCGACATCACGAACCTGGAGCCCAGCACCGACGGCCTCTTCAAGACCGGCGAGGTGGCTCTCGACGAGCGCCTCATCTCCCTGACCGAGGTCACCGTGCTCGTGCCGCTCAATCCCGAGGGGCTGTGATATGCGCCGCTACGACCCGCGCTGGCTCATCGTCTTCGCCGCCAACCTCCTGCTCTGGTGGCTGGTCGGCCTGGCCAACCACCACCTCGCGGCCTCCGCGGTGCACGTTTACGTCGGCGGGCTCTTCGTCGTTTACTCCGCGCTGCGCCTCGATGCACGGCACGGCCGCATCGCCGTCCTGCTGACCGGGCTGCTGATCGATGCCGTGGAGCCGGTGCCCTACGGCACGAGCATGCTGCTCCTCGGCCTCGTGCACGCCACCCTGCTCTACGGGCGCCAGCGCTTCCCGCGCGAGGGCGCGGTCTTCGGCATCGTGGTGGCGCTGTTCGCCAACCTCTTCCTCGTCATCGCCCTGTCCTTCCTGCTGGTCGGCGCCAGCCCGCGGCCGGCCGCGGCCTGGCTGCGCCTCTTCGTCGACCTGCTCGCCTCCCAGCTGCTGCTGCTGGTCATCACCCCCTGGTTCCTCGCCCTGCAGGACCGCGTCATGGAACTGGTGTCGATCCATCCCGAGACCGGCCGGCGGGTAAGCCATTGATTTTCGACGCGACCTGCCTTCCTTTGCCGCCGTGAGCCGCACGATCGAAACCCACCGCGCCCGCAATCCGCGGCTGTTCCTCTTCCACGGGATCATCTTCACCCTGCTCGCCGTCCTGGCGGGCGGCATGGTCTACCGCCAGCTGCTGCAGACCGTGCTCTATAGCGAGCGCGAGCGGCAGCAGAACCAGCGCCGCGTCGTCGTGCCCGGTCCGCGCGGCCGGATCCTCGACCGCGACAGCAACGTGCTGGTCGACAACCGCGCCCGCTTTGCGGTCGTCCTCAACCTCGCTGAACTGCGCCGCGAATTCCGCGCCGAGTATCGAAAGGTCGAGCGCAACTACGGCAGCCTCGACCGCACCGAGCGTCCCAATGCCGAGCAGCTCTCGCGCATCGCCCGCGCCGCCGTGGCCCAGCAATACCTCGACAAGATCAACTTCATCCTCGACCGCACGGAGACGGTCCGCACCGCCGACCTCAACCGCCACGTCAACCAGACCCTGCTGCTGCCCTACGTGCTGCTCGACGATCTCGCGCCCGAGGAATACGCCCGCCTCATCGAGCGCCTGCCGGTCAACTCCCCCCTGCAGGTCTACGCCACCAGCAGCCGCTATTATCCCTACCAGAACGCCGCCGCGCACCTGCTCGGCTACACCAGCGTGGACAGCGACCCCGAGGTGGAGGATTTCCCGGGCGAGGACCTGCTCACCTTCAAGATGAAGGGGACCACCGGCCGCACCGGCCTCGAAAAGGTGTTCGACGACCAGCTGCAGGGCGAGACGGGCGGTGCCATTTATCTCGTCGATCCCGCCGGCTACAAGGTCGACCTGCCGATCGAGAAACGCCTGCCCGTGCAGGGCAAGAGCATCGTCACCACCATCGACATCGAGCTGCAGCAGGCCGCCGAGGCCGCGATGGCGGGCCGCACCGGCGCCGCCGTCGCCCTCGACATCCGCACCGGCGAGGTGCTCGTCCTCGTCTCCAAGCCCGACTACGACCTCAACAATTTCGTCCCGCGCCTCTCCTTCACGGCGGCCAAGGCCATCGAGGAATCCGGCGGCTGGCTGAACCGCGCCATCCAGGGCCAGTATCCCCCGGGCTCCACCTTCAAGATCATCACCGCCCTCGCCGGCCTGCGCGCGGGGACCATCGAGCCCGTGGTGTCCCGGGTGAACTGCCCGGGGTATATCATGGTCGGCAACCGGAAATTTCCCTGCGCCCACGGCGCGGTGCACGGCGAGGTGGACCTGATCAAGGCCATCTCCCAATCCTGCAACGTCTTCTTCATCAAACATGGGCTGGACACAACGCCCCAGTTCCTCGCCGCGGAGGCCAAGCGCTTCGGCTTCAATCACGCGACCGGCATCGAATTGCCGGCGGAATTCAAAAACCCGCGCGTGGCCGATCCGGAGTGGCGCAAGGAAAACTGGCGCTCGGCCAACCTGCCCGACGGCATCTGGCGGGGCGGCGACACCGCCAATATTGCCATTGGCCAGGGCGACACGCTGATCACGCCGCTGCAGGCCGCCTGCATGGTCGCCTCCTTCGCCCGCGGCGAAACGGAGACCAAGCCCACGCTACTCCACGAGCCCCGCCGGCCCATCCAGCGCACCACGCCGATCGGCCTGTCCCCCTCCGACTACAATGCCGTGCTCCGCGGCCTGGAATCCTGCTATCAGATCGGCACGGGGCGGCTGGCCAAGGTGGAGGGCCTCACCGGGGGCGCCAAGTCCGGCACCGCGCAGAAAGGCCGCATCGAGCTCGCCTGGCTGGTGGCCTTTGCCCCGTCCGAGGATCCGCGCATCGCGGTCGCCGTCGTGCTGGAAGGCGGTGAAGACGAGAATTTTGGCGGCGGCCTCTATTCCGGTCCCGTGGTCCGGGCCATCCTCCAAGCCTGGAAGGACAAGCGCGACCGCCCCCCGGCGGTGCCGCCCGTAAACTTTAAGATGGAGTAACCCGCCTGCTTTGAGGCGATAAGGCAGGGCGCGGACTCCGCTCCGCGCCGGCATGGTAATTGAAATCCCCTCTATCAAGAGGGGTGCCCCGCAGCGGCGGGGGGTGTTTCAGCGCGCCCATATCACCATGTCATGAAGCTACCCTATGATCCTGCCCTGAAGAAACTCGCCCGAGAACTGCGGAACCAGAGCACGCTATCGGAAGTGTTGCTGTGGCAACAATTGAAACACGGACAACGTGCCGGATTCAATTTCCACCGGCAAAAGCCGATTGATCGTTACATCGTGGATTTCTTTCTCACGAGTTGCTACTTGCCGTGGAAATCGATGGCAAAAGCCACAAGCTCAAAGGCCCCGAGGACCAAGCTCGCCAGAAAAAGCTGGAACCCTGCGGTATCAAATTTCTTCGATTTGATGATCGAATGGTAAAGCGAGACATTGATGCCGTCGTGCGGGCGATTGACGCCTGGATTGAATTGCATGGTCCGCGCACCTGACCCACACACCCCGGCCTTTGGCCACCCCTCTTCATAGAGGGAACTCCGGCTCCGGTTGTTTGAATCCCCTCTATCAAGAGGCGTGCGCCACTGGAGCGGGGGTGTTGAGGAGCCACCTGCGCCCGCAAAAATCACCGCCGCGCCGCGCGCCGCGCCTGCTTCGCCCGCTTGAACACTCCGCGCGGCTCCGGCCATGTCTCGCGCCGCCCGTAGCGCAGCCGCCGCAGGTCGTGGATGACCTCGCTGTCCTCTGTCTTCCGTAATCTCTCCTCGGTTGAGTGGCGCATCCGCGCCAGCCACCGCCCGGCCTTCTGCCGCACCGGGTCGAACGACTGCGGCCAGCGCCACAACCGCCAGCGCAGCCAGCTCCACTGGGCCAGGCGCACCACCAGCCAGCCCAGCGCCGCGACACCCGCGACCAGCCCGGTCGCCCGCGCCGTCCGCGCCGCGTCCCAGGGCCGCTGGAGCCACGCCTTGAGCCGCTTGGAGAACTCGTCAAAGCGGGCCCGCAACACCACGCCCGAGTCGGTCGTAAATGTTCTCACCGTCTCAAGCATCTGCACCTGCGCCCGGGAATCGAAATTGACGATGCGCCGATACCAGAGGACGCGCAGGCTATCCACGCGCGCCGACCAGCTGCTGTCCTGCTCCTGCCGGACCGCCTGGGCGACGACTTCCCCCGCCGAGTTCACCGCGCCCGGGGTCGGGTCGGCCCGCACCCACGCGGCTTTGCCGTCATAGACCTCGGCCCAGGCATGGGCGTCGGAATTCCGCACCATATAATAGTTCGCGAAGCCGTTAAGCACCCCGCCGTGGAAGCCGGCCACCACGCGCGCCGGGTGGCCCGCCGCGCGCGCCAGCACCGTGAGGCTCGCGGCGAAATATTCGCAGAAACCGGGTTCGTTCGAATCGAGCCACCGCACGATGTCATCCTTCCCCGGACCCGCCGGCAGCCGCGCCGACAGCGCATAGGCGTGCCGGGACTGCAGCCAGATGATGGCCCGCCGGGTGAACTCCTCTGCCGGCAGTTCCGCGCCGCCGGTGATCTCCGCCACCACCCGATTGAGCACGACCTCGTTCGCCGCCCCCGCCGGACCGCGCAAGTTCACCAGCGGGTCGTAACGGTATTGCTCGTTGGCGGCCGGCGGGGTCTCCCGCGCGGCCTTGAGCAACTGCGGAAACCGGGCGTCGTTGAGCAGAGGGGTCAGCTCCACCTCATCAAGCTGGAACGCCGTCATGGTCATCGGCTCGGTCCGCAGTGCCAGAACGCGGTGTCCGGCGCTGAACTGCAGCGGCGACACCTCGCGCATCCGCAACGTGCTGTAGGTGCCCGGCAGCGGCAGGAACCGGCTCACGCCGGGCTCAATGTAGAAGGTCCAGGTGCCGCCGACCGCGTTCACCTCCCGGCCGATCTGGCGGCCCCGCAGGCCCTGCGTCACCCGCTGGCCGCGTCGCCCCTGGCGGCGCTGGCCCAGGCTTCGCACCGGATTGCGGCCGGTGATCGAACGGTGCGCGTGCCCGTGCAGAGCAAAGATGAAGTGGGTGAATTGGCCATCATCTTTAACCAAATGACCCGTAGCCTGGAGACCCAGGAAACCTTGCGCCGCCATTTGATGGCTGATATTGCCCACGAACTGCGTACGCCGTTGGCCGGCATCCAGGGTACGGTAGAGGCGATCCAGGACGGAGTTTTCCCCTGGACTGCCGAGAGTTTGGACTCTATTCACCAGCAAGCGATCTTTCTGAATCGCCTGGTCGAAGACTTACGCACCCTGGCCAATGCCGAGGCGGGTCAATTGGCCTTGGCCCTTGCGCCGCTGGATCTGGCTGAGTTGGCCTGCCGCACCGTGACGGCGTTTCAACCCCAGGCCACGGTGCAGCAAGTTGATCTGTCGTTGACCGGCGCCGAAAATCTGCCGCTCACGAATGCTGATCCACAACGGTTGGGGCAGGTGCTGACGAATCTACTCGATAATGCATTGCGCCACACACCGGCAGGGGGCCAAATTAGGGTGACACTGTCGGCCGAGCAAACCGGCATTCACATCGCTATCATCGACAGCGGCGAAGGTATTGCGCCAGTTGATCTGCCGCACATTTTTGATCGCTTCTACTGTGCCGATGGATCGCGCAACCGGCAAACGGGTGGTTCGGGGCTTGGTCTGGCGATTGCACGCCAATTAGTGGAAGCGCAGGGTGGTAAAATCTGGGCAGAGAGTCCGCCCGTTGGACGGAGCCAGGGTAGCGCCTTTATCATCTTTTTGCCGGTGTATGGAGGTGGATCGAGAGGAGAATAAAGCATGACCAACACTAATTCTTCTACAGTGGTGTACCCTTCTTACAAATGGCCGTCCCTGAGCTCCGCAGCCGTCAACCAGGCATGATGACACTGCTACGAACTGCGCAAGACCAACGTGCGCTGCACCGTGCTTTCGCCGGGCATTACGGCCACGGAATTCCTCGCTGTTTCCGGTCAACGCCTTACCCTCTATCAACGGTTGACGATGTCGGACAGCGCTATGGTTGTGCGCCAGGGCTTGCAGGCCATGTTGGCTGGCCGCCCTAGC
>ENA-ORBV01015202-ORBV01015202.1-microbial-mat-metagenome-genome-assembly--contig:-NODE-15202-length-11368-cov-4.177398_pt1 | contig 11368 bp, 4 predicted proteins | sample MGYA00237777_ERZ505514 | MGnify/ENA primary metagenome ERZ505514 (study PRJEB26160, sample SAMN06269048) | microbial mat metagenome | isolation source: Oligotrophic lake microbial mat | place...
CTTCACTTAAAATCGTAGTGAAGGTCATGAACTTGTCGTCCAACAACCATGCGTTGTTGCTGTAGATGCCTTCTAGTAGACCGTCCTTGTGGTATTGGTGGCGACGCGGAACGATCAGATTGTGGATGTCGGCTTCCTTGTTGTTGAAGTCCATTTCCCCGAGCTTTTTTATGATCAGCTCGCGATAGAGGATGTATTCCGTCAGCGTCCGTGATGAAATATCGAGCGACTTCTCGAAGCCGGCATCGTCTAGGGATTCGCTTTCGAGAAGCTCTTTCTGCGCCTTGAAAAATCTCCGCTGGGCGATTTCCAGTGCTTCGTCTTTATCGATTAAACCAATCGTCGTTTCCTCGAAGAGACCCAAAAGGTGAGGAAATTTGGTTTCGAAACGTTCCTTGGTCTTGGTGTTCTTTTCTCCGATTTGGGGAATCTGCTCGGCTAGCACTTTTCCAACTTCGCGACGCAACACGCGCAATAGGTCGGCCTCAGAAACGATTTCCGGCAGATCGAGTTTTTGCCGGGAAGTATCCGCCTTCCCTTCGAAAAGCTTTGAGAAGAAAAGAAAGGTGCAGGAATGATCGACCGGCACCGCTCCCGGTTGCAGCAACTTGATGGGAATCGTGCGGCCATCGATGTTGACGGCGGTAAGGAGTGTGCGTTCCCCCATGCCGGATTTGATGCAGTAGAACATTTCGACGCCTTCGTAGGCATCCAAGAGCGGGTCCTTGATGGTGACCGCGGTAAGCTCCGGCAGGTCTGCAGCCGTGATGGTTTCGGCGCTCGGAAAGAACTCCTTCTGTGCGTTGCTCTCCTGAGTTTGGAGATCGATCTTTATTGCGAAGGCACGTTGAGCGCGACTGCGCTCATGCAGGGTTGGCAGGAACTGCTCGATGATGCGTTCCTTTAACGGGCCGGGCTTGAGATCGTCGTAAGATTTAATGCCTTTCCCGGTGAAATTATGGAAGACCAGCGTGGTCGCGTGTGGTTGGACGGCTGCATCCATCGATTCCAGTTTGTTTTCTCCTTGGAACGATTCTGAGAAGACGAATGTGCGACGATTGGCGCCCCAAGCGCTGTCTACCGCGACGCGGGTAAAGTAGTTCAAGAAGACCAGTCTTCCTAGCCCCTTGTGAAAAGAGTCCTGGGGCTTTAGCAGTCGCCGAAATCGCTCAAAGCTATCGTCGGTGAATCCATTTCCGTTATCGGTGATCGAAATCTTGAGCGTTTCCGGGGCGGTGAAGGCCTGAATTTCAATTTTGATCGTGATCTCGGACGCGTCAGAATCCAAGGCGTTGGCCACGGCCTCAAAGAACACCTGCACCAACGACGGGTTGGGGAAGAAGAGTTTGATGGCGTTGGATGTTTCGATGTCCATGGAGTGACGTGGGACCGTGGCGGTGAGCCGAGGGCTCCGTTATGACTTGGGGGAGGAGGCGTGTGAGGGAAATAGCTTGGTCATTCGCGAAAGTGACTAAGTTGGGTGAAATAGCCAGTCTTAGTGACTAAGTTCGGCTAAACGCGCTTTACCGGCGTCGGTCATGAGATAGCCTTGGTCTGGGTGACGAAGTTGGCCAGGGTGCGTCGGGGCGATGAAGCCGGCTTCGACAAGTGGGTCTAAGTGATTCTTCTTAAAATAGCTCCGGTGCTTGATACCCACCTTCTCCATGATGGCAGGGACGCTGCGCGCTGCCTGGCAATACTCCAATATCACCCGGGCCGTCGATTGGACTTCCTGTGCTTGGTCACTCGGTTGAGTGACTAAGCTTGGTGAAACCCGGTCGGACGGTTGTGCTGCCGGAGTGACCAAGCTGGGGGAGGGAGGCACAGCCACAACCGCAGGCGGTGGTGTTGCCGTATCCAGTGGGGCCAGTAGCACCTCGGCACGTTCCGCGAAAACCGGCTTAACTCGAAAGGTTCGACGTTGGACCGCTGCGTGAATTTCCAGCAGTTGCTGGTGAACTAGTCGCTCAAGCAGGCGGCCGGTATCTCCGGGGTTGAGCCCGGCGACCGACGCAGCCTCCAACGGCCCAATCGATCCTTGGCGGAGGGTTTGAAGGAAGACGGCAGCCTCGGGGTCTGTGAGCGTAACACCCAAATGTTGTCGTGCCCAGTGCTCGCGTTGAGAAGTGATGAGCCTCTTGGGCAGAATAACCGCGAACGCTTGGTCGGACCGCTCGTTTTTCAGGATCGGCGGTAGCCGCCCTAACTGCCGCTGGTTGCTGTAGATCGTCCGAATGCCCGTTCCGGCCTGTTCGCCAATGCCGATGCGCTGGAGCATGGACCTGACTCGCGGGTTGCGGACCGGTTTGTCGCCGGGCTGAAACAGCGCTTCTCCGCTCGTATAAGAAGCTCCCGGATTCCAAAAAAGAATCTGATCGCCGTAGAACGTGATAATCGCCTTCCGGCTCTGATCGCCAAAATCTTGGTGCGTGAGCAAATTCAGGAAGGCTTCGCGAAACGCGAGATAGTCCGGCGGAGCATCAGAGCCGTGGAGTGTGCTCGCATCGACCTGAAAAGGTCGGTCGGCGATACGCTCCGTGAAATACTGAACGCCTTCGCGCCAGCAACGGACGAGGTTGCCTTCCAACAAGCGACGATCATCCCAGCGTTCTTCCGGCATCAAGTCTGCCGATGATGCGACCAGCTTACGGACGTCTACGATTGCCCGCGCGAGGGTGCGGTTGATCGAGGTGGCATTGCCAAAGAGCAGCACCGCTGCGCGCGTGGGAAGGAGTGCTCCGCCTTCCGTGATGAGCAGTCCAAAGTGATTTAGAAACGCGGTGTTGTCACCAGCCTCGGTCTCGTGCGCGGGATAACGTCGGCTGAAAATGCTGCGATACCACGCGATGCTTTCGGTATCGAAGCAGGTGGCGAGATCAAGGTCGTGCAAGGGCTCGCTATCATAACTACGAGCGTCGGCATCGCGGATGAAGCGTTTGATTTCTTCGGCTGTGCAATGCTCGTCTCCTCCGCCTCGGCGAATGTAGGATTTGTTAAGTTCTCCATTGAGATGGACCGGCTTCTGTTCCCGTCGCACTTCAGGGACAAAGAACGCTAGGACCGTTTTCCCGTCTGCGGTTATGCAGGATTCTTCCACTGAAATGACGCAGTTAAATTTTTCGCCGCTACGAAGCACGCCGAGAAAATCGTTCTGCACCTTGTCCGGCTGAAGAACTCCGACAATTTCGAACCTCCCATCTGACTGGCTTATGCCGAAAACGATGTGCCCGCCTCCGGTGTTGGCGAATGCGGACACGGTCGAATACGCCGACTTCGGAACCTCATGCTGAGCTTCCTTGAATTCAATGTCGCGCCATTCGATTTGGCTAAGGCGCTGGCGAAGTTCGTCGAGGGTCATCTTTTTTTCACGGAGATAGGTCACACTGCACTCAAAGTTACGCTGCCACCGCGACCACGGCCCGGAGTGAGTTGGCCACTCGCAATAAGTTCGTCCTTCACCGCTTCGTAAGTGGACTCATCCCAGTCGAGTTTCTGGCGGAGGGTGAGATTGCCCGCCTTTCCACCCTCCACCCGCAGTGCCGATAGGAACTGCTGGCGTTGGTCATCGCTGACTGAAACGGATCGTGACGCAGACGTGGGTTGGTTATCCGCGCCGTTGTCGCTTCCGACATCGGTAGGGACGATGGAGGAGGGTTGGAAAATCGGCGCACGTTCCGACTGAACCGTGATGCTTCTGGCACCCAAAGCGGAGTAGTCCGATGGGTTGCAGGTGAGCACGATTATTTGCAGCCCGTGGGTTGCCGCCAGGTCCAGCATCCGCTGAAGCGTCTGCACGCGATTGGGGTCGGAATACGCAAACGCGTCGTCGAACACGACGGGCAGGCAGCCGCCGTGATCCGCGGCGAGCACCTCCGCCATGGCCAGCCGCATCGCGGCGGCGACTTGTTCCCGCGCACCTCCGCTCAACGTTTCGAACGGAAGGGCTCCACCGCCCTGGACCGGGCGGATCAACTGAAGACCGCCAAATGAATTTTCCGCGAGAACAACGTTGGCGCGGGCGCCGGAGCCGAACAGGCATTGCAGATACTCGGAAATCTTGTCGGCGAGCGGACGCGTGAATCGGTCGGAGAGCGCCCGCTGCTCGTCGAGGAACATCTGATGGAGGAGTCGGACGGCTTCGGCTTTGCGCCGGACCGCGGCGAGATGCTCCCGGGTCGATTCGACCTGCGAATGGGCCAGAGCAAGGGCGGCTTCGGGATCGTCGGTGCCATCGGAACGAAGGGCCGCTTGCGCGACCGCTCGCTTCGTCTCGGCGTCGGCTTTCGTTCTTTCGATTTGGCTCTGCGCGCGCTGGAGTCGGGCCAAGTCGGCCGCGAGTAAATCTGGCTGCAATTCCGCGATGGCGCGGCGGGTTGTGGCGAGCAGTTCGTCTGCGTTGGTGCTGGCGGACCGCGCCTCCGTGAGGGCGCTGTTGCGGGCATCATCGGTGCCGTGAGTTTCAACGAGGAGCCGAAGTTGGGCGCGGACGTCGCCGATGTCGCGGGTCTGTTTTTCGATTTCCTGACGCGATGTCAGCAACGCCGCCTCGGCCTCGGCGAGGATCTTCGCCTCGGCATCGCGCGCCGATTTGCCGCGCCGTTCCTCGGCTTCAGCTTCGTGTAACCGCCGTGCCTCCTCCGCGAGCAACTGCGTCGCTTCAACGGTCGAGGCCGGGCTGACGAGGTCACGCACGTGCTCCAACCGCCTCGATACCTCGGCATCGGCGGCAGCGCTGGCGGCGCTGGCGTCCGACAGGGCCGAGGCGACGTTGGCGGCATCCAACCCTTCCAAGGAGGATTCGGCTGACTTAATCCTGATCGCTAGATCGGCGCGTCGGCCAACGACCTCACTGGCTTCCACGACCGAAGCGACGCCGGCACCATCGAGAGACTTTTGGAGCGCACGCCTCGCATCGTGAGCGTTCTGTCGAGCTTCGGCCAGGGTGGTGCCGCCACCCGGGCGCACGCGCAACCGGATGGTGCCCCCAATCGTAACCTCAGTGTCCTCCACGACGACCCGCGATTCACCCGCGGCCAACGGTGACCCGGCAATCAAAACCGGCTGGTCGGTCGCCACGACATCCAATCCCGCGGCCATCGCCTGAAGTGTAGCCTCGGCGCTGGTCAGTTCGTTCTCCAATTTCTGGAGCTTCCTAACCTTGGCCGCGTCAAGTTCCGGCAACTTCGCCAACTCCAGCTGCAAGCTAGAGAGCGAGGATTCAAGCGTTTGAACCTGCGCCGCTTTTTTCGAAAGCTCCTCCAAGCGGATCGCCTTCTCAAACCGACTCAGCCATGCGGACGCCAAGTCGTGCCGCAGACGTCGCGCGCGGGTGGCTTCGCACGCGGACTCGTAAGTGCGGACGGCGAGTTCGGCGTGCAGCTTGATTTCATTCCACGCTTCGGTGAGACGGCGGACCTCGGCGTTTTTTGGCGCAAGCGCCACATCGAGATTTTCGATCTGCTCGCGCAACGTGGCGATCTGCGCCTGGGTCCGCTCAAGTCCGGCGTATCGTTCGGCCGCCGCTTGCGCCGCGTTACCCTGCGAGGCTTCCTGTCGACGCAGCTCTTCCACCTGGGCCTGTTTTCCGCTGACCGTGGACAACTGGGCGGTGATCAATCGCGAATCGGTTTCGACGCGGGCAAGGGTCTCCGTGGCATCGTCGAAGTCGCGCACCGATTGCCGCAATCGCTCCAGCCGCTCGTTGGCAGTGGTGAGTTTTTCCTCGGCCACACTGGCGCCGGTTTCAGCCCGCTCCAACTCCGAGCCGGCCTTGGCCCGGCCGCGTGCGAACGTGGATTCTGCGGCGCTGGCGAACTGGGCCGCGACAGCGGTATCGAGCGCGGATTGCATCGCCGTGGCTCCGCCCGACTGTTGAAGGCGTTGGAGCAGATTGTTGTGCTGGGCGGTGGCGTATGCCGAGGGATCGTCACCGCTCTGTCCCTGCCAAACCCAGAGGTGCGACCATTGCTGAGAAACGCGGTCGCCCACGCCGCGGCCTCCGCCGATGGCCTCGACCCCGAGAAGCGTGGCGAGGCGGGATTCGGCCTCATCGCCAAGCCACGTTGAGCCGCCGGTCTCAACGAGCCTGGTGGTGCCGCTGGTGCCGTTGAATCGTTTGTTGAGCTGGTAGTTTTTACCGCCGGCCTCGAATACAAGATCGACCTCCGGCGTGCCCGGAGAGGTGGTGGACACCATGCTTTTCTGCACGTCACCTGTGACCTTGGATTTGAGGAAGAGCGCGCGGTGGATGGCTTCAATCAACGTGCTTTTGCCGCACTCGTTGGGGCCGCCGATGAGCATGCGCGATTCATCAAAATCAACGCGCAGCTCATGATGAACGCGATAGTGGCGAATGGTGGCGGAAATCAGTCGCATGGCGTGCTCCGGTTTAGGTGCGACTGCACGCCGCGTGCAGTTCGCGTAACGCAATGCGGGCGACAGCCGCTTCTTCGCCGGCGCCAGCAGCACGGGCGACGAGTTGCGTCGCAACTCGGGTAATTAACGGGTCGGACGTCCGTTGGGTCAGCGCAGCGATTTCATCCGCCGACGGCGAAATGACGGTGCGATTTGAAAGCTTGATGCGAAGCAATCGAGCATCCAACGATTCGAGAAATTGTTCGAGCCGGGTTGCCGCCTCAATTCCGAGGGAGCCGGTGAGTTCCAGACGAAAGAGATCCTCGTGCGACCGGATGCCTACAAGCGCCTCGACCGCCTGTTGAAGGCGCGCCAGCGCGCCGTCATCGGCGAAATCGCAGGCCAGTTGATGCCACCCGAGCCGCGCCGTCCGAACCGGCTGCACTTGTGGCAGGCCGCCGCGAGACGCGGTCACAGTGAGACAGTGGCCAGGCTCATTGGAATCTCCCTTTGGGAATCGGTCCAATTCCGGCGTGCCGGAATACCACGCTTTCGGACCGACCTGCTTCGTTCCATGCCAATCACCAAGCGCGATGTAGTCGAAGGAGGGCGCGGCCAGCTTTGACAAGTCCAGGAGGTTGGTCGCTCCGCCGTCGATCTCGTCGTCGTCCGAAGTCGTGCCGAACCCCTGCGTGCTTCCGTGTGCCAGCACGATCCGAGGTTTTCCACCGAAGGCATCGGCTGCCAGATCGAGCGAACGGAGCCATGCGGTCGGATCGGCAGACTCCGCCCGCCGCAGAAGCGGGCAGGGAAAGATGACCGCCGTCTCCAATTCCACCGGCTCCGCGGATAGAAGAATCCGAAAATTCGGAGCGAGACTGGCACACTCCCGTTGAAAGAACGCTTGCTGCCAGATGCTGCCGGGGCCGCCGTGATCGTGGTTACCCGGGATAGCGATAACGGGAAGACCCAAGCGACCGATGGCGCTGCACGCCGCTGAAACGGTGGCCTTCGTCACACTGGCGGAGTCAAACAGGTCGCCCGCGACCACAACGAACTTCGCGTGGTGTTCGGCCGCCGCCAAGCCGATGCGGTGGATGGCGGTAAACCGCTCCTGCTGCACCAATGAACGTTTCTGCACGTCACCAATCCCGGCAAAGGGTTTGCCGAGCTGCCAATCAGCGGTGTGCAGAAATCGAGTGGTCATGGCGTTCAGGTCACCACGATACGAACCTTCGCCGGGTCCCGGCCCTTGAGCATTTGATCAAGGTATTCACCCATGCGCCGGCGGACCTCATCCGGAGTCGCAGGACTGCCGTCCGGGAAGAGCGCGGCGCGCAGGCCGGATAAATCGAAGGTGAGTTTGGTCAGCCCGGATAGCGCCTGTTGCAGGGCGTCGAGGAAGTCCTTGGAGATTTCGTCCGGAAGCTGCTTCGCTGAAACGAAGCTTTGAATCATTTTCTTCTGGGCCGGTTTCAGCAGCTCGAAGTTCGCCTGGATGACGGGATCAGCGAGATCGCTGAGCAGCGCCTGAGTCCATGCAGTATGGACCGCTTCAAGCTGCGACTTCAGGTTGTTGAGCCGTGTTTCCGCCGAGACGGCGGTCGGCTCCAAGCGCGGCCAATAATCGACTTGCGGTTCGCTATCGAGGTCCTTCTCCGTGAGCGGGCGACCGGTTTTCAGTGCGCCGAACTCGTTCTCCAAATCGGTGAGCTGTTGCCGATTGATGATTTCAATCACGGCCAGACGGCGCAGCGCTGCGAGCCGCTCGTCGCGCAGGATCGCGGATTTTTCCTTGTCCTGCGTCAGACTCAACCGGGCACGGCGGTAGAGGTCGAGGTAGGCCCGGATGTAGTCGGCCTTGAGCTTGCGCAGCGTCTTTTCCAGTTGGGTTTTGAACGCATCGGATTCGCGGTTTTCAGGGATGCGAATCTGACTCAACAATTCCGTGCGAGACTTCCGTCCTTCGGCGACCCATGGATGCTCGTCTGGCAGCACAGTCTCCGCCTGCGAGAGGTAATTGGTAAGCTGGCCGACATCGCGGACGAACCGCTCAATCGAATCGATTTCGGCGAGGCGTTGAAATGCGGCCTTGTGCGAGGCGATTTCGGCGGTCGCCAGATGAAAGTTTTTGATTTTGCCCGGCGTGTTGTAGGCTTGGAGCCCTTCGAGGAACTCCTTGCACCGGCGCATCGTCTCGCCGACTTGGGCGACTTCAGCCTCCGAATACAGCGATTGTCCCCAGAACGGCAGGCCATTGAGCAACTGCTGGCGGGCGAGCACGAGTTTTTCGACGCGTTCGGCGACCGTCTTCTGGAGTTGCTGAACTGGAGCGGCATCGCCTTGAGTAACCTGGATCGCGAGACCGGGCGCCAATCCGAGTAACTCGAACAACGCCTTGAGGCCGGCAACATTCCAGTCCTTGGGTTTTTCGAGATGTTTGAACGCCGCGAGTTCGGCCAACGGTGTGGTGGCAAGGGCCGCGAGATTGGTGGCATCGAACTTTGCTCCGGGGATGGCGAGAACCGCGTCGCCATTGTAAACGAGGGAGGTCGCTAACACCGAGACCCAGCAGGGCTCCAGCCGAAGCGTGTCAGGGGCCATGTAATCGACGTCGCGCTCCAGCACCGTGATGATTTCGGCGCGATTAAGAACCTGCCCTTGTCCCTTTGCTTCGAGCTTATCGAGGATGAACTTCGCGCCGGGCGACTGTGTTGGCACCACGCGGTCGCCGTCGAGCAAGCCGAGCGCATCAAGGATCGCCGAGGCTTGCTTCGTGCGGGTCGATTGGCTCAGTCCGCGAATCGCTTCCTGGGCAGCCTGCGTTGCGTTACCCTCGCGGCCGTAGGTGACGAGAGTCGAAAAGATTGGGTATTGCGGGGCTTGATCGTGGAAGTGACCCGCGAGGCTGACCGAAGCGACGAGGTTGATGGCATCGCGCACGTTGAGGTTGCCTCCGCCACCCGAGCCCTTGAGGGCATTGACGAGCGTCTTCCGATTGCCTTGGTAGGAGACAGAAATAGCCGTGAGCAACTGTTCCCGCAGCCACTTTGTCAGGCGCAGGAGATACTCGGTCGCCTTCTTTTCGTAGACCTGCTTCTTAACTCCGGATGCGATTGACGCGAGGTCGAGAGCTCCGGCGTAGAGGCGCAACGCCGTGATGAATTCGGGCTGCTTGTCGTCGAGCCGGAAGAACACCTCGTCCGCGCGTTTTTCATCCGAATAACGCGGTGGGTCGAACGGCTGAATAAAATACAGATAGAAGTCCCGGCTCGGAACGGCCGTGGAACGTTCGTTGGGCGCACCGAAAAACAGGTAACCCAATCGGCCGGCCTTATGCTCGCGCCATTCGACCTCGTGCTGCCAAATCTGATAGCCGGTGACGTGAGTGGGCACGTCGGTGCATTCCAACACCTGTCGCAACGCATCGTAGTAAAAGCGATCCAGCGCGCCGTTATCGAGACTCTCCGCGCGCTTTTCGACGAGCGCATCGTAGTCGTCGGTCTTCTTTAGATCGAGAAACCACTGACGATTATCGACGTTGGACGAAATGAACTGACCGCTGACCGTTTTGTGGATCTCGCGCAGCGTGGTTTCGACGACCGTCAAAAGGTCCTCTGCCGGCTCTCCGCCCAACTCCGCCGCGCCCGAATGAAACAGACAGAGGTGGTCCCTCAATTCCTCGGGCGTCAGGCCAATGGTGGAATGAATATCTCCTGTCGTTAGGCGGTGGACGGACAGGCCGCGCACGATGCGCAGCGCCATCGGCTTGTAAGTCTTCTTGGGGAATGCGCTCTGAACCTTACCCTCAAGGGTCCCACTGCACTCCATGATGGCCTTCACATCCGGATTGGCGCGATGCGCGGCGTTGTCGATAATCGCTTCCCAGTAGCTGTCGAAAGCGATGACTCCGGGACGGTCTTCCGGCACATTTTCGCCCACCAAGCCTTTGATGGCCTGGGAAATTATCTGTAACACGCCGCGCTTCTCCACGATGGGGATGCGTTGAAAGGTATCTACATAGTCGGGATGGATCGGAAACAGCGCACAAAATTCATCCATCCGCTCGGACATTCCGCCGTAGAACTTGGCGTAGGGCTCCAAGTAGGAGCGAATCTGCGCCAGCTGCTGGCTGGTCTTCTTGAGCAGGCGATTCGAGACCACGAATTTTACGTCGGTGGTGACAATCTTCACCTGCTGGAATCGATCTTTAACCCGGCCCAAGCTATCGGCCACGTGGGCAAAACGCTGGCTGTCAAAAATGGCTTCCTGGACACCGGCGACGAAGCGAAACCGGATGTCTTTGCAGACCTCACCCACCTCACGCAGGAACCCGAGATCGAGGATGAGCGCCTGGTCTTTTCGACTGCGCAAGTAGTCAAGAAGTTCGTCGACGACGAGAAGCAGACCCTTGTCGGGATACTTTTTATGGAACGCCGCCATCATATCTTCCAACGAAGTCTTGTTTTCCTTCACCTTGTCCGCGGCCGGGAAGCGGAACGGCGTGCCCCATTCGGCCATCACCTCCTCGATGGAGGTGGTGATGATGTCGCGCAGCGACATCGTCACCGCGCCGATTTCAATTCGGAGCACCTTGAAACGTCCGGCAATCGAAGCCGCCGAGGCACGCACCTTGGGATTGGTGATCAGTGGGGCGAGCGATTCGTTCTCTGCGACAGCCGAGACGACGGACATGAGGTGAGATTTACCCGTGCCGTAATTGCCGACGATCAACAGGCCCTTGTTGTCTTGCGGCGTGTCGAATTGGATTTGTGGGAAGACCAAATCGTTCAGCCGCTGGGCCATCGGATCTGAGATTTCGTAGGTCGATACAAGAACCTTGGCCGCGGCACTCTTGTTCGCATCGCGCAGCTGAATGATGGATTCGATCGGGTGAAATTGGACGAGGTCTTGGTATTTCATTAGTTTGCGACGAAGCTAGCCCGGATATTTCATGCTCTACTCGCCATCGACCCTACACGGTGTGCTCGGATCAAGTCTACAGATTCAACCG
>ENA-ORBV01015204-ORBV01015204.1-microbial-mat-metagenome-genome-assembly--contig:-NODE-15204-length-11367-cov-5.959079_pt1 | contig 11367 bp, 10 predicted proteins | sample MGYA00237777_ERZ505514 | MGnify/ENA primary metagenome ERZ505514 (study PRJEB26160, sample SAMN06269048) | microbial mat metagenome | isolation source: Oligotrophic lake microbial mat | place...
TAACAGGACTCTCTGAATAAAATATGCTGTGGATGATGCAAGGATCCAACAGCGCATGCAATTATAACCGGTGTAATGACGAAGAGGGTAATTGAATCCAAGTGGATGCAATTTCGAATGCAGATCACGTGATGTTTGAAAGAACTAGCAAGGTGTCGTTCCAGTCAATGTGGCCACCATTGACAGGAGGATTGGTCTTGCTAGAGGGGGTGTTTGTAGAGCAAAAATGAACAATTAGCTCAGTGGCTTTGTTTGAGCATGTGCGAACTGATTAATCTGTGAACAAAGAGGCATCTACAAACTGCATGTGAATAACAATCAACAACGGGATTCCTATGGAACAGAGCTAGGATGAACTGAGCGTTTTTTGTCACTGTGGTTGTTTGGGGCATTCCATGAACGATTCCCAAATGGAATGAACAGTCGACCCAATTGGGCCAGAATGGGCTCACTTGTCAGTGACACCACACAATTGTGCAGCCGCGCAATGGCCTGTGACATCCATCTTGCGTTGTGCAGATTGGCTGAGCATGGTCGCTGTAAAACACCCAACTTGCGGGGCATGATGCCAAAGGCCATTTCCACTCGGATTCTCAATTAACTGGCATGGAAGTTGAAGTTGTCGCACAAGGGTTGTTTCCGGTCTGCTCCACAATGCACCGGTGCCATGTGTTCGGTTGGGTCACAAGCAGCATCTCCCATTGCACAAACACCAAGGGGCAGACGTTCAATCAACCCCGACAAAGAACATTGCTTGATGGCTGCGCGATCTTGGGTCACACCCGGAGTGGCAAATGCAATGTGCGCAAAGCAACTGTGGTGATCGACTGCCACCTGAACATCACGACTGCCACCTGAACATCAACCCTGTGACACTGGCAATGGCCTGAGAAAAAAGAGCGCACGTTCCCCACAGTTGTTTTGGTGGAGTGTTGACACAAAGAAGGAATCCATCAACCACGGCTGCACAATCATTTGTTGCTGACTGCCAACTTGTTGAAGTGAACCCACGAATGGCATCATCAACTTGCTCACGCGCTGTGCGAAATGTGATGTCCAGCTCGTCACAGTCACAGATCGCTCTCATTGTTTTCCACAGCGCTCGACAGAAGGAAGGTTTTGACATTCCCACTGTGTCAATGATGTCCAAATGCAATCCACCGACCAACCACCAAAGGGTGCAGTGAAGACAAACCTCCTGCAATGTTGGTCCACCTCGAATGGCCGCTTGTTCTTCGTTCGCCAAAAGATCCATGCGGAGAAGACCAAGCAGGTTGTCGAATGAAACCTTTGACATCCGCAGACGATGTTCGAAGGTTCCACGCCGCGCATGCTCGTCACTGCGCCATTTCCAATTCAGACGCTGTTGGAAGTGAGAAGGTTCTCTGGCAGGCTTTGGGCATGGCCTGGACACAACAGCAACCAGGAGAACAGTGTGCAATGCAAGTGCGTCCAGCTGAGAATTGTCCATGGCAAAAGAAAGCAGCGGGCGCCATTGTGGCTGATGTTGACATTTCCAACAGGACAGAAGAATGTTTCGCTCCAATGACAAATCAGAGGTTCAAGGTCAGAAGTTGTTGACTTGATTGGCCAATCCAGCGCCACACTGCAGCCATGCCAACGGATTGTGCAGAGCTGAAGCAGTTCAATTTCGTTGTGGAGCTGGCAGGGAGGGGTGCAGCTTGGCATGCTGGAAGTGACTTTGTTGTGTGGCGCGGCCACTGGCCTTGCTTCCTCGCTTCGCTCGTCGCTCCCCCCTGGAAGGTGAAGCTTTGTCCCCGGTGTGACATGCACGGTTGAGTAAGCTAGCTTTTCTCACCATGTCTCCAATGAAGCTGTTTTGGATCCAAAAATGTCTTGTCGACACTGATCATGTGCAACTTTGTGCTGGCATGTTTTGACATGGTTCGAGATGTGACGTTTTTGGCTCCCTGCTGAACTTCTCAAATTGCCTAGTGTGTGCTGATTTCTGCACAGTGAGGGCCTGCAAAAAAATTGCACAACTGGCCCCTTTGGAAACCCCCATTAAAGTGGTCCGAAAATCGAACGGATTCGGGCAAAGACGTTGTGGAGAAACAGCACTTCCCCGAATGGGCAAATTCGGGGATTTTGCCTAACACGAACCCTATTTTGGCCCGAATGCGCGAATGTTTCCATGGATAAGACCGGGCCTTAGGGACCGACCATCTTGCTACTCTACTGTACGCACCCGGTCGGCTCGTGCATGAAATTCAGTGCTCAATTTGGAACGATTGATGATTGCTACTACAGTACAGTAGCTAGCGTAGCAATCTGTTGAAATGGCATAGAGAATAATCTTTTAGCTTTGCCTTATTAAATACTGAAGATGGCATTAATTGAAAAGTACTTTATCGTTAATCGAGGAGTCCCTTGCACCATGTGGCTCTCAATTGGTCTGTGAGTCACAGATGCAATAGAAGCCGAAGTTCATTCATTATTATTCTACTTTTTCGCCACTTCCCACTTTTGAGAAGACTTCATGCACCGTTCTAAATATCACTTGAAAGCCTTCGGTAGCAAGCAATAGGGCCACGAGCACGTTTACAGTGGCTTCAGCCAGTACAGCCACTGGCACGTGCTTGCATCACTACGACACTTCGGCTCACGGCTGATCCTTCATCATTGATTGGACGACGACGTGCCTACGACGTACTTGTTAGCTAGTAGCACTGTTACGGCGTACCGGTACTGGTACCATTGTCCACTACAATTTAGCACACGAGCCTATCGCGCGCATCATCACTTCAGTCGCGCATGCTATGACCCATCTTTAACCACACAAAACACCCGATGTTAACTAAACTAAGTTAAAGACTAGACGGATAGCTAAATCTCCGAATGGTGTTCATCCTTTGTAAACTAAGCTAGCTGCATGTCTGACAGACCTAACCTCTTAATGAATGAACGCAGTTCAGCCATCTGCTGACTCAAATTAGCGGCACCCCTAAGTCTCTTTTTGTCACAGTTTGACAGGTCATGAGGCAAGAAATTGTGTGTGCAACCGGGTGTCCGCACGCGAAACATTCTGTGACTGACAGTCATGAGTAAGAAATTAGCCGTTTCTCCGATCAAAATGACTTCTCATCATTGATGGACAGACCACTCTGGTGCTGATGCTAGCGTGGATCTAAGAGCCACATTTTGAGTGAAAACTCATCCGGAACAAACCATGCAATCCAAACAACAAAAGATCATTCCAACTGAACCGTCTGTTTGTCCACACACAAAGCCATCCACATAGGGGACTGACCTGGCTCACTTTCTGATTGAACGGATCTCCACTAACACAGCTGTGTGCAGCGCACTGCGTCATCCGTCTGCAATGAGTGCTAGCAGAAACACGCGCAGCAGGAACCAAGATGTTGTGTTGCTTGTTGGCCATGATGATGACGATGGTGTTGCTCCCGTGCCTGCCAAATGCACTTGTTCATCTCCCTGTGACTGGGGCTGTTGTTTGGATATCGACAAGTTGCCACCACATCTTTTATGTGCAGGTTGTTGCAATGTGGAGAATTCATTGTCAAACAAGCCCAGGTCTGAGCACAAATCTTCGAAACACCAATGTTTCAAAGGCTGGACACAACACAGCACCAAAGTTTCTGCTTCTATGAGACGGCATGTCGAAGTGATCAAACAATGGATTGTTGACAACGACAACGTGGACTGTGATGCTGCTTTCGAAGCTCCGACAATGAAGAAAGGATGCCCATCAATGAATCCACGAGTGTTGCTCCAAACTCCTCCGCCAACAAACGTTATCAAATCTAAAAGTGCAACACAGACAAAGGAATTCAAACGACCATTGAATTTCCAGACACAGGAAATTAACTGCAATGGAAGGACGCTTGTTTGTAAAATGCCAACAACCCACGAATTAACAATCTCCAACAAACTTCGAAAACTAGAAAACCGATCCGAAATTCTCAAGGCAGTGCGAGGCCGAGTACAGTCATGTTCGTACACACCAGGATCTGTCATGTCTCAAGCTTTGTTGGCAATCGCCATGGCTTCAGCACCGGCTCTTGCTTTTTCGGCGGCGCAGTGTTTGTTTCCGATGTTTCTACATGCATTCTTTTGTGACACTGGTTTGTTCAAACCGAATCTATTCAAGAAGCAATTCGATATTAATTGCTTTGTCACTGTGTTCCCCTCTGACTGGACGTTTCGCAAACTTAGCATGCATTAAGCGGCGCGCGATACACTTCAATTGGGAGACAAGCTTTGCCACAAGAAAATGTTCATAGCTTGTGACAAAGGGAACAAAAAAGGAGTTGGTCACTTTGTAAAGCACCTGTCATGGTGGGATCCAACAACAAGAGACGCTGATGGAGTGCTACGAGTACAAACCCAACTGCTGGACATTGACGCTTCCGGCGGCACTTCTGTTCTGTGCGCAGAGGCAATCAATGCGTCCATGAACAAATTGAAGCTACACGATGACGACCCTGCGCACAAATTGTTTGGTCAATGCACTGACAGTGGCGGTGGGGGGGTGCTTGACAGTCTTGCTGACAAGATGCAGAAACTGGGATTGCTGTCGTTGCACAACTGTCTTGTAGCAAACTGCACCATCCACGCTCTGCAATTACAGCTGCGAAATGCTGCATGCACTACATTTGGTGCTGGCGGACTCGACAAAGTAAACGCCATGCAATTGATCCATTCAGGGCACGGACTACAAGAGTCTCTTGACCTCAAAGAATGGAGACACATTTTGATCAAGGCAAGCCAACACATTGCCGACTATGACCCAAACGCAGCTCCTCCAGAGCTCGCCGCAGGAGCAACACGAAGAGAAGAAACTCTAGCAAACAACAAGGCTGAATTCGAAGCCGAGTTTGCCAAGGCATATTTATTCCATTCAATGCTCAAGAAGGATGCGGCTGACGAAGAAGCAAACTACACTGGTGCTGTTTTGGCAAAGTTAACGCAGCCTATCTTAACACGATGGTGGACTGTGGGTACAGGCGCTGCTACAGTGTTTGATTATTACTTGGTTTATTTCTGTGCTTGTCAAATCGTAATCAACATCTACAGCTCAGACGCATCCCCTTACAAGATTGCCTCGACACTGTGCTCAATGATGAAAGATCCTGAAACCTTTATTGATGCGACCCTCATTCGCTGTTTCAACAAGGCATATTTGCATCCCCACCTTAAACGGCTTCAAGAGAGTGACGACTTGACAGGCACTCTTTGATTTCAGTCTCATCAAATTGTCATCCAACATTATTTGACGTGGTGTGACCTTCGTCATGTCATGACGAGCAACACGATGAAGGAACATTCACAAGCAGTGGACAATTGTGGAGTTCTTCTACCAGGCGAGAGGGCTCGACACATGACCAAGCTTAGTGTCTTTATCAAGGAAGTAAATGACTCGCTGGATAAACACTTCAATCGGTGGGTTCGACCAGTATTGTTACCGGCTGCTATGCTATCCGAAGAACCACTCGCGAGAGTTGTTGGCGCAGCAACACTTGGTCAAGACTTTCCATCATTTGACACAACTGCAACAGTGTCGAATCAACTCAGTCTCATCGGCTTTATTTACTTTCGGTCTGCAGCACACAAGAGAAGGATCTGTTTGGTCTTGTTTAACAAGTTTCTCCGTGAACGTCTAGGACATGACATCGTGTGCACTCAAGAAGCCAACGCAGCCGCTCAGTTGATTGTTGACAAGGTAAACCTTCAAAGTTTTGATTACGAGGGTGACAACGGGGCAATTCGTCTTCATCTACATGAAACATACCTTCCACTGCCATCACAAACACAATTTGTCGAATCTGGAGTGAAGGAAGCCAAGAACGTTTCTTCAACTGATAGGTCTGAGGAACTGCATGCTGCTTTGGCTATCATTCGATCAGCTTCCCCCCTTGGCAAGTCAAAGCTCGACGATGACACAAGCTACAACTCAAGCAAGATCTTGGCACTCATCCGCTCGGCACACAACAGATCTGAACCCCATGAAGGATGGAAGCGTAATCAGATTGATAATGCTTATGATGCCAGATTCAATACAATCTTACACTCTATAACTCATGGTCATTATAAAGAAGAGCGACTTGAAGCAAAGAAGACAAAAGTGGATGAGCAAGGACCTGTGTACAAAAAGCAAAATGTCACTCAAACGACTCACGTCCCAACAACATAAGATGTCTGCAATGACTGGTCTCATGCCACATGGTAAGCTTTTTTCCAAAGGCAATGGCCACATGGATGATCTCATGACTGAGTTGATCCATCGCGGTGTGGCACTTGAAGACGTCTAAAAGTGGAAGATAACAGCAAGAAAAGAAAAGCTAAAAGAGCTGGAAGTTGAACGGTTGATGAACGAGGGAGTTCCACAAATGGAAGCACAGGTGTTGGGTACAAAGCATTTCAAGAAACTGTTGGATGCGCCGTTCAAGATGACCAATGATTGAATCGGCCATGGCAAGCATGCTGTTGCTGTTGTTGATGTTGATGTTGACTCCATTCTTAATTCGATTTTGCTTCTGCGGCATACCATTGCATCCTTTCCATTGAATGAAACAGTCAGATAACTCAAGCCTAGGAACAAACTGTTTGGGATAACCAGATGAACAATTCCATCGAACGGCTGGCGACAATGGTGAGTGGATGCCGGCGCTTGCTTTTGTTCTCCATCCGCAGTTCAAATTTCCAACTAACCACCATTGCACAAACTCACTAACACACCTTCCACAATGGCGAAGAGCCCGCCGCTTGGCTGTTTGGAAGCTACTAGTCACATAAATCTATATAGCAAAATTGTATGAAAACAAAAAAATACTCGTGTTGTTTGTGCTTGTTTTTTTTTTTGTTGTTGACCGGGATTCCCAGTTACGGACAAGTGATGATAAGTACGTATGGCTCAACCACTACAATTGTAGTAGAATTGTAGTGGTAGCACACTAAGAGTCCAGAAGTACTAGCTAGTACACACAAGTAGTAGCTACTATTATGTAGCTAGCTACTAACTAGTAGGTACTACTGTAGTAGCTACGGAATAGCTAGCTAGCTAGCTAGCTACGGTAGCTATGTAGTACTAGTAAATGTACATGCTATTTTTCGGTTACATGTGTCCTACTACTACCCTAGCTAGGTAGCTAGCTCGTACAAGCTAGAGAGCAGCTCTGCCCTACCTTTTCCCACACCACAAATACCGGTATGGTACTCCTGCTATTGCCTCCTCCAAAAACAATTGACGTAATTACACTAACTACTGGCTATTTGGTACCAGCGAGATTATTACAGTACAAGCGATAACTTAATTTAGGTTAAGTAGCCAGCTATCAGAAGCCAGATCTGTCAGCCAGCCACTGTAACTTACCGCAAGTTGACTTTCACTGGCGCTTCTGTGCCATTATTAACTGGCTTTCTACTAGGAACAGTTGCATTGTCGACTGGTATAACAATGGAGAATTCGCTTACACCGCTATTGCCTGCCAAGAAGCGCAACTTTGAAGACATTGCTGCAGCTGCTGCTTCTGGCGAGGCCGGCGACGGTGACAATGAACCTACAGAGGAAGATTTTGCGCTGATGAGTCGCTCGGAACGTAAGCGTCACCGAGAAAAGAAGCGACGTTCCGATGTGAACAGAGGATTCGATGAGCTCATGGCCTTGCTCTTGGAGGTAGATCCTGCCGTGAAAGCCGACGCCGAGGAGCGGGCCGCTAAGGGGCAGTGCAAGAGAGTCTTGGGCGCTCACGAAGACAATCTCCTTAGTCGAGTGGATCTAATTTCCACTGCGATCAAGGTCCTTAAGAGGGTTCATTATGAAAACGAAAGGAACAAGAAAATCATTGAAGGTTTGATCGCCAATCGTCCTAGCGTGTCTGCGTCCACGTCCGCTGCAACTGGTAGCATGGCTGGTGTTGGAGGCGGCGTGGCAGCTACTGGCAATGGCGGCCTCTCGAATTCCTTGAGTGGCTATGGATCCTCGTCATTAATGGACCCCGCCACTCTCATGCAGCAGCAATCCCTGCTGGCAGGATTGGGGGCAGCTACAGCACCTGCTGCTACGCAGAACACGGACCAGTCAGCTCATATTCGTGCTGCCCAGGCTTTGCTCTTGGCAGGTGGCGGCAATGTCTCTCAGGCTGCCTCGCAGTTGGGCGTTTCTGGAGCGACCGGGAGTGGCTTGTCTGCGGCGGACCTCTTGGTGTTGAGGGCTGCTGCCAACCGGCAGTCTTCTCTCGGTGTGGGGGGGGCTGAATCAAGTTTGTGGCTCCAGCTCCAGAACCATCGTAGCATTCTTCAAAGTGTGATGAATGCGCAGGCCAACAATAACGCTTCGAACGGAAGTGGTAGTGCCAGTGCCAAAGGCACCACTGCCACAGAAGCTTTGTATGGAGCGCTTTCGATGGAAGGGGGGCCTTTTCAACGTCGACCGCGTCTAGATGCTGAGGGCAGACATTCGAGTAGAGAGGAGGAGAAGAGGCAAGCCGCAAATTAGGAAAGAAAGACTGGATTAGGATTACATGTTTGCAACTGGCGTTAGGTACTTTCATTAAGTATGACTGTGTTCTTGATTACGCTCTACAATAATAAGAGAAAACATTTTATGATAATTAGAGTTATGGATTGGAATCTTATTGCAGTAGCCAACTTCGACACCAGTTCTTAGATGGGTTTGCCAATATCAATATCAGGTAGATGCGAACTCCGAAACCGAAGGACCTTACTATCTTAACATATTTGGATTGGTCCGAGGACTTCTAGCTAGTAGTAGACCGTTAGTGATGGCTTCGAATCTCCAAAACTTTTACATTTGACTTAAATAAGAGAGCAGCGAGCTGATACAACACCAGGTCCAAGGAGCAGGTGCTACTGGTACCAGTAGCTAGTGCTAGTGGTGAAGACTTAGAAGGGGCCATTGGTGGCAAATACTAGCTAGACAGAGCTAATTAAACAGCCGCAGTAGGACTGGCTTCTAGTAGCTAGGTGCCCTACAACTGCTATTAACCCTAACCCTCCATCTCCAAACCCATATTTTTGTGACACACACACAAACACACACACAGACAATTAAAGCATGTGAGAGACACTGGCCAACAAGTTGGACCTGCAATGCCCAAAATAGGCATACAATAGAGCATTTTACAGAGATTTTACTAGGTGCAATGTTTGCCTAGTTGATGTCTAACTGGAAGCACTGTGAGACAAAAAAGAAATTATTTTCTATTTATTTCCAGAGCACTAGCCTTAGAAACAATGCCAATAATTTACTATAAATCAGTCACTCTTTGCTGTTTAGTATGATCCTCACACATCACTCATTCATTCGTGACTCATTCACGGAAGTGATGCTCCTTAGGTACGGGACTAACTAAGCAGGCACCCCTCAAATTAGCTACTCGAGCATGTTGGGTAATACAACTAGCTACACATTCTTATCAACTATTGGTTAACTATGCTACAGTGTTAAGAGGACAACAAGGCTAGGATAAGGGAGGCAAGGACGGTGCCGACGGCGGAGGCTGTTGTTGTTGTTGTTGTTGTTGTTGTATCTCTCTGTCGTGGGGCTCGTGGCTGCTCCGTGTTCCTACTGTGGCAGTCTGTCCACCCATCAGTTTGGAGTACATCTTTTTCGATTCAAACTGGCACACACCATGGGATCTCGCTATCCTTGCTCCTCTTTGAGGCAGCTTGGAAGGAGACAGCGGCAGAGGATGTGGGTCCCTTGCTGCACAGGTTGATTATCAGCACTGGAGGATGCTCCGTGGGCTTATCGACATCTGTGGTTGCTGTTCTGGTTGGTTGACAAGAGGTATGCTCTCACTGATGCTCAAGCACGTGCTTGATTTGCTGTGGGGCAAGGTGCATTCAATCGCAGAGGGCTCGTACGGGGGACGTGTGGCTTTCAATACGGAAGGGAGTGCTGCCTTATGATGACTTGGAGCCATCTCTTTGGAGTGAATGAGGGGTTTTGGTGCATTGATGGACGTTGGCGATTGTGCATTGCGCTAAAAGCTACAGGCTTTTTGGGTTGTTTGCAAATGAAAATTATAAGCTTTAGAATGAAGCTAAAATGAATGTAATATTTGAGAGAGGTTCGGCTCAAGATCCTCGGCGTAATCCTCTCTTTACTGCGTTCGACGAAGCTTCTACGTGAAGAATCGGCGTGCCAGTCATAGGCTTTACTATGACTTTGATAACAACGATAGCTCGTGTTAGAGCTATTCACGTGTTCTGAATGTAACGGTCTAAAAGACATAGCCGTTACGATACATAGACCAGCGTCTGCTGACGATGGTTCCTTACTCTTCTGAGCAAGCTTCTTTGCTGCTGTGTAGGATAGGGCTAGTAGCACGACCAGTCCCATACGCTGAGAAGCGCATCTTCCGTGAATGAGTCACGACCCTGTGAGTCCCGTATGAGGATACTCTATGTGTAGCCAAATTATAGGCAATTTAGGGTATTGCACTACCAGCCAGAAGGCTGGGTGGGTGCTCAGTGGGTCGTGGGTGGATGTGTCTTGTGTGTGTGGTGCATGCATGCATGCATGCATGCATGCATCTGTGTGTGTTTTTGCACCCCATCCAGCACTGAAACCTACTAGACAGGCTGGTCATTCCAAGCAGCAGCGACTGCTGTGCACAGCAATGTCGGTGCGCTCTGCACAGTAAAATTGGCACAGTCGTCAACGTTTGCCGCACTTGGCAACTGTCATTGCCCAACTGCTGCAACGTCGACAATCCTTCATGATGTCATTGTCACCAACCGATTGAACATTGTCTGCTGCTCTCCAACATCCATTGACCCACCTCTCAAGAGGCTGTGAAACTGCGATCACAATTGCATTTACTAGAGCCATTCATTGACCCATTCGTCGTCGAGTCTCTCAAGTCGCTTGCTCCCAACACGCACAACACATGAGATCTCATTCCTCATGGCACTCATTGTTGACATCTAAGCATCTACTAGCAGAAAAAGCAGCCAGGAATTGCTGAAGTAAAGTTTGATTTTGTCAATTGATCAGCAGAGTTTGCTGCTGGAATTTGCTGGTGCAAATGGCCAAACAGCAATGAGAATGACTGGTTGCTGGGAGCAACTGCAGGGAAGCATGAAAAAGAAGAGAGGGAAACGGTGTGTGCCTTGCGTGCACGGTAAGCCAGTTCTGCAAGAGTGACATGGATGAGTCGCACCACTGCTCAACCCTAAGGCCAATTGGCAACCCTGAGTGCAAAAGACACAGGGGTCAGACGGAAGGGGAATCCCGGATCAACACACCCTCACAGAACTGGGTTGGCACAGCAAGGTGAAGCTTTCTAACAGGTTTCTTGAACTACTGATAGAAAGGGGCTCCTAAACTAAAAATAAACTTGTTACTTTTAGTATATT
>ENA-ORBV01015205-ORBV01015205.1-microbial-mat-metagenome-genome-assembly--contig:-NODE-15205-length-11367-cov-4.893623_pt1 | contig 11367 bp, 10 predicted proteins | sample MGYA00237777_ERZ505514 | MGnify/ENA primary metagenome ERZ505514 (study PRJEB26160, sample SAMN06269048) | microbial mat metagenome | isolation source: Oligotrophic lake microbial mat | place...
GAACAGAACAGAACAGAACAGAACAGAACAGAACAGAACAGAACAGACAGAACAGAACAGAACAGAACAGAACAGAACCAACAAACTGCTAGCAAGGCCAGCTACACAAGACATGAGGGACAGAGCTGCTACAAGAACACACAGAACACAGCACAGATGACCATGCAACAAGCACCGTTTGTTTGCTTCCTCAAACTTGTTGAAAGGCAAAACAACAACTCCACATGATCGACAAGTCTTTGCTCAATTTCAATTTTTTCTTGAACTGCCTAACTGTCCCTTACTTGGCCAACTTCTAGTCAAAGCAAGAGGTGGCTAGTCTGGGGACTACCTTCAATGTCCACCTACATTGCAGTACCCAGTCTTAACCATAGTAAGTAAGCACATGGGAATCAGCTTTTTCCTCCCAAAGTGGCCTAGCTTTCATGTCTGCAGCAGGGTTAAGGATAGGGAAGATATTAATTTTGGATATCAAAATCGACAATGATACGATGATGTTTTTGTTTGATTAGCAATCACTCGACCGTCTCGCAGCCTGATAATTATATATTCACTGTATGCGTAGTAGACGTTCTGGGAGCCACAAACATGAAGTTTTCCGGGACAATCTTGTCCATTTTGGCAGCTTGGCTTGCATGGCACATGGTTCGAACGACATCAGGCCGCTACGACACACAGGAGGATACCTTCCAAAAGCGATACGGCGACTGGGCCATTGTAGCAGGAGCCAGTGAAGGATTGGGTGCTGCCTGGGCCGATACCTTGTGTTCCTTTGGACTCAATGTATTGCTGATTGCGCGACGACAAGATGTCATGACGCAACTTGCACTGGAACTACAAAACAAATACGACGGAAGAATTCAAGTGGATACCGCCGTGCAAGACTTGATGGCACCCGATCTAGAAGAATTCTTTTCGGCTTTGCTAAAAGATGAACGTCGTCAGTATGGTTTGCTCGTCTTTAATGCAGCCCACACTACGATTGGGCCGTTTGTAGAACATTCCTTGGAATCACAATACAAAACGGTCGATTTGAACATTCGGAGTGTCATGACGGCGACGCATGTCTTTGCCAACCATCTCAAGGCCAAAACCCAAACAGGAGGCATCATTCTCATGTCCTCCATGGCGGGTCAACTAGGGAGTGCCTTTATTGCCAATTATGCGGCCACCAAAGCGTGGCAGACAGCTTTTGCGCATGCCTTGCACTACGAGCTTGCTCCTGACAATATAGACATTTTGGCGTGTGTGGCCGGTGCCACGACCACTCCCAATTATCTGCAACAAGCAGGCCAAGTCGCAAGGAATCCTTTCATTGAACAAACACCCGAGGATGTCGTGGATGAATGCGTACAGGCGATGGGAGGAGCATCGTCGGTTGTTCCAGGACCCATCAACAAACTGGCTCGTTTTTTCTTGGTTCGACTCTTGCCACTCAAAACAGCGCTCCATATTTTCAACCAGGAGACGGAAAAACTCATGCAGTAGGTTGTATTTTTGACACAGGAATGACCTGTCACCACAATGTCAAGAGATGGACTTCTTCCATATCAACAACTCGGCTTATTCTCTTTGCCCAATATCATCAACGCGGCTTTTTCTCGTTACCAAAACCCTCTTGGGCAGTGCTATTGTCAACCACTGCGATATTCGCGTGTTGAAGGTACTTCTGCTACTCATAGTGGTCGCAGCCTTATGTGTTGGCACCATTCGAGTGTGGCCAAATGAATGAATTCGGAATGAAACAACAACAAACGGAGAACAACAAAGAAACACTGCACTACAAAAGATCACCTAAACAACAGAGACCTACCTCATGAAGGGTGGCAGTGTCTGCTGGCATAAAGTCGCTTAGATATCTCATAAAGGATTGGCACTGGTCTCTCTCCTTAGCAGTGGCTGCCCATGTCTGCCACTGCCCATCCGATGGAGGTGCTCGGCTTATGTGTGTCTGGATCACTTTGACAATTGTTTGGCAATTGTATTTAACTCAATTTTATTATTATTATTATTAAAATTGTTGCTGTTGGCTGGCTTTTGTTACTGTGATGATTCATTGCTCTCATTTAGTACTCGTCCCAGTTGCCAACGCCGGAAGAGAAACGCAATGCTGAACTTTTTGGTGTGTGAAAGTCCTTCATCATAGAATATTGAAAAAAGTGGACTGACTTATTTTGTTTCTACTGGCGCGTCTTCCACAATGTGTAATTTCCCTGCTCGCGCTTCGATGGTGTGCATGTCAATGCGCAGACGATCGGCAAATTTTTTAGGCACAGGTCGTTCTTGTGGGTTAGTGGTCATATTAATGACCACTCCCGGTCTACCACCACGCCCGACCCGTCCAGCGCGATGCGCATAGTGAGAGGCGTCCGTCGGTAAATCCAAATTAATGACATGCGTTAGCAAAGGAGCGTCAAGGCCTCGTGCGGCCAACTCTGTTGCCACAACAATTCCTACGTAACCTTCCCTCAGGGCTTTGGATACCTCTGCACGGTCCATCTTTTCGCTCTTGGCGCCGCCACAAAGTGGCGCAGCAATAATACCCATTTCCTCGAGCTACAAAAGCAGACACAACGCGGTGAGTTATGATGCCATCAATAATCTCTCAGGGACAACAACACCAATTATTGGCCGTACCTTTTCCACGACAATCGTAGCCTTCCTTGAATTCTCGACAAAAATTAAAATTTGTTGTGGAATGGGATCCGTGTGCAGGACTCGTCGCAGTGTCTCCAATGCAAAACGTTTATGGGGAATATTCACAACGCCATGAATGACGGTCCGGCTGACACGCGTGACTCCTCCTTTTTGCTTTTTCGAATCGCCCTCGCTACTAGGCGCCGTGACTAGAAGATCGTCGTCGTCCGCCATGGCGACCTCAAATCCGTCTCGCAAATAATCGCTGAGCTTGGGAGAACCAAGCATGTCGGTTGCCGTCGCAGAGCAAAGGATAGATTGAAGATCATCTCCATGCCGCTGTTTTAGAGCGGCTACAATGGCCGCCGTAGGGTCACGATGGGGTTTGTATTCCAGTAATGCGTCAAACTCGTCCAACACCAGCGCCTGTAAATTCGGAACCTTGAGTTTTCCGCCCCTACAGTAGTGGTATCCACGCAGAGGGGTATGCCTTAGTAACCTAGCACAGCAATTTCACCACGGAGGCTACAAACGACACACAAGACACGACAGAAAACAACACGACCGATAAAAAGAAATCATAATCGTACCTTTCTCCTGGCTTTCCAACAATGAGTTCGGCAATTCTGCCCGGAGTCCCAACGATAAGGGAGGGCTTCTTTTTCCGAATTTCTTCCAGGTTTCGCGAGAATCCAGTTCCACCAATCGCCAACATGGCCAACATGCCCGTTCCTTCCAAGAGCTCCCGCGCGACACTGACCACTTGACTGGCCAGCTCTCGACCAGGAACCACAATTAGAATCTGCAGAGAATTGTTATTGTTGTCGTTGTCGTCGCCGCGAAACAAGATGCGTTCCATGAGGGGTACCAAAAAGGCCAAGGTTTTTCCACTGCCCGTATACGTTCCCACCAAGACATCCTTTCCCTCCATGACCGAGGGACAGGCCTTTTCTTGGACGGCCAGAGGAGACGAGCATTGCATGCGCTCTAATCGAGACAGAATCGGAGATGTAATGCCCAAATCTTGCCAGGACTTTGGGGAAGGCGTATCCTTGTCGTCATTAGCTTCATCAGTGTCATCCACTTGAGCGTCTTGCGCTACCATGACATCAAAATTCGTTTGGGCTTGTGCCAAGGTGAGCAACAGAGGATTGCCATTTTCGTCCTTGACAAAGGGGAGTTGTTCCGGTTTGGGTTGTTTTTCTCGCCTTGCTGGTGCAGCAGCAGCAGCAGTGGCAGCAGTGGCAGTATCACGTTGTTCTGGCGGGGATTGTTTTCGAAAGAAAAAGCCTCCTTCCTCTGGCTCCGCTTCTGGCCTTTGATCCGGCTTTGTACGAGCCTCCAATCTTCCATCGCTGACGCCATTATTATTATTATTATCATTGTAAACATCTTGCTGCTCTGGCTGTTGTTGTTTGGAGGATTTTCGAAAAAAGAAACCATCTTGGTCTTCGTTGCTGGCTTTCACAACTGGCGTTCGCGTATTTTTAGTTTGTTTATTGTTGATTTTTCCAGTACTTACGTCGTCGTCGTCCTCGTCCTCTTCATAGACAATTTCAAAATCGTCCTCGTCGTAGTTTTCATCCTCGTCAAAGTCCTTATTGCTGCCGCCGGCGGCCGACCATCGCGAAGCATCCGTCCCCCACTTTTTGATCATTTCCGATTCCAATTCTTCCATGGATTTGCCCGAATTCCAAGGTGCATCGGGACGAATAAACGGTGCACGGGTAGTCGTAGTAGAAGTAGGTGAGGATGATGCCTTTTGTTTCTTGTTGCTGCTGCTGTTTTTGCTGTAGGGTGCCACAGAAGGTCCTTCCGACAGGAAGTCAGGGAGAGCAGGAGGAGGAGCCTTTTGTACGACTCCATTCTTGCTTCTGCTGTTGTTGCTCTTTCCATTCTTTTGTGAGCGTTGTTGCTGTGATTGTGGTGGTGCATCACTTTCTTTGAAAACTTGTTGCGTGAATCTGGGTTTTCGCTTTTGTGGATTTTTGCTTTTGGTGGTGGCTGTCGTCCTTTGCTGATTATCATTATTAGTATTGGAAGATTGTAATACAATCATCTGACGAAACATTTTTCTCGTATTTACATTCTTGCTGCTGGAAATCGGGAATGCCTGAAAAGCGTTGGAGCAACAACAACAGAGGCTCAACAGCACCATCCATAATACTGCCAAGAACATGGGATTGGTCCTCCTCCAACTTGCAATCATTCTATTATGAGTTTGTGGGTGCTGTCGTTCGAGTGAATTATACAAGTTTCATGAAGAAATAAAATGAAATTTCGATCTTTCTAAAAGGAAAAAGGTTCCGTGGTTTCCATCATTAAATTTTGGGTGTTTGACACGCTGAATTCTGTGGAGATGCGATGGTTTGATGGCTGATGAGCGAGGTGCGAGTGCCTGAAGAAGAAAGACGCACGTCGGTTCAGTGACTGGCAACGGCCAGACGCAGACTGGATAAAGAGATTTCGGCCGGCGCGCCAGATTTGAAATTTATTGACTCGGCTTCGAAAAGCAAGGCCGAGTAAAATAGCCGGCGGTGCGGTTTGGTTCAGTTTACCGGTGCCTAATAACACACGGACTCCACGACGTCCCATGAAAGGCGTGAACAATCAATGGCAAACAAAAGCTTTTATCACTCACAACCACAGCACGTATATGCATTGATTGGCCCTAGATTGGATCCATCATGCCGAAAACAACAACAACAACAACAGCAGCAGCCCAATCTACTTTCCAACAACAAAGCCATCATCATCATCATGAACCGGCAAACAAAAAGGCCCCACCACCACCCATAAATGGCGGTCCTTCGTTATCGTTCCCTTCTCGTCCCTCACTGACAAGTCCATCATCTTTGACGGAGGAACTTTCGCAAGCCGCCAAGGAAATTGTGAATGCATCCCACAAATTGGAAAAAGAATTTGCCGAAATGGCAGAGCCTGATGACGACCCATTCAACAACGAAGAGTGAGTCATTGGCGTGGTGAAGCGAAGAAATGTGTGTGTGTGTGTGTGTGTGTGTGTGTGTGTGTGTGTACTTGGCTTGCCGAGTTCGTTGTTTTCTCTCTTTTTCGTTGTCAATCACCAATTTATGAATTTTACATTCATTCAATCTCACACCCTTGTCCTTCTCTCATGTCAGAGTAAACATTTCTCCTCCCATCATTGATCCCATCAAACTCATTCGACGCATTGGCGCGGTGGAACGAGCAATTGCCGAATTGACACACGAGTGTGAAAAGATTGCTGCCAAACGAAGTGACATTGCTCCTACTATTGTGGAATTGCAACAACAAAATGTCTTGCTCGTTCGTCAAGTAAGTAATGTGAAGAAAGGAATGCATGGGGGACTACTATCCATCACCTCTCTCAAGTCCTTTGTGTTTTTCATTACACACCACGAACTCTTTTGGGTTCACCCTTTCATTCTTTTCTTCTTCTCTGTAATAAAGTTGGCCCGATATTTTCCAGCAGAGCTCTTGACGACTACTCCAAAGCAGCACTCCCAAACCAGCAGTAATGACCAGAAGGATGACGCAGACAACAACAACCATCACCAGCAACATCGCCGTAAGCAAATGACCGACGATGGTCATGATAATAATGACAATGACAGCCGTGACGACGACTCGATTACCCTCGAAGAAGATTGGGACCGAATGGCACAAAAATTGAACGAACAAGCCAAGTTTTTCGTTTCAGATACTAGCAGCAACAACAACAACTAACAGGTGGAATCAAAAGTGAATCTTTTTGTCAAAAAAACACATTCCGTAATGCTACCAAACATGATTCGAGCAGAACAGGGGAGCGAACGAAAAAGAGGAAAGCCAACTTTGTGCCGTACTAGTACTGTCCTGGCTAAAGTACCAGCTACCTCGATGTACCAAAAGATTTGCGCACGGAACACCCATTCCAGGAATGGATCGTCGTGTGTACTACTAGTAGGAACTCGTTTTATTCCTTTGGATGACAACACGCATCGCCGTATGCGCAGCTGAAGTCGGCTGGGCACACACTCACTGGCTGTATTCTTAGTTTGGTGGGAGAAGAAGAAGAAAAAGTAGAATCTACACTGTATTTTACAATACGGGAATAAATCTATTAGCTATGATGGTTCACACATTATTTTTATAAGAAGCAATGATCAATAAATATATGTAACACGAGAGATTTTTACAATTTGTGGAACCGATTTGAATTTTTTGTTTTGTTGGCTGGTCCCCGTCCGAGAATTCCTCCATTTCTACATTCCAATCACTTCGTTCAGGCTTTTCCCCGGGGAACGGATTTGCATGGCCAACTCCTTATATGTTCCTGTACAATATCTTTCAACTATTTGGAGGACTAGGAGCTTTATAGCATTGCTATTTGGTACAAAGGCTTGGTGCTCATGTTGGTGAACACGCATCTTGAGAACAGTTCGATGTGCCAAGGCAAAGACAGCTTTGCTGCCAAACCAAATGGGTCGCCCACTGGCCCTGCAGCATGCGGGTTGAAATCTGATTGAACATGCATCATTTGTTTGCAGCTAAATTTATATATGACAAGTCCCATGTGGTCATCAATTGCAATCAATTTCTTGCACCAACTTATTGTGCCTTTAGACATGATGCAGGTTCATGGAGCAAGACTGAATCATTAAATGACTCCATCATGCAACTTGCTAAAAAGGAACAGTGGCCGACAATAAAAAGTGCCAGAAAGAGGTTATAAGTTGTTACTGTCATCAACATGATTGAGAAAGTTACTGGCACGCAAAATGATTGCTAAGCAACATTGTCAGCCAGCGGCAGTGGGTGAATTTTCCAGTGTGCAAAAAACCTTTAATGATGGTAGCCACCGAGTTTCCCAATGCACATCAAGGACTTAATGGTTAGTCATGGTTAGTTTTGTGTACTGATTTTTTTTGTTTTATTTAGTTACCACACTTGCTGAGAATTGCAGCATCCACTTGCTGAAAATCAAAGCCGTTGTGTGCTGACACAAAGATACACTTTTCAGCCAGTTCGCATGGCACTCACATGGTCCTCGAAAAAGGTTACATTTGCAATCACCCTCAAATAATAGCCTCAGGAAGGCAAGGCCTTTGAACATTTAATCACCATCACAGCCAGTTTCTTTTTGATGAGAGTGATGTTGGACTGGCAAGGGAGGATCTTTCACATGTGCGATTTCCTTGACGAACGACAGACAGACAAGCTGAGCTCATAACCTTTTCTGAACGGAGTGGCCTCCAACAAACCACGGCAAAGCGCACGTTTCCTTGCTTCAATTGTTGTTGAATGAAACCTGCAACAGCAACAAGCGACGGCATTTGATTACTAATAACAAGAGAGTGAAGGTTGTCTTTGTAGTTCAAGGCCATCATCTATCTTTACTCATTCTACTGCACTATAAGACACATCCATTCGTTACCTCGCAACCAAGTAAAAGCAAATACACTAGCTAGTCAAAATGTCCGCCACACGTTGGGGAGATGAAGCCGATGATTCGGACGATGAGGCCCAGCCCGCCATGACCTTGTCCAAGGACCCTAATTCCCAAGTAGGAGTGACGGTTCCTCCGACCCACAAATCCCGCATCGACGCCAAGGGCATTCAAATCGTCACAAGCTACCGTCCTCATCCTGCCAATCCCAATCAATTGTGGAAAACCGTCACGAAACTCAAAGTGACGACCGAACGCCGCAAAGAAGCCTTGGGCATTGAAAAGCGTCGCAAGTGGAAGAAATTTGGCAATGCTCTGCATGATTTCGAAAAGGACGGGACGCAGCGTTCGACGATTCAATCCAAAGACGAGATCTTTTTGGAAGATCCCAATGCCGATACCGATTTGCAAGATGAAGATCCTTCCAAAGCGATTGCCGGCAATTTGAATGCCTTTTGGGCCAAACAACAGCGACGTCAATTGGAACGCAAATACGACGTTACCTCGGGAGGTGGTCCTGGTGGACCTGCCGAAGCTGCTGGCGGCGGTGGAGGAGAATGGACGCAAGTCGGTACCGGAGGTGGTGCCGCTGCGGGAGGACCTTCCATGGCCGGGGCGGGGGGCGGTGCCCCTGGCAAGTACATTCCTCCTGCGGCCCGTGCTGGTTTGAGTGCCCCGGGAGGCGGCGGTCCTTCGGCGTATAAACCGGAACGAAGATCTGATGATATCAATACGATTCGTGTCACCAATATTTCGGAAAATACGACCGAAGCGGATTTGCAAGAACTCTTTCAGCGATTTGGACGCATCTCTCGTGTCTATTTGGCCAAGGACAAGGAGACCTTGGTCAGCCGTGGCTTTGCCTTTGTCTCGTTTGTGAATAAGGATGATGCTGCTCGAGCCATGGATGCACTGCAAGGATATGGGTACGATCACTTGATTCTGAAATTGGAATGGGCCAGGCCCAACACACCCAAGGATCCAGCCACCAGTGGCACCGAGTTTCGATCTGGATACGGAAAAGCTTTGGCGCAAGATACCAAATCCAAAGTTTCCTAGTAAGTACTGTATATATCGAGTGTGCGTACCACAATCTCTAAAACTTCCATGAAACTCTAACACTTTGCTCTTACCTCAGTGCTTCCAATCTTACCAAGTAATCATCTTGACGATGACGATGATTTATTTGCTTCTTTCTCAAGTTGTTGGGTATTTAGGATCTGGAATGTTGGCAGCAAAACAAAACTAGTCCATCAACTTTTATACATAATATTATTATTATTCTAGTTCAGGATTCACTCCACTGTTTCTCCCTTTTTATATGCGTTTTGACTTTGTGGTGTTGCCAAGAATTTCATCGTGCAACCATCATAGACTAGAATTCGTTCGACCACGCTTACTATGCATTCTTTCGTCTTAGCATTAGACATTACTCTCTCTACTATAGTACTCATTTTTCCATACCATTTCTTCCTCGTTGTACCGCTTTGATCTGTTCATCCCTATAACTGCTCGAGACACGATTGCCACATTCGTATTTGCAGATTTGCGATGTTTTGAACTGTTTCAATTGAGCATCCACTTTCTTAATGACAATGGCCTTGTCGTACTGTTTCAAACGATCGGCTTCCATTTCATTCAGTACCGCATAGACATCCTTTTTGGAGGCGTAGGGAGCGCCTTTGACAATTTTGGTCGCAATGGTGGGATACAATCCTGGAAATGCCGTGAATTCTCTTGCCAAGGCATTGTTGGCATCAATGCGGGGAACATTGGAAGTCGAAGCAGCCTTTGCAGGAAGCACTGCCATGTTGCTAACTGCAGAAATAGTAGTCACCGATACAGCTGCCAGTGTCGAACGAAAAAGAGCTCGTCGACTCTTATTGGTGGTCCGCGATTCATCCTCCCAAGGATCTTCTTCCTTCCAAGCGTCGTCATAGTTATTGTTGTGCGCTGTCAATGGTGCCCAATCCATCGCCCCACCTTTTCCCGCACCGACAGTATCTTTGCCAAAAAGTGATGATGATGATGATGACACCAAAAATGCCTGTCAACCACCAACGTTGCCTAAAAGAAATAAGCCAACAACAATCCAAGCTTTGGTCATTGTAACAATAGATACTGGAAAAGCTATTTGTTTTGTTGTTGTCTTAGAGCCTCTATATACATTGCTGTCTCAACTGGACTGGTTTTGAAATGATCATCATCATCGTGACACCAAACTGGCATGTTTGGCCCTGAAGCAGTCAACACCATGCAGCGGATCGCCCAACGTCTGAGCGCCAAATGGCAACGCCCCTATTCCGTGACTTTTGGCTCTGTGAAAACCCGCTTTGGCATTGCTGTTGTCCGCGCCACCAATCTCTGTCTTCGTGGAGCTCGTTTGAAAACTCACACCTTTGATGATCGCCGCTACCTTTGGGACGAAGAAGGCCTCTACCGCCTTCACAACAAGCACTTCTGAACACTCGGAGTCTTCCTTTTCCAACCTCGATAGCTAGACAATCAAAAGCAAACTAATCCACAGCACACCCTAGCACAGCAAATTCAAAGCTTGCGTGGGAAGTTGAGTTTAAAAAAATAATGTATGTCGCTGGACTACTGCACAACGCTAACTACGACGCACTAGTAGCTAGCTAGTAGCTAGTGCGTCGTGCCGTGTGTGCCAGGAGGTCGCACGTGAGCCTGATCTGGTCGCACACAGTCTCAGAAAGTGACACGTTGGGCTCACTTCTGGGCTCACTTTGGTTGAGCCCAGAGTGAGCCCAGAGTGAGCCAAGAGTGAGCCAAGAGTGAGTCCAGAAGTGAGCCCCAGCAGTGAGCCCAGCAGTGAGCCCAGCAGTGAGCTAGCTAACTACGGTAGCTAGCGGTTGAGCCAGTTCGAGTTTTAATGTGATTCCAACGAACGAATCGCGCTAAATCATGTGATTCCAACGAACGAATTGCGCTAAATTGCGCCGGGTGAGCCTCAATCGAGTGCTGGCTCACTACTGGGCTCACTGCTGGGCTCACCACTGGCTCACTGCTGGTTGAGCCAAGAGTGAGCCCAGAGTGAGCCCAGAGTGAGCCCAGAGTGAGCCCAGAGTGAGCCAAGAGTGAGCCCAGAGTGAGCCGAGAAATGAGCCCAAGCACGCACGCAAGTTTAACTTCGGCACAATTGTGCGTCCAATGTCTGGCTCACATGAAACCTCCAGGTGCCACATGTAGACGCAGAAGCAAACAAAAATGTTGACTGAAATGACACTCGACAATCTCGTTTGTTTCTGGGTGTTGGTGTTCGTTTTGGTAAGGCTAGTAAC
>ENA-ORBV01015207-ORBV01015207.1-microbial-mat-metagenome-genome-assembly--contig:-NODE-15207-length-11366-cov-6.186022_pt1 | contig 11366 bp, 5 predicted proteins | sample MGYA00237777_ERZ505514 | MGnify/ENA primary metagenome ERZ505514 (study PRJEB26160, sample SAMN06269048) | microbial mat metagenome | isolation source: Oligotrophic lake microbial mat | place...
CTCTCTAGCTAGCTATACTAGCTAGACAGCAAGCCTCGAAGAACCAACCAACACCTTTTTTTCTGAAGCAATGTGCGTTCCGCATGTAATTGGCTTTACCCTTGGCCCTAAAATCGGGCCCAACCAATTTCTTTTGTGACCATCACCAAAATCTTTCGCCATGCTGCAACAGTAATAACCCAGCAACAAACACCCGGTTCGAACGAGGCATGCATGGTCAACTAACCATCTCTACCTACTTGTTTCGGAGATAGGATAGGAGTCGAAGGCATTTGGCACAAACACTATAGCTGCGTGTGTTGCAAGGGAGAAAGCAGTCTTTGTTGCTTGTCCCGTTGTCGTCGGTACTTAAATCACAAGGCACAGAGGTGACTTTGCAAGCTCGTTGCTCCTATTCCATATCAACAATAATACTAATAGCAACAACATTACTGTTGCAGTCTTCTCTTGCTGCCATCGGTAGATTGTCATACCGGTTCATGCAAAGTGCCGCTACTAGCTAGTATCTACTGTAGAAACCGAGAAACCAAGGCCAGCCAAGCAGGCTAAACCACGGACACAAAATGGCGCCTCCTCCTGTGCGCCAAATGCCCAATCGTAAAGCCACGAAAAGCATGGAAAACACATCGGCTCGATCCACAACTGGTAGTGCTACTAGTAGTACTGGCGCTGCTGCTGCAACTGGCAGTGGCAGTGGCGCTGCTGCTGGGACTCCTAAAAAACGAGGAGTCGCCCGCAATCGCAGCAGTCCCAAAACCTTTCGTCGTGGTCCTCCCGGCACTACGACTACTACTACGACGACGACTCCTGAAGGCAGTCTATCTCCCAATACGTCTCGTCGTCGCATGATGACACGTTCCAATAGCATGCAGTCGGGTCGCAGTTATTCGGTCCGCAACATGACGGCCGAAGAAGAAAAAGAACTCGATGCCGATTTGATGAGTGGGAGTGGTCGTACCACTCCGGCGCGGGCTCCCTCGGGCACTTCTGCTAGCAGTTCTCGCTTTAGTCGATCGGCCAAAGCATCTCCTGCCAATACCACCCTCACCACGGCCGATGCCAAATTGAGTGGTTCCTCGCATCACAAAAAGCCGCATGCGGGTACGAAAAAGTCTACTGGCGACACCACCCTCTCCTGGCGTCGTGGAGCAAAACCCACTCCTGGCATGAGTGGCACGGAATCACCCTCACAGATAAAATCTATGAAAAGTGCCCCCAGTAGTAGTACTAAAAGTGCTGGCAAAAGCAGTGGCAAAAGTCCAATGGAATTGGATGAAAGCAGTGTTCATAGTATGGGAGATTTGCTCAAGTACGACAGTCCTAGTGAAGATGAAGAAGGTGACGACGATAAGCACGACAGCAAGGGTGAACATCAAGACAGTGTTGCCAGTCTTGGCATGAAGGGCAGTGGACGTGCTCCTCCCGTGGTGGTTGGAACCCATAGCAGTGCCGTCGCACAACGCTTTTTGGACGACAATAGTGAAAATGGTCCCGTCCCGGGGGGTGCCGCCACCATGAACAAATCCATTGCCGATTTTCACATGTCCCAATTGGCCTTTCCAACAGTGACGACCGGCATGTACGATGATTCCTCGTCCAGTGATCGGCAACGAGGAGGCTTTAGTTTGGTCCGCAATGCCCAACGGGGGCCACCTCCCAAAGAAGAAGCCAATGTCTTTAAAAGTCGTCAAGATCTACGGGAAGTCGATCAGTCCGTCAATCTCATGGATGCCGACACCGGAACCTACGAATCCAAACGAACACGGTCCTCCAGAAACAAACGTCAAAGTATGGTGGAAATCTTTTTGGGCGAACCCGATGACACCTTTTCGGGTAAAAAGAAACGACGTGGAACCTTGGCGGCGGCATTGGCGCGTGGCAATAGTTTTGGTAAAGGCGCGGGTGATTGTTGCAATGGTTGTTGTGAGAATTTTGCTTCCTGTTTGCGAGTGTGCGTTCGCATTCTCTGCAGTTGGCCTGCCTTTATCTGCTTTGCCATTTTGGGTGCAGCTCTGATTGTCGGTCCGCTCATAGTCAACTATTTGGACAATCGCGAACAAGCCCCTCCTCCCGCACCGGCACCCAAGCCAGCACCAGCACCAGCACCCGCAGTAGCACCCGTGCCCACGAAAGAACCCAAGACGGTCGAGCCGGTTCCAACCCTACCGCCTACCATTCCCGATACTCGTGACTATGCCACACCACTGGTGAATCCAGAAACCGCCGACCAACGTGCCAAGGACTTGACGGCACTCCTTTCCGAAGAAAAGGTGGACCTGAAGAGTACTTCTTCTCAAGAAGCTCTCTCTTGGATGGTGTCCTTTGATCCAGCACAGTTGGACTTTACGGCCAACAACAAGGAGGAAGTGCTGCAGCGCTTTGCGGTGGCATCCTTATTCTACGGCACACATCCCCAGGAATGGGCCAACACCACGTCTACAACGGGAGGTGCCGAGATCGAGGTTCGCCGACAACTACTTCGAAACTTGGAATCAACATCGTCCAGGCGTAGCCTCGAGAATTGGATGACGGATGCCAGCATTTGTCAATGGGAGGGCGTTGGCTGTAATGATGGAGCGGAGACGATCACTCAGTTGAATATTTCTCACGCAGATCTTCAAGGAACGCTACCCGCCGACCTCACACTGTTGTCGCAGTTAACGCATTTGGATGTCAGTAACAACCGCATCCATGGTTCCATACCAGAATCATATCCACAAAGTTTTACCAAGCTGGAATTGTTCTTTGCGCAGCACAATGCCATGACCGGAAGTCTTCCTGATACCATTGGAGAGTGGACCAGTTTGTATAAGTTAGACATTTCCGAGAATAAAATGGTTGGTAGTTTGCCAACCTCCATTTCCCAGTTGAATAATACTCGCCTCTTGTCTCTACACAAGAATCAGTTTTCTGGAAAGATCCCGTCGCTGGGCGATGGTCTTGCCGCCATTGGTATGTACTGCTAAAGACACTGATGTCTCTGTCCTTCAGAGTTGTGACTTCCCGGCCCAAAACATTTGCTGACCATCCTCGTTTGTTTGCTTCTCCAGAGAGTTTGGACTTATCCCACAATGAACTGACAGGCGAAATCCCAGTCTCGTTGGCGGAGCTATCGACTCTTGGTATGTCCTGTCGTGAGGGCATCTGAACGTTACGGCATCGGAATCGGTGTCATTCTAACTTCGCGTTAACTTCAATTCTTCTTCTTTTGCTGTATCTTTAGTTTACTTGAGACTGGAAGAGAATCTCTTGAGTGGCTCTATTCCGGAGGACATTCAGTCGTTGCACCAGTTGAAGGTATTAAAACTCGGGACCAACGACTTGAAAGGAAAGGTACCGGATATCTTTTCCCGCTTTCAAAATCTGGTGGAACTGGACCTGCACAAGAATGCTCTGTCGGGCGAACTTCCGGCCTCGATTGGAAAGCTTTCGCTGCTGGAGCAGCTACTACTTGACAATAATGAGTTTTCGGGACAGATTCCAGTATTATGGCTGGGACTGACCAAGCTTCATACGCTCGTCCTTCAGAGCAACAAGCTGACTGGGACCATCCCTCAAACGTTGAGCGACTTGGTCAACTTGCGTGATTTGTTTTTAAACGACAATGTAAGTGGTATATCAAGCTATCTCCTTCCAATAGGTGTTGGATCACTTTAAGCCTCGTCTAATCTCACCTCGTGTTGATGTTGTTGTTTTTCTTTTCTAAAGGCGCTGACGGGTACAATCCCGCAACAATTGGGACAATTGACCAACAATTTAGTCTCCTTGAACTTGCAGGATAACAAACTGGAGGGTGAAATTCCTTCGAGCTTTCAAGATCTCGTGAGTCTAGAATCGCTTCGGCTTTACAATAACGAGTTGACAGGCGAGGTCACGGCAGAGTTGTGTCTGCTCAAGTACTCGCACAAACTAAGCTACCTAGCCGTCGATTGCCAGTCGGAATTGGAGTGCGAATGTTGTGACAAGTGCTATTGAAAAATGCTTTTGGGTAGATGAGGTCCGACTTAATTACAAGTTAGTATTGCGTTATTTTATGACTCTTGAAATAGTAGAGATACGTTGCGCGAGAGCTGCCTTTCAAGTGCTTTTCTCGGCGCAATACGTTTATGCCGACGACGCGTCGTCCCGGTTGGAACAGCTTGTTCCGTGGATACTATTTCTTCGGAAGCGCTGCGGCATCTACGGCGTGGTTCCGACTTTCTCTCTGTAGAAGCAGCGGGTCGAACATTGCTGCCGCTACTTCCGGATCGAGTTCGGCGACTAGACTTCCGATGCTTCAAGTGATGCTCCACACTGTCATTGGCAATAGCGTTTGTAACAATGGGCAGGGACATTCCGAGGCGTTTTTGAGAAGAGCGCTGGGATGGTTGTCGTCTTGTAGATCTTTGTAGTTCACTCTTACCAATCATAGCAGTAGCCGATTCGAGCTGTGACGATGACCGGGATAATTTCTTCTGACGACTTCTTCGTCGAGTTGGTTCGGGACGGCTTCCCACCTTTGTCTCATCCGTAGACAGAGTCCTACGCAATCGTCGGCTTTCTCTAGTACGGTTGTTGGCCTGCCCCGAGTCGGAAGAAAGGCATCGACGCAGTGGAACGGCTTGAGAATGGGCCCGTGAACACGTAATAGTAGAGTGACCTTCTACCTTTGTGCGAGTCCTATGGTTGCCTCCTGTCGTTCTTCGTTTTCTTTCGGAAATGTCACGGCGCCTGTGGTTTGACCTCTGGCTTGGATCCGTCTTGGTGCTATCTTCGGTGGCAGATACATCTGGCAATGAGGAAGCATTTGTGGCTTTACTCAAGTCTTTTGATAAGTCATTGCCATTTTCATAGGCATTCGAAATCGCTCCTATACTTTCGTCCAACGGAACTGTGGTAACAGTATTGCTGGAAGCATTGCCATTGCGGGCTGCTTCCATGGCTTTTGGCGCGACATCCTGCTGGTTTTTGCTGCTCATGTAACTTCCACAACTACTGATACTACTGTCCTCCATATCTTCTTCCTGTCGACGGTAGTGGTAGTCACTAATGCTCGATCCCAGCATCCCCGAGGCAGAAGCCTGCAGCATGTTTCTACTGCTGCCGCTGATGTGTGCCATGGTGGCCTTGCCAAAAATGAATCTCTTGGACCCTTTGATCCAACTCGTCAAAGAATGCAAAGATCCACTCATGTTCTCGGAAACCGAGTGGCTTTCACTGAGGGTCTCACTCACGACGCTAGATGATTCACTTTCCGAATCTCCCTGGGAAGACTGGGAGCACAAACTGCGAGCTGAGAAACTACGAGCTGAATCTTCTGTCATCTTGGAGTCTTCCGTCATGTTGGAGCAACTATGAGCCGAAGTTTCTGGCATCTTTTCGAGACAACGGCGACTATTCCGAACGGAATCTTGTTTCATTTGTTCGAGACGGTGCCGTCTCTCAAAGACATTTGCGCTGTCGTTATTCAACATGCGACTGTTTCGAAAACTCGTTGTACTGCTGTGTAGCGGACGCAACAGGCGATCCTCGTCCTCATCCTCGGAATCAGTCAGCTCTTCGTCCGAGAACAGAGAGTCCATGGTGGGAATGGTAATGTGTTGTGCTTCGTTCTTTAACTGCATGGTTGTTACAAAGTCTAGTGATGATTGGTTGTTGCGGGTTCACTGGAAACTTTTATTGTGTCCCTTGGCTCAAGCTACATATAGCTCGCTTAGGATTCAATAGTTACTAGCTAGTTAGCTAGTGGATTTTGTGAGCAACTATCGGATAGTACGGACGGACATCTTGGTTTACCAGCGAAGCCAGGCAAGATGTCACTAGTTGCCGGATGGGGCCGCCAATACTTACACGATAATAGTAATACACTAGTTCACGAATCGTGGCAGGGCAAAACAAAAAGTGAACAATTAACTAAATATCAATTGTGACTGGGCTTAATAAGAAGCGAATAGTTCTTTTTCCAGGTGAATAACAATCATGAGTTGCCAACTGCTTTTATAAGTCTAATGTTAACATTGACACTACCGGCAAAATGAAGGTCAGAGATCTTTGACACAATAGCACTAATAAAATGTACAATGTATGATAGCTAATCGGAGAAATGCAATTATAGCTGCTTAGCGTCAGTTATGACAAATACTTGTAGAAAGAAGGTACATGTAGCTAGCAGTACTAGTAGCACCGGTAGGTCCCGGCATGCTGCCGGTGCTGGTGCTAAATAACGCGACGTGGTAAAAACCCACGTTCAGAATGTGTTATAGCTAGCTAGGTATAGTGCTCCTCCAGCCACCTCATACCGCCCAAATCAACATGATGTTAAATCTATCTGAAGCAAACCGCTTCATGACGATGGAGCTGAAGGTCAAAACATGACTAGAGCCGCATATCTCGAAGTGCCTCACTCACAATTCAGATCCCCAGCTAATCCGTCGAGAACCCCAGCTATGGAGTTGATTGAGATGTCCAAGAGAGTCTGCACACACAATAGACAATCTGGGGCTTGGAAATGCAGTGCTTGTTCTTTTCAGTTCCCACGACCTACAACGACAGTGATCACAATGACCGACGTTTCTGAGGACTGCCAGTCGACGAAACAATCAGCATGAGCAACACATCAATTGCTCGCCCGTTCCAAGGACACGGCGCCGGCATAGCAATTGAGCAAACTGAATGGATGATTCAGCATGCTAAGCAAAGAGTTAGAAAATTGATAATCAGATCCTTTGCCGGGTGTAGCATCAACAGGCTGGACCTTTGCCACCAGGTAGATAGTTTTAGTGGCCCCAAGAGAAGAACAAAACCTATCTCTGAATGGGTTCTGTCGGCCTTCAGGTGTTCCGTCCTCCCACCACCGGCAGCAACACGGGTCTTCGTCAACAAACCAAGACAAGACACCGATTGAGCCCGCTGGGGTCAGCGCGACCGAGCCATCCATCCATCGCTCATGTCCGGTCGGCAGCTCACTAAGCAGCGATTCGGTTCTCACCCCCGTACCACCCCTGCTAGCGTAGGGCGGATTGAGATATCCGCCAGAGATGGGCAACTGTCCGAATGAAGACTTTGAGGGGGCTCCCACGCTACTAGGTAGGAGTCTTGGCTTGGTCAGATGCAGAATATAGCGCCACAACCGGTCTGAGCCTACACTCCCGTCAGCTGGCTTGCTGTTTGGTAATTCCTTTCAAGCCTTCCACTACAACGCCCTTCCTTTCTATCCGTGCACAAGTAATGCTATAACTTGTTTTTGTATATGTCTGCCCTGCTGGTTTTTATGACTGCATGGAGCTTTAGTTGCCCAAAAGTATAACCGTACTTGTTTTCCTCGCCCAACGAAAATGCTTTGCCATGACTTCCGGAGTAGAAATTTCGGGAGCCAAGCTGCCAACGGGTTGCGATATGTTTTTGTCGGGATGCTTGTCCATGGAACCGATTTTCTAAATCAAATCATGATCCTGCTGTAAAAACAAGGAAAGAATTGTTGCATGTTTCGATAAAAAAGACATGGATTCACACCTAAACAGTTTGATTCTTCATTGAAAGTGGCGTTCCAAAATTCTCCGTTCAAAAGAAGTAAGTTGGAAGGGACCAAGCGGAACCTTCATTTCACCAAGAATGAAATGTGTGCAAAACTTGTACAAGCTGTCTGTCTTCCAGGCTGGAACGGCTGATTATTGAGTGATGGAGTGGCACTTCCTTGAATGGTTTGGCTTTTGCATTGTGCCGGATTTATAACAGAAGCGGACCATACAGCAAAAAAAATGTAAGGAATGTTACCGAACGAAGTCAGATCCAATAAAAGCATTTACAAGCCATAGTCTTCTACGACATTGTCGTTTGCTTGTTGAACATTGGTCCAGGCTGGTGTTACTACGGACGTTTCTTCTTCGGATGGCTGTGGCTTTTGCTTTTTCCACCACAAGATTTGCTCCTGGAGAGGTTTTTTCTTTGGATATCGTTTCTCTCGGTCGACGTCGTCTACCCAAATATCGGCGTCGATTATATCTGTATTGGCATTGGCACCTGCATCTGGAATCGATTTTTCTGCATAGATGGTTGGAGCTTGTAGGTACTTGTTGTGGTTATTGTTAGCAACAATGGCCACCGATTTCAAAATGGCTCGCATGAGTTGCTCCCCCAACAGATAGCCCAAGGCAGCCCATAGGAGCAATTTTTTGGACTTGAACGCCGATGGAAAAGTCACAACGGTACTAGCAGTAGTACTTATTTGATGCTTTAAGAACAGATTGGTGGCCACCGCACTGCCGACAACTCCTGTGGAGCGAGCCAATAATTGACGGCGTCGTGCGACGGGCGGTGGCAAGGGAGGTGCCGCCTTTGGGGGAGGAGGTCGGAAGCTGTTGTTTTGGTTGTCATCGGAATGAACTGGAACAAAGACAAACTGAAGGAGAATCAGGCACAAGAGAAATATTCTCATTGGAAAGAAGACTCGCATCATGGTGGGTATGGAGTGCTGCTGCAGGTGCAGGTGCGGCAACTTCCAAAAGCACTTTGCAGTGGCTGGCCTTGTCGGGAACGAAGGGAACTCAGTTTCTTGCCTTCTACGGTATCTTCTAAATTAGATTAGTGCCCACGACAACGACGACAATAACAAGAAAGAACCAAGTTTGAGAGGAGGAGTCTTTGGTTATATTACTGATAGTCAAGTGCTGTTATGTTGGTGTAACGCCTTCGCTGTTTCGTTGCATGCTTTTAATTGGGTTGTTTCAACGAGCCTATGGAAGCGAGTGAGTGAGCGAGTTAATTGACCTTGGACTTTGCACGCACATCGGTTCAAATTTTTGAAAAAGGATCCTCTCTTTGTACGTCATCAGACCTCGAGCGCACAACGTATTTACATAAGATCCAACTTTTAAACCAAAAGATCTTTCACCCGGGCAGTCAAAACGAATGAGAATGCAATCGAATAACCGAACGAATTTAGAATCATCAACAAACAACAACGAACGAATGCCTATTGTAAAGATCCATCCATCAGTGAGCGACTTTAGCAACCCAAACCAGATCATGACAGGAAAAACAAAGTAATGATAGCAGACACATAGATAGCAGATAACGGGGGTAGCTTAACAAGGTTGCTAGCTATGTACATATAAAAAAGCAATATCACATCACCAACTTGTCAAGAAGGTGAAGCACTGAAGCAACATGAGCAACAAGATGAGAAGATCACGATGTGTTGTCGTGCTGACCAGCTTGGCAGTATCGGCCGTGGTTTTGATAGATACAGCCTCTGCATTCCATCTATCCCCTTCGCCGTTCAGTAGCAGAGAACGAATTTTTCCTACGATACACGCCGAATCCTCCACCAGTAAAAGTCGTGTCACTCCTGTCTCTTGTGAGAATGAAATGACCGAGGCAAACAACAAGACAACAGCAGCCTCTTCCAAAAAAATCCCATTTCCAAGATCTTCCTACCACTTGTCCAAAAAAGAAGACAATATCAATTATAATTTTGTTTCCTTTATTGATCATTTTGATGACTCCTACACGCAAGTCGCACGATTGATTGAACCCCGTCGCTACGCCCGATCCCAACAATTTTATGGCACACCCTCCAACTCCGCGTCGCCCACCATTGATGATGTGGCTTGTCCTCCCAGTCTCTTTGGGCCGGTCGCCGATATGCTGTCGTGGAATCGACTTCCGGCACGAATGATCGTGGGCGCCTTGGCGTATTTCAGTTTTCCCATTGTCATTGACTTGCTGGAATCCTACACCATTTTGGATTTTGAAATTCAAGACATTGATTACGACTTGGGCTTTTATGAACGACTCCGGATCTTGACCAGTGTCGATTCGGGTTCGCTGGTCAAAATTGATCAAGAAAATCGGGATCATTTGGCGACACTGGTCAATTTGTATTTACCAGGCATCTCCATAGTCTTGGGTACTTATTATGCCATGACGTTGGATATATTATACCAACGATATTCTCGATTGCAAGAAACCGCCGCCTTGGAGGCCAGCATGTTGGCCTATTGTTTTCAATTGCTATTGAATCTCTTTGATAAGGACCGCAAAAATCTCATTGCTTCCACACAAAACATTGCCGATCAAATTCATGTCCTCGTCCGAGACTCGCGGGGCAAGGAAATTATGCGCACCATTTACAATGATCCCTACGCGAACATTTTACGAATTGTGCAAAATTATAGTCCGGGTGCTGCCAGCGCCAAAACTCAACCTCAAGATGCGTCCCTCGTACCAGTCATTCGAGATGTGATTCGACAATTGTATGAACTAAGAACCAAACGCTTGAATTGGGAAGCCACCGGTCTAGCACCGGCACATTTTGATCTCATGACCTTTTTGGCAGGATTGTTGCTCGTGGGGATTGCCTTGGGAACAGGTGCGTACACTATACTATTTAGAAACCAAACGTGAACAATCCACACATCGATGTTGCACAAACTCAAACCTATGCCATTATTATTTCTTTTTGGTTGTTGTTTTGTTTTGTAAGTGGCAACGGCCCAAACCAATGGAATTCCTACCGAAGTATCGCGCATTTTGTTTTCGGCTTTGGTGGTATGCTATACGACAATCTATGAAATGGCCTATGACCTCAATCGTCCTTTTGATGGAGTGTATCAAATACGACGATCCGGAGCGGCCGCACATTTTTTACAAATCAAACACATGGTGGCCATACACCCGGTGCTCCGAGACACTATTACGTTTGATCCCAAAGTCGATGAGGCTGCCGATGAAACAGAAATTCCGGTCGTGGATTCATTTGAACAGCAAGATATATGGTACAATTAGACTAAAGCTCACAAACAAACAATCAAACAACATACTACGCAACTCAACTCCAAGCCGCTATCTTTCGGTTGCCTGGCCTGCTACCAGAACTTTAAACGCAGCAGAAGAAATAGTTTCGTTTTATCGTTCTACCAACCGTCTATAGAGGAGCCCCTGTCTAGCTATATAAAAGGATGATCTTTGAAGTTCATTCCGTTATTTTGGTTATTTTGTGCACCCAACTCCTTCCATCTGCTACTAGCCAAAAGAAAGTCGACATCAAGATGACTGTCTGGGATTGTAGGATGACAGAATGAACAATGCGTGATTCTTTTTTAATATATTATCCACCATGGATGTTTTGGGTCCTATGTAGCACCTAGCTACACCAGACTACTGTACATGGTAGCTTCAATTTTGCTGATTACTGTTGGAGCATGATTTTGCAGTCAGAATTTGCAAATCAACAAGACCACTGAACAAGAAAAGCAACAAAAAAAGGAAGGCAGCAGTGTGAATGTCAGCAGATTTTTGTTTGTGTCTAAGAACCAAATAGTGTATTCATTGAAGTGCCCACACCTAGAGTCTTTAACTGTTTAACTGTGTTTGCCCATTCTTTGGAG
>ENA-ORBV01015210-ORBV01015210.1-microbial-mat-metagenome-genome-assembly--contig:-NODE-15210-length-11363-cov-5.537657_pt1 | contig 11363 bp, 8 predicted proteins | sample MGYA00237777_ERZ505514 | MGnify/ENA primary metagenome ERZ505514 (study PRJEB26160, sample SAMN06269048) | microbial mat metagenome | isolation source: Oligotrophic lake microbial mat | place...
CTATCTAAAGTAGTTTTGGACGCACACGTAAAAAGTTGTGAATTTTCGCAAATGACGTGGCTCAATTTGTCAAGTTCCCTCTAGTAGTAGTGTGGAACCACGATGCACATCCAGCTAGCTAGCTAGTAGCTCTACTAGCAGCAGTGTGATTATTGGAGGCATGGTCACTTTTAGATCCTGAACCCTACGAAGTTTCTAGCTAAAAGGATGCATGGTGAGCTATTAATTGAGTATGCACGACACATGCACGCACGGCATGCACGACACATGCATTTTGCTCCCGTCGCTGCGTGCCGGTAAGGCATGCCAATGATGAGGCGACAAATCAGCAAAAATAATTATAAATATCGAGCAAACATTTCACCAACACCTCTTTACCTGTGTTTTCCGTTCTGTATAGCTAAATATAAGTACAGGAATCATGTTTGCGAAAAAAGGTGATAAAGAAAAAGACAAGAAGAAGGGTGGTTGGAAGGACATGGCAGGGGGGTCCTTGTATGCGGTGGCTGCCCAAGCCAAAACGGGCACGAAAAATACCCAAGAAACCGTCAAGATTCAACTCACGGAAAAAAAGATTTTGGCTTGCAAACACAAATTTGGAGTCGACTATTTGGACTTGATTGAACAGAATGCTTCTCCACCTGAATTGGAGGCCTGTGTACAGGCCGCAGCAGAAGAAATTGAACGACTGAAAGGCAAGTTGGGAAAGTATTCGACCAATATTGAAAACAATAAGAAGAAAATGGAAACCAAAATTGCCAAGCACAAGGGAGAGCCTGTGCCGCACACACAACCCAGTATTGAAGTGACAGACGCAGTAGCAGAAGCAGGGAGTGGTTCTTCAGAAGCTGCTGCTATCCCATCATCGGCCAGGCCGAGGAAGGCCGAGTCAGCCTTTCCGGAAGCCGTGTCTGCATCCTTGTCCATGGAATCGGGGGAGTCCACTGGTGCTAATCCCTTTGGCGAAGAAGAGCAGAACAAAAAACCTTCCATGGCAGCAGCACAGTCGACGGCGATTCCCATTGCCAAAGCTATTCCAGTTTCAGATCTCAACAATCCCTTTGGTGATGACGAAGACGACAAAAAGCCTTCCGCCAAATCCGCGCCGCCAAATCCCTTTGAAGACGACAAGCCTTCCTCGAAAGCGGCACCTCCCAATCCGTTTGGTGACGACGACGATGGAATTCCTGCTGCTGCAGTATCCAAAGCACCCAATCCGTTTGGTGACGACGATGAAAAACCTGCTGCATCCGCACCACCCAATCCGTTCGACGACGACGACGACGACGACGTAAAACCTGCCGCTGTATCCAAACCCAAAAAATCATCCAAACCAAAAAAGTCACCCACTGCAGCCACGCCGCCGAATCCCTTCGACGATGATGACAACGAAGCGCCATCCAAAGCCCCCAATCCATTTGACGATTAAAACAGTGAACGCAATCTTTTCCTGTGCAAATGTTTGGACCTGGAATTTTAAATTGTGGGGCAAAGCGCTTTGAGGAGGGGACACCAGAGCTGTAGCATCAAAACGAATCTTTACCAGAATTACTCATCACTGAGACAAAAATGCAGGAATATGCTAGGCGGTGTTAAAAAGATATCCAACAAGCACGAAGCTCGTGCGACATGTCAAAAGTTATTTGTCAGAGTATGTAGGACAAAGCATATTTTGAATATAGTTATTGGTTACAATCAACTGGGATAGAATACTATATCGTATGGACGTTGAGTTTGGTTTACACGACCGTTTCTGAAGCAGGAATTGGAAAGAGGCCACATTCATCCAAGACCAGATTCCATACAAGGACTGTCGGCAAAATCAAAAGATTCCCCAATGCCACATTTGCAGCCATGGTGGCCTCGCCAATTCCGTACCGGTCGGCGAGTGAAAAAGATGCCATGGAGATAGGAAGCGCCGCAATAAGAACCGCGGCTCGTCCCTGCTCATCCTCCAAATGAAGAGCCTGTGCGAGACCAACCATTATCAATGGGGTTATGACAAGTTTTGCAATCATGAATAGGACAGCTTGAACATGAGAAATTCCACCAAAGATGGCCCGACCTTGGTCTTGCATCCAAATTCCCATGGTCAACAAGGCTATCGGTGAGACAGTATCCCCAAGCCATGTCAGTGTATCCGAAATCCAGCCGAGTCCAGGTACAAAATCTTGGCTCGCACTTTTCAGATACGTGGGACCCAGAGTGGTAAGGGTGAGCAAGAAACCTCCAAAAATGGCCCATAAAACTGGGTTGGCGGCGATTTGTCCCATCACTTTTTTCCAAATGTCTCGACGCCTCGCAAACTTTAGCCACAAGCCAAGTCGATTGCCCGAATATCCTTCTTCTCTGGCTCTCTCGCTACCTATTCTACTTTTATTTGTCGAAACGCTCTCCTCCGGGTGTTCTTTGTTATCAATGGCTGCGAGGCCCACTTTCTGTGGGGTGTCAGCATCCGTGTCCGCCTTTTCGACGTCACCTTCTTTTCGTTCTTCGTCTACCGTTGGTGGATGCAGATATTCTTCTTCCAGAACATGACATTCCAGGAAGAAAATTTGGAACGGTAATTGGAAAATAAAGCTCGAAATGGCAGCCAGAATTCCATATATTCGTCCCTTCATCTCATTTTCAAAGACAGCTGCGGATATGGGTGCTCCCAAAATTACCGTTGATATCCAGGTCGTTGCAAGCCACAAGATAGCTACGTCTCCAAGTCCCTTGCCGCTGGTAAACGCCACAATGACAAAGGCGACGACAAGTGCAATGGCTCGTAGAATAAGAAATGCCGATATAAATTCCCAAATATTTTTGTCGTCATACAAATCGATCGCAATTCCTAATGCATTCAGTACCAACGATGGCAATCCCACATAAAAGATAAACCTCGTGCTCTGTGGTACAAAGGTTTTGGCTTGGAAAATGCCGAGATAACCGGCCAAGATCCCGAGAAGGATGGTAAGGAGCAGTCTGCAGCAGGAGTATGCGGGTGAGACGGAGAGGAAGAAGGGAAGTCACACAAAGTACTGTCATCAAAACAGAAACAGGCCATGAGCAGGCCGCAAAGTATCGATGCTTACTGGATGCACGTATTCAAAACGCCAAGGTATTCCCATGGTTTATCACCAATCGTATGAGGCATCTTGAGAAAGCGTTCGAGCTAAACAGCAGTACTGTATCGGTTTGGTTTGAGAGGGTCTAACTGAGGATGATGTTTGGCAACGAAATATAAATTGTGGAAACTAAAATGATTGGTTGATTGCCGAAGGGTTGGGATCTCTTGTTGTCTCTATTGTTCTACGGAATACCTCATTTTTGAAGATTGGAACACATGCCTCATTTTTCCCTTCCTTTTTTTTTTTGCGAACCGACATCACGTGTCTGAGCTTGGAATTCGTTTTCGCTGAAGGGGAACAGTGTGCGAGCTCAAACTAAGGGTCATATGTGCGTACTACCTTAAATTTCGCGTCTGATTTTGACGCTCCCAATCAATGAAATTTCCAACAACAAAAATGTTGTCACGATGGTCGTTCTATTGCGGCCCAATAAAGAAATTCCCGAGGACCTAATTTGCCCAATTTGCATGTCAGTGCCTTCGGAACCATGTTATTTGGAGCCGTGTGATCACTTTTTCTGTGTGGAGTGTGCGCAACAAGCGTTGTCCCGAACTCCCAGTTGTCCTGTCGATCGAATTGCCTGCACGCCCACGCAAATTTGTCGCGTTCGCGAAAATTCCTTGGTGCATCGAATATGGAGTAGCATCCTAGTCAAATGTGAGCACGTCGAATCTGGTTGTTCCTGGACGGGGTCCATTGCCGATTATAAAAAGCACATGGCGAGTTGTACACGGGGGCGCCCTAGTAGTACAGAATTGCGTCGAAGTGACAGTGATGAAGCCCTCATTCAAAACTTGTCTCAACAAAAAGAAGAATTAAGAACCGAGGTCATCCAACTGCAAGTAGAAAAGCGACAATTAATGCGAGAGCGGTATAGTCTAGAGCTGGCATTAGCGTTGGTCATACGGACGCCCAAGATCAAACCCTCTGGAGCCTATGACTATGAGCGCAACAATGTGGTCGAGTTGACACAACTCATTTGCCAACACTTAGAATCGAAACCGGATGGGATTAATGCCAACAAAACCTTTGATTGCATCAGGAATATTTATCGAGATTATAAAAGGGGCTTTGAAGATAACCCAGATCATTTTGAAGCGGACGTGAGGATGCTTCTTGCGGTGTGTTTGGCTAGTACTTGGTTTACATTCCGCCAGATTGGAAATATAAGTACTTGGGCGTCCGAACAACACTGGTTGTGAAAAGAATCAGTCCCATGCACGATGGGTGCGGTTTAGAAACCTGTATAAACAATAGGGTGCTTATAATAATAAATTACATGATGAATACGAGTAGGTAGCGAGAGTAAAATTCCTGCCTGCCGGGCTGTAAATTAATGAGTCATCAATATCCCCAGTCGTCCGCTTTCTCATCAGCACTTGCACTTTCGGCGGCAGCAAGACTGTTGAAAACAACTTCCAGGGTTGTTTGGCTCACATGAGATTCCGAAAGCTTCAACTTGGACTTGTTATCTTCAAGAGTAGTAAACAAGTCAGCACAAATAGTATTTGCCGAGCTGACTTCGTATCGCACCTTTGTATCCAGCCGTTCCCTAAGCACCGCCCCCGGAAATGTGGAACCAACAAAAGCATCTAAATAGCGCAGTCGTAACTCCAAGGTCGCGAAAGATGCAAGCGTGCGTGCTGATATTCCATGCAAGGAACAGGCTTCTCGGAAAACATAGGCAGCGTTTAGGTTGTCGATATTGACCATATTGGATAGAAAGTGATCGCCTGTAATCATTTCGAGAAGCTCAAATGTCTGTTCCAAGTCAAATGATAGTCCTTCTGGTGGCGACGGCGCAGCTTCCACGTCTCCTGTATCTCTGACGCTCCGGTAGTTGACAATTTTTCTATATATGTATATGAAATCGTCGTCATCTTCTTCGATGGTTTTTATCCTTAGCTCCAATTGGTATCCACGTCCAAACTTCGATTTCAAATGTTGTGCAGAGCCGAGACAGCGGAGCGCCCCGTTTGTCATTATCCCCAGTCGAGAGCAAAGAGCCTCGCATTCGTCCATGCTATGAGTGGTCAGTATAGCACAAACTTTCTGGTTGGTTTTGGGGTTCCTTCTGGATATCAATTTTTTAATAATTTGCCATATTTCACGTCGAGCAACTGGATCGACTCCGGTGGTCGGTTCGTCCAAGCAAACAATGGATGGATAGCCGATTGTCGCACATGCAATACTCAACTTTCGCTTCATTCCTCCACTGTAATGAGAAGCCAACCTATCTTTGTCATTATCGCAGAGGCCTACTTCTGATAACTTCGTGTCTACTGCTAGCGGTATTGACTCGGGCGGGATGCCTCCTTTGATAGACGCATACAGGTGGACATGCTCCCGTCCCGTAAGGTTTTCATAAATTGCGTCAAACTGAGGACAGTATCCAACATGTTTACGAAGATGGTCAGGGTTCTGAATCACGCTTATCCCTGCCAGCAGAACATCGCCAGAGGTAGGAGCCAGTTCCGTTGTCAACACGCCCATTGTAGTGGTTTTGCCGGCTCCTGGACGGTACAACGAGCACACAAGAGGAAAAGGAAGGAGCAGCATCAGTACAAATACAACGTCAAACAAACTTCACTGGTATCGTCCCAGAGTACGAACCGTTTGTACCCAACAAGCCAAAACACTCTCCAGCTGGAATGCCGAGAGAAAGATTTTTGATAGCGACTTTGCCATTGCCATACACTTTTCGCAGCTCCTTGAACACGACAGCGTCGTCCTCACTGTTGTCGGAAAGGACTAGTTCTTCTTCCGCCAAAACATCGTCGTCGCACACCAAATCATCATCTACATCACAGGCGGAATAAGTATGGTTGCATCTTGATACAAGCTTGTCGCAGAACAGTTTTATTTCGGGAAGCCCGTAGCACTTCTCTAGGTTCACGGCGAGGATAAGGTAAACAACGCTTTGCAGGGCCAGTGCAATGACCTCGAAAAGCAAAACCTCTTTGTCCCAAACTGATACTTTCTTGGATGATCGCAGTTCAAATGTGCTGATATACATGGTGTAGAAAAGCCCCTTGCCTAAACAGAAACTCGGAAATAAACGCCCAATCCATTCAACGACGCGGGCAATGAACAATAGCTTTTCCCATGGGTCATTGGGGTCGGAACCAATAAGACGAAGTGTATACGTCGTGATTGGGCCGCCCAATCCAGTCAAAAATCCAATCATGATTATGAAGATGTTGCAAAGGCTGGCCGATGAGAAGAAAAATGAAATGAAGTAGGCGAAGGATGCCGCAGCAGGACCGAACAGGAACATCAGCGATAGAACCCCTCCAAATGTACCTCGTTCAGAAGTAGTAAAGACGTCGACATCAAATATGAACATCAAGATGACTGCCGGGAGAGTTGGTGAGTAGAGGATCGCCGCAATCATTTCATTATCGACACAAAAATGGCTAGGGCTTACCTGTAAACCAAAGAGGGAGTTGATAGTTCATTGTATCCCACAAAAATGAGGAGGCCCAGTAGGTGGAAGGCTGGACACCAGCAATACTCTGCAGGTGCTTTGCTTTTGATTCTCGCTCAAGTACAACGAAATTACCCATGTAGCCAGCAATAAAAGGAAAGCTCCTGGAAGGTTGAAAAATCGAGTGAGAACGACGTGGCCGGGTCATCTCTCTTTACTAGACAAGTGAAAATCCAAATAGTACGTACAGCACAATCATAAACCATAAATTGAAAACATCGCTTTCGTTGTGAAAGATGCGCTCTTTTTGCGTCATCGGGAGCGGGTGGATAGTAGACGCCAAACGGATGGTGTCGTCGTCAAGTGCTTCTCGAAGGATTGCCTCATCGGCAACTTTTTGATAGAGTGGCTGAAGGCAGGCAGAGGCGGATTACAAGCAGGGAAAAATAGTGTGAGACAACGAATGGCCATGCTGCTATCAACAGGTTGTGGTTTCTCACGTACCGCAGCATGAAGCGCTGTGAAGTTGTAACTATGATAGGGGAATAATGAGAAAGTGTAAATGGGTTCGATTAGTGCTGAGGCTCAGACATTCAGTGACTCCCAGCGTAGCTGTACATACCTGATCACGTAGCCCAAGCCTTTGTATCTTCCGCACTCCTCCGGCATCGTATAATGGTCTTTGTGAAACCTACATTGAAAGGCCGCTTTTGAGCCGTATGAAACACCTTGGTCTGTGGTACTGTTCGGCTCATGAGTGAAGTATATTGCTCCAAACTGAGATGCCTCATAAAGGGCCGAGCTTTGAAGAAGACTGTGCGACGACTGCATCAAACGAAAAGTTAGAATAAAACGAGAGTGAATGCCTAACAACGGCAGGAGATGCGGAAAATATTCTGGGACATGGTACAAACCTCGTTGACGTTTCCGACATCATCTCCAACGAGTACTGTGCCATCTTTTGAAATGCGTTTAAGAATTTCTTGTGATTTGTCGATGGTACAATTTGGCATTGAAATAATGTACGATTGTGCCCCGCAAAAGAAATATTTCTCCTCAGTGTCCTTCACTTCGATGACTGGGTACGGATATGCACACCAGCCAGGTTGGCATTTGAAGTTCGTGCCGGGGTTGTTGAATGGAATCGGATTTCGGACTGGTTCTGTCGATTTCATATCAACGCCAGTATTGTAGGCTTGAAGGTCGAGCTGCAACGGGACCAGCTCTCTATGTGGTGACGCGAACGTTAGAACTAGAAAGCCGATCAAGACAAAGATTCCCGGTAACAGAGTGGTGCAACACCAAGCCTTTTTGTCTCGCTGGAAACTTATTCTGCGTTTTCTTATTAGGGCGGCCAAATGTGTGAGAATCTCATGGCGATCGTTGGTGTAAACACCACAGCTTTGTAATTCGGCTTGACTATCGGGAAACTGTGTGTTCTCGCTTTTGGAGTCGCTGTCAGTGCCTAACGCAACCGATTGGAATACTTCGTCCAGCGTAGTAGCATTGATCCCATAGGAAGAGACAGCGCCGCTCGCCTTGAGGCGGTCAATTTCTCGGAGCAGTAGGCCGAGCTGTGAAAATCCATCCAGCGGAATTTGAAATGTCATTTCCTTCCCGATATTGGTCAGCAAATTTGCTTCTGGTGTTGTTGTCGTCACGAGTTCCATAATATCCATGTCATTCTCGTCGTCAATGCTGCCTTTTTCAATCGCCAGGTGGTACCCTACGCCATACGCCCGCTTCAAAAACATGGAACTGCCCACGCATCGCAATCTACCGCCAGCAAGAATTGCGATTTTATCGGCAAGAATATCGGCCTCGTCCTGGTCCAAGGAATGTACGTAATAAAGTAAATTAGAGCGACATCATCAAGATTCTAAACAATTAAAATGCGACGACGGAATGCACTTACAAGAAAATGAGTTGTGAGCAAAATGATCCTGCCCTTTCTGTATTTCTTGATGAGATTCCATATGTGCCGACGAGAAAAGGGGTCCTTTTCAATTATTGATCACGGAAAAGCAAAGCGAGTGTCAGCGTCAAAGTGGCGGGTTGGCTATTTTGATTGCGGCAAGCTCGACGCCAAGCGAAACTTACCATTCCGCTGGTAGGCTCATCCAACACGACAAGTTTGCTGTCTCCACTAAAGGCAACCGCGAGACACAACTTTCTCTTCATGCCCCCACTAAGTTGTTTGGCCAGGGTGTGACTTTTTTCTGTCAGTCCCACGTCTTGCAAACATTCCTGGATCGATGCTTCGGCAGATTGTTGTCCCATGCTTTGATAAGCACCCTTTAAGCGTAAGAAAAAGTCAATGTGCTCGCGCACCGTCAACATTGGAAAGAGACAATCGTTGTGTTGCAAGCAAATACCGAGTTCTTGGCGGATTTCGGGCATGTCGTAAAGGCTGTGCTTTCCAGCTACCATATGAAAGCCTTGACTGGGATGGATGGCACCCGTCAGCATGTGTATGGTCGTGGATTTTCCACTTCCATTATGACCGAGCAAGCAGGTGACCTGTCCTTGGTAGAGGGATAGATTGAGACGATCTACGGCTGTCACACTGGATCCAGTCTTTGACTGGAACACTTTGCTAAGATTATGGATTTCCACACTGCTCCCCATATCAGCTTGTTGACGAAGCATATCCGAAACTGGCTCTACCGGGATATCATCACCCATTTTGGCAGACGCATATTGACACGGCACTTGCTCAAACCCGCCAGTCTTAGATTGTTGGGTGGACTTTTTCCAATACAAAGGTTGCAGAGGAAAATTCCAGGGCAACGCGTGGCCCTGCTCACTGGATGGAATGACACGATTCAGATACCAAGATAGCGCCGTCCACAGCAGACCATCGAGCCACAAAAATTGGAAAACGTCCCACAAGGTCAATCCCGAAGGACTATCCGTAGAGGCAAAGGAATGCCAGGTCGCGCCCGCACCGGCATCTTCCAACGTTCCAATGAGTTGAATGCCATAGGCAAAGGCTGTGATGGGATGGAGGCAGAGAATCCGAATCGTCAGAGCACTTCCGCCATCCAAGGTCACGGCTTGCGCCATGAAATATCCTGTCAATACAATCAGCAATCCAATCAGAATCGTTCTGGTAGCAGTCTTGGCCGAATAAGTAATCGCGGACGGAAGAAACGAGGCGAAGGTAATGATTGCCAGAAATGCCGATTGCCAAAAGAGCCACAACAAGCCGGGATCGGAATGAGCAAACAATGGCGCCGAGACTCGCGCCACGACCGTGGCCGTGAGTCCATGCAACATCCAAAAGGTACAGAACCAACTGCTTCCGATTTGCCATTCCGTCACGCTCATCATTTTTAAAAATTCTTTTTGGCCCGTTTCTCGTTCTTGGGCCATGTAGCCAATCATGGAAGCACAGGGATACAACAAACCCAACGTCAAAAAGAGTGGCAAAAATCCATTCAAGACGGTATAAAATCCTTCCGACCAATAGGGTCGTGATGGAAAGGCGACAAATTTGACCCCGTGTTCGGCCACAAACAAGCCCTGTGCAGTGGCGCCGGTATCAACCATGATCCAATCGTGCAAGAATCGTTGCATGGTCAACAAACCATTCATAATGTATTGTCCGGTACACGTATATTGCAAGGGTCCTTGGGGATAGGCTAGAGGCGACACTGAAAGTCCACAAACCGCGATTTCTTGTTTGGCAAAACTCGCCAACAAACGTTTGGTATCCGGAGTGGTTTTGAGGGCAGAAGCACTGGCATCACCTTTCCACCATTCGGGAGCATTCATATGAGTCGAATTGACACGAATGGTATAATCGTACGTCTTTGTGTCATTGCCGGTAAAGACAATGGCCAAGGCTATTTTAGGACGATCCAGGTCGAGATTTCCATAATCGACGTGTTGGGTGTACTCTTCCACTGCTTGATTGCTCTCGAAAAGCCGAATGAATTCGCCCCTATTCGATGTGTTGTTGTTGTCTGTTGTATTGTAGAATGATACTAATTGTGGATAGCGTTGGTAAATATAGGATTGAAAGGCTTGTGCTCTTTGCATGCCACCAACATCGTCGCCTGTAGAAGCGGCCAATGCCAATTTGGGATACTGACAATATTGTGTGGCGTCCTCTCCGTGATGTTGACATAATCGTGAATCGCATTGCAAAAAGGGAACCATCCAATTTCGTCCATGATCCATCATGCCACTAATTTCAAATGGAAGCTTTTTGAATATGGAGGGTTGTTTGATGATGTGATGATTGGTGTGGTTGGTAGAATTGGTGGTAGTATTGTGGACAATGCTTGGTGTAATTGTCTTGTTGACACAAATACGCTTGGCTTGCAAGGCCTTGACATAATCCGTCATGCTTAAAAGTTGAACCGCCTCCAAATCGGACGAAAATTTGGGGGGCACAAATGTGGGTTGAAAGTGATCACTCTGTTCGGCCAATCCTTTGAAAACGACCAAAATATAGCAAAAGAGCACGGGCAGAGCACATTCGGCAATGGTTGCCAGCCAATGGCGTTTGCGATAAATCAAATTTCGGCGCATCAAGGCGCTCCAACCATTGGAAACCACCACAAACTTCAGCATCTTTGTGTTTAGGAGTAGTTGTGTTGTTGTTTTATTTCGAACGTATACTATCGTGCTTCGTGATTCCTCTACTCAAGTACTAGTACACCGTAACTAATAGCTATGGTAAAGTTGGACAACGATAACAACAATCAATCAATGCAATGGTGGACTACTATGACTGTAATTAATTACTACAGTAATTAGACTCATCAGCCCATTAATTTATCACAATCATGATGGAATGTTACCGCTACGTCGTA
>ENA-ORBV01015211-ORBV01015211.1-microbial-mat-metagenome-genome-assembly--contig:-NODE-15211-length-11363-cov-4.108807_pt1 | contig 11363 bp, 7 predicted proteins | sample MGYA00237777_ERZ505514 | MGnify/ENA primary metagenome ERZ505514 (study PRJEB26160, sample SAMN06269048) | microbial mat metagenome | isolation source: Oligotrophic lake microbial mat | place...
TTTTTTCAAGCAGAAGACGGCATACGAGATTCGCCTTAGTCTCGTGGGCTCGGAGATGTGTATAAGAGACAGAGGGACCCCTCTTCGACTGCAGCCGGGTCCGCTGTGACACGTAGAGGCATCACAATGCTGTTCCGTATCACCACAGAACCCATGTTCGCTACAGCAAAACGAGGCATCTGCGCAGAGGCCATTTCCTGTAGTACCATCGCCACACCATGGCTCGCCTGATGTCGCCCGTCGTGGCGACTGTGACCCGTTTGCCTGCTTGTGTTTTCCGCGGAGCAACATGAAGTCATCTTTGGCTTCAATAATCCTTGCTGCGGAAGCAATGACGCAAAAAGCATGCAACAATCTCATCATGCGACCCTTTTTAATGAACCGATATTTTATTTTGTGTGTAATGAGCCTGACTTATTTTGTGTGTGTGTGATGTCGTCCGGGGTGGTTGTCGAGACGCGAATTCTTCCCCCAATGCAGTTTTATCCTAGACGTGAGCAAGTCCATGACTGCGATGAGTAAACCAAGAATGTAATCATTCGTAGCATGGCGGAAGTGGGTTGCTATTGAACTCGGGGGTTCGTACCAACGAAGTTGACAAGAGGGATAAAAGATCTTTTATGGGTCGGTCAACATTCATGATTGGAACCACGTTTGGGGGGTCACGACTAAACACTCGGAACTCAATTGATTCTTGTTACTACTACTAGCTATTATTAGCTAGCTAGTACAGGCTAGCTAGTAGGGACTCCACCCGTCCGTGTGTAACCATTGGAAAAACTGCGCAGTGTGGAGGTCTGGACTCCTGCCACTAGCTAGCTAGCTAGCTAGCTAGTAGTGCCATTCCTAATGGGGTGAATGCCAAGCGCTACTACGAGCTACTAGTAGAGCAGTGGCCCATAGTGCTACTGTAGCTTGTAAGGATGCAAGCTCCTTCAACAGAAAAACATGATGCTCCTAGTCAATTTGCACATTGCCCAATTCTTTCCCCAAAAAAAATGTTCACTCGGTTTGTCAATCATGGACAGTGTGTTGACTCACTGTTTCACACTCTCTACTTTGCTAGAATGTTTAGTGCCCAGCAAGAATGCAGACTCTTAATTGATTCAAACCTCTCATGCATCTTGTGTTTCCATTTCAGCTTCAGTTTGAGCTTATAATCTGCATTTGCAAACGATGGCAAAGGTTGACAAAGGTCTACCCTTTAGCATTGGAATTTTTTCTGTCAAAGCACAAACATCATTTGAAATCTGGCATCATCAACTCAGACTTTGAAGACTTCTCAGACACATCTTGCAAAGCCTTTTGTTAGAGATGTGTTAGAAGTTTGTGGCAACAACTTGGAGAAATGCAAATTGAGGATGGTGGCAAGAGCATCAAGAGTGGCTATGACTCTGTGAAGTCCAAGAAGTGCATTGTGATCAATGACAGGAACAAGGTAACAACAAAGCCTATCACAAGACCCTTCAGTTAAAAGCCAGGAGATGACAGACAAAGTTGAACCAAAATGAAGACCGCAGAAGCAAGGCATCTGCAAAAATGTGTCTTGATTGAATGATGGAAAGAACAACACCAACAGGAACTAGGAAGGGCTAACTGCTTTTGTGAAGCAAAATGTCAACAAAAAGTGATGAACGTTTAGAAATGAGGGTTTTGCCATCAGGACCATTGACATTTCCAAGTTTGACTTATCAAAGATGATGAATCATGAGATCCAAATGTTTGTGGATGGCATGCATGTCTAAAGAACAGGTTGTGTCACTGATGGCAACTCAACAGATCACTCAGACTGGTGGTGTTCATGCTGCTTCTCTGCTGTGGGAGCTGCAGTTGGACTTTGTGATCCAGATGTCTCTGCTACTTGCATGCAGTGGGTGGTCCGTCACTGGTCAACAGTAAGCCACCGTTGCTTAGAATTAGTGGGTAAAACACTGCGATGATCTTTGATCAAGAGCTCAATTAGAGGGTTGTGAACCTTCTCCATGAACATGCAGCAATTTTGACGTCTTAGTTCAACAGCTACAGGGGCCTCCTATCATTGCTCAAGGAGGCTCTTGAAGTGATGTTTGTGCTTCATTAGCCAACAACAGGATGATGTGAGGTGCAATGTTGATTTTGAGAACCCTGTGAGCTTTTTTGTCAAAATTGAGTTACCGGCTCCAACATCCTCACTGAATCTTCTGTTGCACATTCCTTCCCCTCCTTTTATTCTAGCCAATTTGGACACTTATTCAATGGACAAAAGGGTCAACCAAATTGTTCTCAATAAGTTGTTGGCATTTGTAGCAGTTTCAGTCCTTCTGGTGTTAGAATCCGGATAGAAATCTGAACCAGATTGGTTCACTGCAACTGCAAATGCTTCTAGGAACTATGTCTTTGATGTCTTGGCAATTTTGCTTTTTTTCAAACTAGCATCTAATGTGGCCCGCACTACTAGCTACTTAGCTACTGCATCACTCAATTGTGTTTTGCAGAAGGAACAGGCACATGAGCTCCTTCTATACAATGATGCATGTTGAGATCAGTTATGTAGAACGCCAAAGGAGGAGATCATCATTAAGACAGTTCACACAACAAATGGTGTCCCTGGTGCAACACAAGAACAGATGTCTACAAAGCACATTGCCCTAAGTTCAAAATGGAGGACGATCCCCTTGTTCTATCTCCAGCTTGACGTTGGAAGATCAAAGGGTGGAATCCAACAAGGCGCTGGATTTGGTGGATGCTTTGACTCGGAGTGGATCCCTTCCCCTTGCTCATGGTGAGTTGCATGTTTTAATTGGTGTACCATACGCTATTCCTTTGAACAAAACTGCATGGCCACCAATCTTGAAGAAAATTTAATTATCAACCCTATCGAGCAAGTAGACCGCTCGCCAATGTTGATCGCGGCAATGGTTCACCAGAAGGAGATACCATCGGCCCTGCTACGACGAAGATGGAGCAAGGATGCTCTGACCGGAGCGAACGGGACGTCAATTCATATCATAGACTGGCGACAAAGACACTGTAGACTCTTTTGTAATTATCTTTCGAAACAATGTAATTACACTAGCTTCAATCCTGCCGCATAAGTACATTACTGACGATTTTTTACATGAGGTACGACTGTTGTTTACTTTATAAACTCAAAAGTGAGCACTGCTATTGAAAATAATGCGAACGTCTTCCTCGTCGGAGGAATCATCCGAATCCCTCATGGTACTGTGGTACGTTTCGGACCAGGAATGATCCGTCAGGGTGCTATCCATGGTACCACCACTATTGTTGCTAGTACTATTGGTGGATTTGCAAGTCCCATCGGCGTTGTATTGTTGTTGCCATGCGGCATTGATTTGATCCAATCGTTGTTGATGTTTGGATACACCCAGCGACGATGATTTTTGTTGTTGTTGTGTTCGGAGAAAGGCGCCTTCGGCCGTTCCCTGTGTGTACAATAGACTTTGAACATTGGCACGAATGACAGCATTGCGTTCTCGCTGTTTCTTTTTGCTTTCGCGATTCTTGTTCTTGTCGTTTTTGGTGTCCACGAGCTTGCGTTCGGAATTGGATTTTTTCCAACCAAAAAAGCTTCTACCACCACCCCGTGGTTCTTCGGGTCTATTCCCACTGGGAATATGGTGATCCCAATAAGAATCGCCCGAGGAGACGGCAGAGGCAGCTTTCGTCGTGGGACTGGCAACATCGGTCACTTGTTCATTCTCAGCAATGGGAACTAGCTTGGTAGTAGAAGTAGTCGTAGCCTTCTTCTTCTTTGTCTTTTTGGTCCTGGTGGGAGCCGAAGGTTTCTTTGGAGTTTTCTGAGCAACGGGAACCGACTGTTTGTCCTGGTTGGTGGTGAGGGCAGACTTTCGAACTGGAACTCCGCGGTGCAAGCTTCCATCTAGGTCCGAATGGGATTGTGGCTCACCCTTCAGGATGCTTTTAGGTTTATCAACCACCGGGTTCTTCTTCTTTTGCTGGATTTTGGAAACCTCAGAGGAAGCTGTGGGAAGCTGCTGTTGTTGTGTTGGTTGAACCTTGTCCTGAACAGCATCGGCATCAACTGCTACTACTAGGGGCTTGGTGTTTACACTGACGTCTAGCTCAATGGTTCTTCGGCGTGGTTGTCGCTCGGATGATTCCCCTTGTTGTTTCTCCACTAAAGCTTGGGGTTGCTCTTCTTCGGCGCATTTCCTTTGCGACTCGGAAAACCAAGGAGGAAGAAGAGGTTCCCGACCATTTGTGGTGTTGCTGATGTTCATTGTCACTTCTTTCTTGGCAGCGTCCGGTACGTTTGCTACAACTTTCTTTTGACTGCTCTTGTTCTTGTCGGTATCCAGCCACGGAGGCAAAATGACTTTGAAACTATCGGCAGAAGAAGAAGCGCCTTGTGGTGGAGCTGTTGGTGGGTCTTCTTTTCTACTCTGGACATCCATGAGTAAGGCATTAATGACATCAATCAAGGCTTGTTGTTCTTCCAATTCCAAGGCCTCGGTCTTGCCCTTGTTCAAAACCGCTTGCACATTGGTAATTTGCGGCATGTTTTCCAATACGAGTTTCCGGTTGAGGGTTTCGTCTTGGATCGCGGCTTCGAGTAAGGACAAGGTCGTATAAATGGTACTATTGTCGTCATCATACGAGTCTTCGCTATCATCATCGCTGCCGTCCTCGTCATACTCCGCCTCTTCATACTGTCCCTCTTCTTCTTCATCGTACTCTCCCTCGCCCTCATCTTCATAAGAGCGCGAATTATTGTCTTGGTTGTCAGTGTACTCATCATCGCCCTCTTCCGATTCGGACTCGGAATCGATATTATCAGCCTCCGATGTGTCGGTCCCTGATTCGGAAGAAGCTTGCGAGGTATACTCGCTCCTTACAGTCTTGCTTTGGGGAGACGTACTCGCGCTCATATAGCTCGCTTCTGCCTCCTCCCCACTACTGGCACTGCCACAAATGGTGGTGCTCTGGCTGTACAAGGATTTACTTTCTCCTTCTGATTTGGATCTGGTGGGACTCTGCGCCGGCGACGCCAAGACTTGCTTCACGGCTTCTTCTAATTCAAATCTTTGATCCCCATCCAATTGGTCCCACCAATCGACGGCGGCATCGATCTTTTTCAAGGCGGTCACGCTGTCGTGGTTCACAGCCGCAGCAGCACCGCGGGCAACCGCGGCAACCGCGGCAGCAGCAGCAGCAGCAACAGCTGCTGCAGCAGCGTCTTCTTGGTTGTTGGATTCTGACATGGATGTGACAGCACTGTATTGCTGTGTGGTTGGTTTGGCACTGTATTGTTGTGTGGTGGCTCGAAGCCGTTCTTCCAATTCTTGGATCCGTTGCTTGCGACTACTGACACTGCGACCCGAGGATGACATTCCATTGTTCTTATGGGTGTGGGGTGCAGGTTGTACTACATGCGAAGACATGGCTCAAAGCTAAGGATGGTCGATAATAGCCAAAAATGGAGACCAGAGAGGATGACCTTTCAACGTTTTATCAAACCGATTCTCGTGGTTTTCTTGCTGTGACTTCAGACCGAGTCAACTAGCCTTCTAGCTAGTAGAGTACTACTAGCTAGACTAGCTACTAGTACAGCTGCTGTAATAGAATGGTTGTCTCGCTGGGGCTCTGAAATTGTTCAAACGGAGAAAATGCACAGAGGCGATCAGTTCAATAGCTGTTGGTAACCAGCAGCCTAATGGCGAGGGAATGTAGGGGTGCGCCTCCGTATTGGTGCTGAGTAAATCGGGGAACCGCGTGTAGGAATTCAAAGTGATTATGATGTGTCAGCAAAAATGCCGATCCTTTTATTTGAGAAATCCTCCGAATGCTAATTACAGAAATCCAATTAGAGACGCCATGAATGAAATTTCTAAAAAAAAAGGCATCTACCAATAAATCTTTAGTCACTTGCTCATTAGGATAGCTATTAGGATTCGGCCATCGAGTGGTAATACTACAATATTAATGATCCATTGATTAAATAACTGGTTCCCGCACTACCTTTCCCAGTTGATAACATTAAAAACCGGTACTCCTCAAACGATTTACGGTCGATACCAAAACTCGGGGGAAGCCAATCCGGAAGTCGATCGAACATGTTTATAAAATTTTTGGTCCCTCATTTCTTCAAAGCAACAAAATTTAGGGACCGAGTCTAGTTAGCTCATAACCCATTTCGTAATTTCATGAATCTATCTTTGAATCTTTCTTCCAGTGTGCATGTGACACCAAGCAGCTTCGCTTTTGGCATTCACCTTCACATCAGTTTCGCTTCGCTGGATTTTTGTGCGGTGTAGTATCCTTCCACCGTGCATGCACCACATTCTTCTGAATTCATTGTTCTGATGATATTGGGGGGCAAACCCAACATCTACAGATGCTGGATCCTGCGATAGCTTTTGTACATGGCTTGGGACCTTCCCAATACAGTCATATCCATTTTCAGAAATCAAACTCACAAAATCATGTTCCTTTCGACTCTTGTCTCCCGCGGTTTTGCATCCAACTGCCTCACTTTTTCGGGTCCAGAGAGCACCTCGTTGCCTTGGCATTGGCAGCAGTGTGCTGAGCGGCACAGGTTTGGCAAATTTCTTTTCGACCCTTGCAAAGGATGATGGTGCTTCTACGGCTCAAGATATTGCGGCTATCCAAGAAGAATTCAGAGCCAATCCAGAATCCGCCAAGATTGAACTTCAGTCGACGTCCCAATTGACGTCAGGATTGCGCCACCATTCGTGAAAGTTCGAATTAGCAAGCGACGAACCCTTCAAATTTGGTGGAACCAACACGGCTCCCAGTCCTGTCCAAGTCATGTTGGCGTCCTTGGGAACCAGTCAAGAAATCACCTACAAGGCCCATGCGCAAGTCATGAGCATTCCTCGTCAGTCCGTGTCGTTGGATATCAGAGGCGCCTTTTGTTCGGTTGACTCCACTGTTCGATCCGGAATTCAAACCCGGGCGTTGCCACTGTGACAACCTCCACAGAGGTTGCAACCGAACAGCTACAACAACTCAAGTAAGTTGTAGATACGCATAGTCTCGTCTCGGATATGCCGGGTGCCGTGCCTGTTACGATGACGCCGAAGCCCATTCAAAATTGATGACATGGATAGATGGACAACTGGCAGTGTCTCGTCGTGAGTAAAGTTGTACGTGTTATACCTCTTGTTTTGTTTTTTATTTCTAGTGACAAATGTTTGTAGAAAGTGCTTGCATTAAAGAACTATAGTGCTTTCATGAGGCGGATATGTGTCTGTGTCATCATCGCAAGGTAATGCTGTCAGGTGACCCGGTTTCTGCAGCTATGGGGGCGTGCATATGACTCCTGCTACAGTATCCTTGCAAGCGGGTAGAGTAATGATAGTATTTGTTTGCGATAACGGAACAGTCCACATTTGACTTTTACCAGGATGAACACCGTTCCCGCGGGAATGTGTACATGCTTCTGCTTGTTAGTATGCCCGGGCAGTCAGTGTCTGTCAGGCTCCGTTGCCTCACAGCCACCATTTCCCTCACAGAAAGAACCCTGTAGGCATGGTACTCCATCCTACGTGAATTCTTTTTCTGTTCTTGAAATATCCTCTCATTAGGTCTCATAGTTTGCCAAGCGAGGCAAATCGACTCCCGTAGCCTTCCTAGACCAGATGTCCCATGTTAGACTGACTGGGCATCCTGTGGTCGGAGCTTGCTCTAAAGCGGCATCTGCGTTTATGCTGTCCCTTCACCAAATCGTGTTTACTCCACGTGTTTGGTGCGTTGAGAAATAGACATCATTCGCTTCTGCTCAAACTCTGTCACTTTGCTTGCAGCACAATGCTTACCTTGTCCCCATCATTGATATTTGCTACTTGAAATCACACTTTTGTAAGGACTACTAGGTCTAGTAGTAGAGGAACATGGAGAATAAAAAAGCTGAAGGGGACAAAGGCACTGCCTTGGAAACAACCTTTCTTCGATCCTCGGAGGAGCCGGATGTCACGATTACGGTCGGCGGCAAAGTATTTCGCGAGTACCGACAGCAACTGCGCTCTTGGAGCGACTACTTCGACGCTGCCTTTCGCAGTGGAATGATAGAAAATATAACCAAGTCGTTCGAATTTCCTGATAGAAATCCCAAGGAGTGGAGCCTGATCATGTCTTTGGTTGCGCCATGTCCCACTGAACGCATTACGAAAGACAATGTCTATGTTGCCCTTTCCTGGTTCGACGAACTCTGCAGCTCACGAGGGTCATGCGACAAAGTTCTCTGCGCCGATGTAATCGACGTCTTACTCCCGGAGTACGAAGATCTCACCGAGGAATCGCAAACAAGCGAAATGGATGGTGTGCTGCATGCTCTGGCGACGGTTCTTCGATATGATCTGAAGGAATCCAAGCGGGTGTGCTTTGAAAAAATTTGTCGGTTCTTGAACGAGGCGCCGCATCTCCTTCAATTTGAGCAGCTGGTACGCATTGTGTCTTTTCTTCAATCTCACGAGGAATGCCAATCTGCTCTATGGGTGTCTGTGAAAGCGTACGTGCCGTCGACTAGCTCAGATAGGGAAATGGAGTTTCTCGTTAAAAGCGATCTCTTTCCATCCTTGCTATTCTCTGAGATCAGGCGTATGAAGAGTGCAAGAAACATAGAGAAGGCTCAGAATTACCTGAAGACTCGGGGTTTTTCGAAGATAGACGGTTCGGCAGTGAGAAAGCTTTTGGAGGACAACCCATTCCATTGAATTATACTCAACTAAGTCTGAATCACTCTGGGTGGGCATAGACGCAATCGCGAAGCAAAAAGAGACGACCCCTTCAACTTTGAGAATTATCTGTTATTAGGAGTAGGAAGGAAAGTATCTAGTAGTTAATCCGGTATTTTGTATTACTCATTGTCAGTGTTATAAACTCCGTAGCTTCTATATATTATTATTATCACTATCATTCCGAGGCCGTTTTCGCTTTGCGATTGGCCACAATCGACAAATAGATATTCCATACCAAAGACATGACATTGATGAACAATGGAATATACCGTTTGGGAATGAGGGAATAACTGACCAAATCCACTAGGGGCCAAAATCCCACCCCGGCCAACCATGCACCAAACAAATCGGACTTCATTTTGCGCATCCAATTGCCCAAGGTAAAGTTGCCCGTTTGAATGAGACTGGTAGCAAAAAAGATGCAAGTAAAGGAAGGACCAAAGAGCAATTGTCCCATGGCAGCTTTTTGCAGCGTCGAAAATAAAGAGGTGCCTGCAATTGACACACACACACACACAAGTTGGAGGAAAACAATTATGAGATTTGGCAAAAATGCAACCTACAATGTCTCTGCGACACAGGCTGCGACCGTTCCTGTGCATGTATTGCATTTCATAGCCACTTACCAGGAAAAAACCGAAAGATATTTTCATACCAATAATGAGCGGCCGGTCCAAAATACAAGAATCCCACCAGAGAAGCCGCAAGGGTGCGTTTCTTTTCCAATCGTTTGGCCTTGTCGGGTTGTGCATTTTGTTCAATTTTTTGAGCGAGGACATCCGATGCCGCAAAGATGAAACCTGCCGTAATGCTCTTGGTCAGAATGGGATTGCTCTCTAAATACTTGGAATACATTTGAGCTCCTGCCATGAGGAAAGCTGCGGCCGATGCCATTTGTTGTGGTTGTTTGCTGTTGGCGCTTTCTGGAGTAGTAGATTGCGGCTCTGTTGCTGCTGCAGTGGCTGCAGCAGCCTCCTCGTCGGATCCACCACGTAGTTGCAAGTATCGTTGGTGTTGCATTGTAGCCATGTATTTTTGGGCCCGTGGTGGTGAAATGGATTGGACAGGTGAAAGAAAGGCCACAGATGTTGCAAAGCAACCCAAGAGCAAGGATATTCTTATTCGCGAGTGGGAAATCATTATGGTCCTTGTCCTTCTGCTAAACTGTGGGTAAAGACAAAAGGAAAAACAAGCGAAGAAAGAGCACGTAAGAATCAAGTCGATTCAATCCGATCCAACTGCCCATCCATCAATGAAAACTAAAATTGTGATGCCTCGGTGAATTGTGGTCTTCGCTAGTTGCTCATAGACAAGGATGTGTAAACGGTATTGTATGTCACAGCGAGAGTTATCGTCAACGGCAAATAATTTTAAGTAGTCCAATCACAAATAAATACAAAATTCTCAGGTCCTTTGCTGCTCCATCCCTGCAGCTCTTTCCCCTTTTTGAAGCTGAACTTACATTCGATTTGTCGTCTTTTGCTGCTGTTGCTGTTGTAGCAGTTGGTTTTGGTTTGTGTCGACTTTGTTTTGATAATGGTCTCGTTAGGAGCAAATAGCTTTTGCGTATTAATATGCTCTGCCTAATGTTCAAAATATTGGTTGGTGGCAATGGATCTTTGAGATAGAGTGCGTACTTTGACGTCAACTAATGATGGGGGGGGTGTAAAAAAAGAGTCAGGGTTAGAGTTAAGCAGATAGTACCTCTTGTCCAGTGAGCGACCTCGCCAATTATGAAGGGTTCCCATCTGGCTAAATCTTTCGCCAGAGTGATGGAAAGAAATCAATCACCTCCCAGAATTTGTTCGGCAGCTGCCCATCAAATCAAGCCAGACAACAATCAAAACAATGAATCACAGCTGCAATCCGCCATAAAAACCAAAGTTGACTACTATAAATAAATTTTCTATAGCTAGCTGCTAGTACTGTTTAAAATTCGCGAGCTACCAAACAAAGACATCGTGTAACGAGTACAAAGGCTGTGTTGGTGCAAACGATAGAATCGAAAAATGATCCAAAATTCGTTTTCTACGACAACAATGACAATGCTCCTCTTTGTGTCCGCGTGTCTTCTCCTTTCCACGCAGTGCCATGGCTTTTCTCTGGCCTTGACGTCAACAGCGAGGACAACAACTTGCGCTACATTAAAGATGGTAGGTGGCAAGGGCTGGGAAAACAATAGTTTTTTGGATTCTCTGGGTGGTGGTGATGAGGATCGTGAGAAAGCGCAGGACGAGTACAAGGAATTCCACGAATCTCGCGAAGCCTTTATGGAACGCCAAAAACAGCGCATGGCAACTCCGGAAGGACAACGATTCATGAAACAACAACAGCAACGTGACCAAAATCGCGGAATGAGTTGGCAAGACGAAGGCGACGCCAAGGATATTATCATGGGCCGGGATGAAAACTTTGTGGGTCGGAATGATTTCGATGATTTGGACACGGTAGGAGGAAGCAGTGGTGGATCTCGCTTCCGTAACATGATGCAGCAATCCAAAATGAAAAAACAAGGCATGGCTCCTCAACGAATGACCTATGAAGATCCCTTGTTGGGACAACAGAAATTTGTCGTTCCCCTCGAAGATGAGGATAGTCCCGAAACGTACGATCCAAATGCTGCGGCGGCCAAGAAAAGGG
>ENA-ORBV01015212-ORBV01015212.1-microbial-mat-metagenome-genome-assembly--contig:-NODE-15212-length-11362-cov-3.924058_pt1 | contig 11362 bp, 9 predicted proteins | sample MGYA00237777_ERZ505514 | MGnify/ENA primary metagenome ERZ505514 (study PRJEB26160, sample SAMN06269048) | microbial mat metagenome | isolation source: Oligotrophic lake microbial mat | place...
GCTCTACGCCAGCCTCTCGGATGTGCGTTCCGGCAACCTCGACGATGTGCTTGCCAAACTGAAGACGATCGATCGCGCCCGCCTGTCTGAGCACGACCGCCAATTGCTCGACGCGGTGCAGTCGGTTGCCAGCCAGGTCCAGGCGCCCGCCGAGCCGCCGCCTGCCCCCCCGACGGAGGAACCTGAAGCGGTAGCCGGAGCGGCGTTGGTGGAGGCCGGCGAAGACCTGGCCACGGCCGAAGCAGCCGCGCGTGCGCCACGCCGCACTTCGGCGCGCACGCGATTAATCCAGCCGAGCACGCGCAAATCAAACTCGGAATCGCGACCAAAATGGTAATAAACGCGTTCACGACCCTCAATTAAACCGGGCAGAATATCGTCGATATCGGCAATAGGAAATGCATCATCGACCAACAACTGCGCAGGCGCCTGCTCCGGCCCCAAGCGTGGGCCATCCCATTGTTCGCGCGCGCGGTCGCGATCACGGCAAAATAGAATCGATTCGGCGGCTTCGCGGCCCGGCACTAGCACTAATACGGATTCAGGTTCTTCGAAACCGGTCAGATAAACCAGGTCGCTGTCCTGCCGATAGGGATAATGTGCGTCGTTATTGCGGATGCGTTCCGGTGCGGCCGGCACAATGATGATGGCGCCGCGTCCCGCTAGTTCCATCAACTGGCGACGGCGACGGCGCTGCTCGTGGGTCGATACGCTCATGCCGAACGCGCCCGTAATGCCGCTGGGGAGCGTAAATCTTCGCGCAGCAATAATGCGGCCACCCTGGCGAACTCGGTTAATTCGACCAGCGCATTTTCATCGGTGTCTTCGTCATCGTCCAAACTGACCGGCGTGCGCGAAATTTCGATCAAATCACGCAGCACTTCGCGGCCATCTTTCGACAACACGCGTTCGTCGCGGAATCCACCGAGGCCAAGGCCGCCCACAAAGCCCTGGCACCATTGCAAGAGCGCATCGGTGCGCAGATGCAGCGGCTGATCGGCATCTGGCAGCAGCGGGTCAAAGCCAAATTCGTCGTCGTCTAGCTTGGCGTCACTGGCACGGAACAATCGACCAATCGTCGAACGCGCCGCCGCATCATCGCTGGCGTCCAGCGCCGGCTCCAACGCAATCGCATCCAGAAAACGCGCGACACCTTGGCCACCCGCGCACAAATATCCACACCAGCTGCCATGCAAATCCGCCGCATTCACGCCCGCACCGAGCGCCTCCAGCGCTGCAGCAGTTTGCTCAAAATCAGGAGCGACTTCGATTTCCATCATCCACATCCTTGTTCGATGCGGAATTGTAAACCGGGTAAGGCCCTAGAATCCGAAATTGACGACGGCGCATATGCGTATCGGATAGCGTGCGGCGCCCGTAGAATGGGCGCCGGGAGAACACCACAATGCGTCGACGGTTACTGATTACCGATTGTTTGGGGCCGATGTTGTTCGGCCTGCCCAATCTTGCGTACGCGGCCACCGTACGGCCGGCACAGTGGCTATTTATCGCGTTGGCGGCGGTCATTCCGGCGTTGCTGTTAGGCTGGTTTCTTGGCCGTCGTGGAATGTTGCGGTCCAAAAAGGTGTTGCCCGACGCGTTAGCCGCGGATCAGCGTTTGATGTGGGCGCTGTGGGGCAGCGGCGATAGCTTTTGGATTTGGGAAGTGCCCGAGGATTTATTGTCTTGGGCTAGCGCGACACCGATGCTCGGCTTCAGCGGCCGAACCTCGGTGAAAGCGTCCGAGTGGCGTGCCCGGGTTATCCATCGTGATGATCGAGCCCGCGTGGAAGCGGCGATTGCCACCCACACCGCCGGCCTAGGTGCTGAGCAATACGAAGTCGAATATCGCCTGCGTGATAGCACTGGAGCGTGGAACTGGGTGCGCGCTAGAGGGCGTGCGGTGTCTTTTGATGCGGCGGGAAAACCGACTTTGGTGGCCGGTACTTTTCGCGTCATTGAGCGCGAACGCGCTGACGATGCGCAGCGGCGGATTAGTGCCGAAGTGATCAAACACATGCTGGAAGGCGTGTGCATCACCGATTTGAATTTTCACTTTGTATCGGCCAACCCGGCTTTTTTGCGCCTCACCGGTTACACCGCCGATGAGCTGCACGGCCAATCGGCGAGTTTGCTGGATTCTCCCAAACACCCGCGCGTCTTTTATCTGGACATGCGCGAGCAACTTTTGCAGCGGGGCAATTGGTCTGGCGAAATGTGGCAACAACGCCGATCAGGAGACGCATTTCTCGCGTGGTTGCAAATTGCTGAGGTGTTGTCACCTGAAGGGGCGCGCAGCCATTTTGTTGGAGTGCTGGCCGACGTCACCGATCGCAAGCGCGCAGAGCAGCGCTTGCGTTATTTGGCGCATTTTGACCAATTGACATCCTTACCCAATCGCGCATTTTTGCGGCAACGCCTGCGGCAAAAAATCGACACCGGTGGCAGTCGCCGCTTCGCGCTGATGTTCATGGATCTGGATCGTTTCAAGCACATCAACGATTCGCTGGGGCATTCGGCTGGCGACGAGTTGTTGCGCCAAGCCGCCAAGCGCCTGACCCATGTGGTGGGTGATGCGCAAAACGTGGCGCGCTTTGGCGGTGATGAATTCACCGTCATCGCTACCGGCGATACCAGCAATGAGGGCGTGGAACGCCTAGCGAGCGAGATTCTCGATGCCTTTGCCGGACCCTTGTTGGTGGCCGGTCACGAGATTGCGATTTCTCCGTCGATAGGCATTGCCTATTACCCGGAGCACGGTCGCAACATGGATGAGCTATTGCGCCACGCTGATGCCGCGATGTACGACGCCAAAGCGCGCGGACGCAACACCTATCGCGTTTATTCGGTGCGCATGGCAGAAGACGCCAGCGAACGCACGCGGATGGAATCGGCACTACGCAAAGCTCTAGATCGGGATGAGTTGCGCCTGGTCTATCAACCCAAGCTGAGTTTGCGCAGCGGCCGAATCAGCGGAATGGAAGCGCTGCTGCGCTGGCGTTCGGCAGAACTAGGGCACGTGCCGCCGTCGCGATTTATTCCAGTCGCCGAAGAAACCGGCCTGATCTTGCAACTGGGCGAGTGGGCCTTGCGCCAAGCTCTCTCGCAAGCGCGTGCCTGGGCTGATGCTGGCATGCCCACCACACGAATTGCGGTGAACGTATCGGCGGTGCAATTAACCCGTGGTGGATTTTCCGAGATGGTGAAAATGGTGTTGGACGGCCATGGATTGGCGCCCAATTGGCTGGAAATCGAACTGACCGAAAGTGCGCTGATGGCCGATCCCAAACGCACCAGCCAAACCATTGCTGAACTGCGTGAAACCGGCGTGCGCGTGGCGATCGACGATTTTGGTACCGGCTATTCGTCGCTCAGTTATCTGCGCGGTTTGGCCATCGATACCGTGAAGATCGACAAGAGTTTCATTGATGGCATCGAACACAACGTCGACGATGAGGTGCTGACTTCGACCATTGTGCTAATGGCGCATTCTTTGGGCTTGAGCGTAGTGGCCGAAGGTGTCGAGACGGACCACCAATTGAACTTCTTGCGCGGCGAAAATTGCGATGAAATTCAGGGCTATTGGCTGGCAAGGCCGCTAGATGCCGAAGCCTGCCGCAGCTTCGTGATGGGTTACCAGATGCCGAAGGGACTGGTTCTGCCGGGGGCCTAAGGTGAGCCCGCCAAGCTTCCTAAGCAGGCAGGTCAGCTATTCACACGGATCGCGATTCATCGCTCTTGCATAAGGGCCGGCGTTTTCGTCACGCTCGTTGCCACGGCGCAATAGCGCGGAAGGGCGGGCTATTTCGCGGCAGGCTTGGGTGCGCGCTACCCGCGACTGGCGCACTTTGACCTTCGCTTGTTTGCCTGCACCCGACTCTGATGTTGCGGCTCGGTTGCTGCAGGGTGTGTGTTGGTACCAACTACGCTTGCCCTCCTCGCAAAAGTACGACACCCGGATGTCTACTCGGCGCCCAGTCGTTGAGCGATAGCGGCGCACTTGGATCGGCGTCGCTGCGCTGGCGGTTTGGCTGGCGGCCGGCGCGGGCGGTGGAGCGCTCAACTGCAGTGTGCGCAGTGCGCTCGCACAGGGCTTACGATCACTGAATTCGCGCTCGCCCATCGCGCCGCGACATTCATGAACGGTCAAGGAGCTAGCCTGCAATGGGGCGCAGCAAAGCAGCAAAGCCAAAAGAAAAATACGCATAGTGAAAGGCCAGAAATCGAACAGGTGCGCAGCATCACGGTCCACGATGTGCTGCGCATCCGCAGAATTCTGGTCTAGCTGTAGGATTTTTCTGACCGTGCCAGTGCAGCACCGTTTGCTGCGGGCTAGTCAAAAAAAAAGCCTCGATCTGAGTCAGATCGAGGCTGTTTGTGGCAACGTGGATCGGCAGGCTGAAAGAGAAACAGCGAGCTAGATCACGCCAAGTCGAAGCGATCCAAGTTCATCACCTTGCTCCACGCGGAGACGAAGTCATTGACAAACTTCGATTGCGAGTCCGCCGCGGCATACACCTCAGCAAGCGCTCGTAGCTGCGAGTTTGAGCCGAACACCAGATCGACCACCGTGCCAGTCCACTTGAGTTCGCCGGTTTTACGACCGAAACCTTGCAGTACGTCGGCGTTGGCGTTCGAGCGCTTCCAACTGGTGTCCATGTCGAGCAGATTGACGAAGTAGTCGTTGCTCAAAGTCTCCGGACGTTTGGTGAACACGCCATGCTGGGATTTGCCGACGTTGGCGTTCAGCGCACGCAGGCCGCCGATCAACACCGTAAGCTCGGGCGCGGTCAAGTTCAGCAGTTGCGCCTTGTCGATCAACAACTCGGCCTGGACGCCTGCAAAATCGTCTTTGACGAAGTTCCGGAAGCCATCGGCATTCGGCTCAAGCGCCGCGAAGGATTCGACGTCGGTTTGCTCTTGTGAGGCATCCGTGCGGCCCGGATTGAAGGGCACGCTGACGTCAGAACCGGCCAGAGTAGCCGCAGTTTCGATGGCCGCGCAGCCGCCCAGCACGATCAAGTCGGCCAGAGAGATCGTCTTGCCACCGGTCTGCGCAGCATTGAAGTCATTCTGGATGCCTTCCAGTGTGGCCAGAACCGTTGCTAATTCGGCCGGTTGGTTGACCTCCCAGTCCTTCTGCGGTGCGAGGCGTATGCGTGCGCCGTTGGCGCCACCACGTTTGTCGCTGCCGCGGAAGCTGGCTGCAGAAGCCCATGCTGTGCTGACCAGCTGCGAAATCGACGGACCGGAGGTGAGCAGCTTGGTCTTCAGCAGCGCGATATCTTGTGCATCGACCAAGGGGTGATCGACGGCGGGGGTCGGATCTTGCCAAATCAACACTTCTTCCGGCACCAACTTGCCAAGGTAACGGGCGCGTGGACCCATATCGCGATGCGTCAACTTGAACCAAGCGCGCGCGTAGGCATCCGCGAAGGCTTGCGGGTTCTGGTGATAGTGGCGTGAGATTGGCTCGTAGATCGGGTCAAAACGCAGCGACAAATCCGCTGTGGTCATCATCGGGCGGTGTTTCTTCGCTGGATTGTGCGCATCTGGGATCAGATGCTCTTCGCGCACATCCTTCGGGTGCCATTGCCACGCGCCGGCGGGGCTCTTCGCTAGTTCCCACTCATAGCCGAACAGCATGTCAAAGTAGCCCATATCCCACTGGGTCGGGTTGGGTTTCCACGCGCCTTCGAGGCCGCTGGTGATGGAATATTCGCCCTTGCCAGTGCCAAAGCTGTTTTGCCAGCCTAGGCCCTGCGGTTCAATGTCTGCGCCTTCTGGTTCGCGGCCGACTTGAGCGGCGTTGCCGGCGCCATGTGCTTTACCGAAGGTGTGACCGCCTGCGACCAGCGCAACGGTTTCTTCGTCATTCATTGCCATGCGCGCAAAGGTCTCGCGCACATCACGGCCCGATGCAATTGGGTCGGGATTACCGTCCGGGCCCTGCGGGTTGACGTAGATCAGGCCCATTTGCACGGCGCCCAGCGGATTGGCTAACTCGCGATCGCCAGAATATCGGCTATTTGGCTTGTCGCTAGTTGCCAGCCACTCGCGCTCTGCGCCCCAATTGATTTCGTCTTCTGGTTCCCAGATATCCGCGCGGCCGCCAGCGAATCCGAAGGTCTTGAAGCCCATCGTGTCCATCGCCACCGTACCCGCCAAAATAACCAGATCTGCCCACGAGAGTTTCTCGCCGTACTTCTGCTTGATCGGCCACAAAAGGCGACGCGCCTTATCGAGATTGCCGTTATCTGGCCAGCTATTCAGTGGCGCAAAACGCTGTCCGCCGCTGCCACCGCCGCCGCGACCATCGGCAATGCGATAGGTGCCCGCTGCGTGCCAAGTCATGCGGATGAAGAACGGACCATAGTGACCATAATCCGCCGGCCACCACTCTTGCGAATCGGTCATCAGCGCGCTGAGGTCCTGGACGAGTGCATCCAGGTCGAGTGACTTGAAGGCTTGCGCGTAGTTAAACGCTGCACCCATCGGGTTGGACAACGCGGAGCGCTGGTGAAGGATCTTCAAGTTCAGCTGATTTGGCCACCAGTCGGCATTAGAAGGGCCGTTGCCCCGTGCAACCGTGTGACTGCCAGCGCCGCCGGAAAACGGGCACTTGGATTCGGTCGTCATGTTTCTCTCCCTAATTTGTAGAGGATGTACGGCCGCGGCAATGTAGTTTCTCCGGGCCGATAGAGCAACGCAATTCTTTCTATACATTCGATAGTTCAGGTGAATGAGTCTGGCCTGGATGTTCTTGCGGCAAAACTGGGGCATCCAAAGGTACGGCGTCCGCCGCGTCAATGGTCAAATTATTCGGCAATTCCTGGTTGGCGAAAAAAGCCAGCATGCAGCGATTGGTGGCGTCGATCGAATCAAAGGGTGTGCCGTGCCGCGAGCCGGCAACGACCACTAACTGCGCGTGCACATGCTCAGCCCAGCGGTATTTTTCAGCCAGCGGGGTGTAATCGTGCTCGCCGGCCAGCATCAGCATCGGCGTACGCAAGGCGCTGCAGCGTTCTGCGGCGCACCAATCAGCAAGCGCGCGTGCGCAGCGCAAGTAGGGTTCAACCGATGCGGCGCTGAGCACGTCGATCACGCGCTGACGCATCGCAGCTTGGTGCGGATCAGGAAATAGCCGGCGACCCACCATTTGCGCCGTGCGCGGCAGGCCAAGCACTTTGACCAGCACCATTTGCAGGTTGAGTTCCAGCCATTTGCGCCAGTGATCAACCCGATAACTGGGCAGACTGTTGATGGTCGCCAGTTTGTGCACCCGCTCTGGCCGTTGCAGCGCCATTTCCAAGGCGACCGCGCCGCCCATCGAGAAGCCGGCGATATGGCTGCGCTGAATGCCTAGTTGGTCCAACAACTGCCAGAGCTCGCTGGCAAAGGTTTCGATAGACAGCGGATCGGCGCCAACTGGACTTGCCCCGCAGCCGCGCAAATCGGGCACGATCAAGTGGTGTTGTCTCGCCAACGGGCCGATCTGAAATGCCCAGTCATCGCCACTGGAACCTAGCCCATGAATCAGCAGCAGCGGCGATCCAGCACCGTACCTACGTACCCGTAACGACGAACCCGTCATTCGGCGATTACCAAAACTACCGCCGGCCCAATGCGCGCGGCATGGTTTTCCAGACTGTCGTTTTGCGCGGGTAAGTCCTCGCCCGCTGCCGCTCCATGCCGCAACAAACTCTGCAGAAAGCTCACTTTGACCGCGTAATTGACGTTTTGTGGTGTGTCGCCGGTCCATTTGTAGACTTGCGCCGCTGATAACTTGGCGGTGACCAATCCGACCACTTCGCCATCGCGATTGAGCAAGGGCCCGCCACTGTTGCCACTCTGCACGGGCACCGAAATTTGATAGAGGCGCGGGTCGTCGCGCATACCGGTGGTGGAGTTAACAATGCCGGTGGTCAATTTGGCGTTGTTCCCCATGATGTCGGTATGTGGATAGCCCAAAGTGAATACTTCTGCGCCAATCACCGCCTCGCGGTTGGCCAGTGGTAGACCCGGCGGCAACTGGCCGGCGACTCGCAATAGGGCAACGTCATTGTCCTTGTCGATCTGTCCCACAAATGCGGTGGCTTCACGGCCGCCAGCAAAGCGCACGCGGATGCGATCTTTACCGTCAATCACGTGATGATTGGTAGCAATCAAACCATGCGTCACCCAACCCGTGCCGGTGACCGGACTGCTGGCCTTGGCGGCGGGTGGCGCGGTTTTGTTTTGTTCGGCCAGCGTCGCGCCAGTGCGTCCGCGCTTGCCAAAACTGCCACCAATACAAGCATCTTGCGCGCGCCCGGCGATCTCAACATCGTAACTGGATCTAGATGCCGCAAAGATGTAGTTGACCAACTCCCGCAAGGCAATGCTATCGACATTGATGTTCTCGCGAACTTCCAGCTGCCGCATCGATTCATTCGCCGCGCTGATCGATACGCCGCTGCGGCTCATTTGCGCCAAACGCAGCGCCAAGCCGTGAATGGCATTGCAGTATTTGCGGCGCTCGTCGCTGATCGTCTTGCTGGCGACGCTGCTCTGCTGGGCGGTGGTGCCTTCCGGCGGTGGCGACTGCGTGTATTGCACGCGCCCTTGATCATCCACCCAACGATAGATTTTCTGCGCCTGCGCAGCAGTGGCGCCAATTCCGCCCAGCAGCGCGATGGCGAACAGAACCCAGCAGGTTCGCACGGTCATTGGGTTTCCAGCGCAGGCGAGGGCGTGGATCATCGCCCGATAGGCGCGCTGCCACAATGGTGAATATCTGTGCCAGCGCTTTAGTCGGTCTTCGGTACAAAGGCTAGGCCAAACTCAACGACCAGCGGCGCTTGCTCACGCACCGATGGTAGGTCAGACGCAAACTCGCTATCGCCCGCGGGATAGCCCGACGGGCGCGCGCTGCCTTCGGCCAGATCGGGCGGCGCTAAGCGCACTGCCAGGCTGCCGGGACTGAGAAAGGCCTTGGCCAACGTGCCATCGGCCCAATTGCTGACGTAGCCGCCGTAGTCCCAGTCAAAGCCCAAAAATTTGAACGGACGGCCATTCAGTCGATCCAATTCCGTGCTGCTCATGCCCATTTTGATACCCAATGGGCCAGTCCAAATGGATTCTTGGTCGCGGATGTGGATCGCACTGATGAGGCTAGTGGTTTTGCCTTCGACAAAGTACACATAGGCGCGACGGCTGGGATCATCGGGATAGATGATCGCGCCTGGCTCTTTCCTGCCTTCGCCCAGCGGCACCGCTTGTTCGACCACCCATGCCGCACCATAACGCGCACGTAAATCCGCCAAGCCCATTTCCGCGCGAAAACCGTTGCCACCTACGTTGAGTACCTGCAAATCCACCACCGCCACCGGGGTCGTTGTCGGTTTTGTCGGTTTCATCGTGGCAACGGGGGCCTCCACGGGCGCCGGCGTTTCTTCGCTGCAGGCGCCAAGGCCCAATAGACAAAGGGTTACAAGCAGCAGGCGCGTCGGGCGATTAATCAGCATTTGGATTGTCATCCTGGTGTGTGTTGCCATGCTTCCTCACAACAAACAAATTGCCGATTTACCGTAAGCGCAAACTCTGCGCGTGGTGCATTAAATGATCGGCCATAAAACTTTGAATGAAGTAATAACCGTGGTCGTAATCGGCATGCATTCGCAGGCGCAACGTTTGTCCAACGGCCGCGCACGCCGTCGTGAACCGTTCAGGTTGCAATTGCACCTTTAAGAATTTATCGCCCAGGCCCTGATCGATGAGGATTTCGCCAGGATGAGCGCCATTAGCGATTAATGCGCAGGCATCGTGATCCGCCCACGCACTTTCGTCATCGCCCAAATAGCGGGCTAGCGCTTTTTGACCCCAGGGCACCTGCGTAGGGGCAACAATCGGCGCAAACGCCGACACGCTCTGAAACCGCGCTGGATGTTTGAGCGCCAGCGTCAATGCGCCGTGTCCACCCATCGAATGGCCAAAAATGCCGCAGCGTTGCAGATCGGCCGGGAACGCGCCGCCGATCAGCGCCGGCAGTTCGTCGGCGACATAGGTTTCCATGCGAAAGTGCGTCGCCCACGGTGCCTGGGTGGCATCCAAATAAAATCCCGCGCCTTCGCCAAAATCCCAGTCAGCGGTCGCGCCGGCAATGCCGGTGTTGCGCGGGCTGGTATCGGGCGCCACCAGTAGCAGGCCGAGCTGCGCCGCCACGCGCTGCGCGCCCGCTTTGATCGCAAAGGTCTCTTCAGTGCAGGTCAGGCCAGCGAGATAAAACAGCACCGGCACGGGTCCCAACTTTGCTTGCGGCGGCTGGAACACCGAAAAACCCATCGGTGCAGCGCAACTACTTGAATCATGACGATAAAAGCCTTGTACGCCGCCGAAACAGGCGTGCTCGCTTAAGGTTTCCAATGCCATCAGTAGATCACCACGCTGCGAATCGACTCGCCGCGATGCATTAGATCGAAACCCTCGTTGATCTTTTCCAGCGGCATCGTGTGGGTAATCAGACTGTCGATATCAATGCGGCCATCCATGTACCAATCGACGATTTTCGGTACGTCGGTGCGTCCGCGTGCGCCGCCGAAAGCGCTGCCGCGCCAATTGCGGCCGGTGACCAGTTGGAAAGGCCGCGTCGAAATTTCTTTGCCAGATTCGGCCACGCCGATGATCACCGATGTGCCCCAGCCCTTATGGCAACACTCCAAAGCCTGACGCATCAGCGTCGGGTGACCGACGCACTCAAAACTGTAATCGGCGCCCCCTTTGGTCAACGCGACCAAATACGCGACCAGATCACCTTCGACTTCTTTGGGATTGACGAAATCGGTCATGCCAAACTTTTCAGCGAGTGCGCGTTTGGCCGGATTGATGTCCACGCCCACGATTTGCGCAGCGCCGACCATGCGCGCACCTTGGATCACGTTGAGACCGATGCCACCTAGGCCAAAGACCACGACCCGTGAGCCAGCTTCGACTTTGGCGGTGTAGATCACCGCTCCAATGCCCGTGGTGACGCCACAGCCGATGTAGCAGACCTTGTCAAACGGCGCGTCTTCGCGAATCTTGGCGACCGCGATTTCTGGCAGCACGATGTAATTGGCAAAAGTGGATGTGCCCATGTAGTGGTACAGCGGCTCACCGCCCAGCGAAAAGCGGCTGCTGCCATCGGGCATCAGGCCGCGACCCTGCGTGCTGCGTATCGCCTGGCATAAATTGGTTTTGGGATTTAAGCAGTATTCGCATTCACGGCATTCTGGCGTGTAAAGTGGAATGACGTGATCACCCCGGCGCACACTTTTCACGCCGCTGCCCACCTCCACAATCACACCCGCGCCTTCGTGGCCGAGGATCGACGGAAAGATGCCTT
>ENA-ORBV01015213-ORBV01015213.1-microbial-mat-metagenome-genome-assembly--contig:-NODE-15213-length-11361-cov-6.267104_pt1 | contig 11361 bp, 15 predicted proteins | sample MGYA00237777_ERZ505514 | MGnify/ENA primary metagenome ERZ505514 (study PRJEB26160, sample SAMN06269048) | microbial mat metagenome | isolation source: Oligotrophic lake microbial mat | place...
ATTTGGAAATGATAAGAGGCTTTTAACCAAGTCTTTGCGCGTGCGAAAATAGTTAATGCTTAGATTATCAACCGCCGCGCTGGCAATTTTGGTTCTTGAGTTCTGTGCGAGTGGCAGCCGGGCAGGCGACACGATTACCCCGGATGTTTGGGTGAATAATTTTCCAACCGGTATTGGTAATGCTTTTGGCCAATGCACCTTGCCAGGGGTGGGGTTTTTCATTGGTGATGATGGCAAAATTCAGTTCACTGTTGTGACGATTGACGGAGCGGCAGTAGAAAACTGCGGTAAGGGTAAGAAAACAGCAGCCTTGTTAGATTTTTATGCGAGAACCAAAGATTCGATGACGTTAGAAGAGGTATATGCATTCAATGGGAAATTTAAAGAGGCTGCCATATATCCAGACGATACTTATTCAAAGTTGAGCAAAAGCCCGCCGCCGAAACTTGACGAGAAAAAATTCGTCCCTGGCCATTCCTATATAACTTCCGATGGCGGACGGCTGATTGTTGAGCGTTTGTATTATGGAACTTTTTGCAACCCGGTACTTCAATCAAGGCTCCGGAGGGTTGAGCCGAACGGTAAGGTTTCGAAAACGCTTTACCCGATGGTGTTGATCCCAAAGAAGACGGTCAAATTCTCATTCATGAAACAATGTGCCCCCATAAGTGCTGCAGAGAATCGATTTGTCGCTTTCGAAAAAATAATCGAGGGCTTTGATCTCGCACTAACGAGTCTGGGAGATGGTACCTATCTCGCGTGGTCTCCACGTATGGCTACAGCTGTACGGTTTGACGAGTATTTAAACTCGCCGGGTTTGGATGAATCATCGGTTTATTGGCTTGAAGAAGCAGAGTTACAAAAGCTGCTCGGGCCAGAGCCCTTGGAAACCCCCCGCAATCCGCTTCAAGTGCAAAAGTTACTTGCCAAGATTATTAGCCAAGGCACTGGCTCCGGCGCATCCAAGTAGCGCGGTTGCTTAGATCATCAGTCGGTCGAAGGTATTTCTAAGCCTTGATCTTCTCGCCCTTGGGATCGTAGAGCGGGCGCAAGGTGGCCGTCGACTACCTCGCGTGCGGCTTCGGACTGGTGCCGAATACAGAGGCCGCGCAGTTGTTGGGGTGCCGGTTAGACGATGGCTTTGTGGCTGTGGACAGCAAACAGGAGACAACGGTGGCGGGCGTCTATTGTGCCGGGGAACCGACGGGAATTGGCGGCTTGGATAAGGCACTGGAAGAGGGCGAGCGAGCCGGGGCGGCGGCGACGGGACAGCCATTGAACCGCCGCCGGAGTCAGGCAGGCGCGTTCGTGCGGGATTTGGCATGGGCTTTTCATCTGGACCCGCGGCTGTTCGATTTGGCGGAATCCGGCACGCTTCTCTGCCGGTGTGAAGATGTGGCACACAGCGAGTTGGCGCACTTTCGCGAGTGGCGCGAAGCGAAGCTGCAAACGCGGTGCGGCATGGGCGCCTGTCAGGGGCGAATTTGCGGGCCGATTGCGAACCATTTGTTCGGCTGGAAACCGGCTTCAGTGCGTCCGCCGTTAATGCCGGTGACGCTGCAGACGTTGTGCCGGGATTATTCCGGCCGCAATGCTGAAGAGCGCTGAACCGAGGCGGCGCACCGGCAGCCGGGCGGCGATGGCGTGATGTCCGGGGCACATTCAGCGTAACCACCGCGGCGGGCAAATCGGAAATCGTCCCCGATGTGTGGACAGGAACCATTCGATCCAATAGCGTCACGCTCCGGTTGCGCTGAACTAACCGCGTCCGGGGAGCGGAATCACCGCGCCATTCACCTCGGCCCCGGCATCGCTCACAAGCCAGACCAGAAGGCTCGCCACATTGGCGGGCTGGACCCATTTAACGGGATCGGCGTCCGGCATGGAGGCGCGGTTCGCGGGCGTGTCCATCGTGTTCGGGGATACGATGTTGGCGCGAATTCCATACTCGCGGTTCTCTTCGGCGATGGTACGGATGAGAGAGATGACGGCGGCCTTTGACGCACCATAGGCGCCTAGGGTAGCCACCGGAGTGAGCGCGGCGGAAGTGCCGATGGCGATGATGGATCCGGCGCGGGCTTCGCGCATCACCGGCAGAACCGCGCGCGTCAGAACCCACGCCGGACGGAGATTTATCGCGATCATCTGCTCCCAGGTTTCATCGGTGGTTTCGTCAATCCGCTGACCACCCGCGAATCCGCCGACAAGATGCACCACGGCATCGATGCGTCCGTACATTTGCAGCACGTCGGCGATCAGCGTCTGCACGGCTTCCGCATTGTCGAGAGCCACGGCGAAGTGGCTCAGTGACGGGTGATCGGCATTTTTAGAATGGGCACTGCGGTCCACTCCGACCACTCTGGCGCCGTTGTCGAGAAACGCCTTAGTGACCACGGCGCCTAGTCCGCCGCTCGCGCCCGTGATGATGACGACTTTTCCATCAACCATTGATTTTCTTCACCTCTACGTATAGGACTTCGATCTGTTTGCCGCCGGCGCCAATGGCGGCGGCGAGATGGGCTGGGCCCTGGGGAAACACACATGCGTCAAATACGCAGCGCGTAGCTCCGCTGGCGATTGGCATTCGTCTTTCGATGGTACCGAGCTTGAACGTAGCTTCGCCAGCAGCGGGAGCGGGATTGAAGCGAATGCCGATTTCGTATTTCGCTTTCGCACGAACATCGACGACCCATCCCGGGGGCTCTTCGCGGCGATCCTGGCGGGTCAGGAGAACGGGATTCTCATGCGGCGTGCCAAGATGGATTTCGGGCGGGGCGTAACCGTTTCGAGTGGCGCTAACGTCGCCGTACCAGGCTTCGGTGGCTTGGCGAAGTTGAACGACTACCCCAGGGTTGGCGTTGGATAGATCGTTGCTTTCGGCCGGATCTTTGTCCATGTCATAGAGTTCCGTGCCGTTCACCAATTTCCAGCGCTGGGAGCGGGCGGCGTGGCTGCGGAAGAGTTGTGGTGCATCGCCCCGATGCCATTGGGAATGCAGCACGCGATCCGGCCATTCCGGCTTTGCACCGGCAAGCAAAGGGACCAGGCTGCGACCGTCGAATTTTGGCGGATCCAGTGGCCGAATCCCACAGGCGTCGAGAAGTGTCGGCAGCACGTCGATATGGGCGGCTATGCGATCGACCTTGGCTCCGGCTTCTATCTTTTCCGGCCAGCGGACGAAAAATGGGACGCGTATTCCGCCCTGATAAACAGTTCCTTTGCGGCCGCGCATGCCCGCGACGTAACGCGGTTGCTGTGGGCCATTGTCGGTCATGAATATGAGTATCGTGTTCGGCTTAACGTTTGCAAGGAGCAGCCCGATGTTGTCATCGAGATTTTTCACCATGCCATAAACTTTCTCGGTCACTTCACCCAAGCCTTTGCCTCGAAACGGCGCAACATATGTGTCATCGATTTCGAGCGGCGTGTGCGGGGCGTTCGCCGCAACATAGAGGAAGTAGGGCGCGTCCTTGTGGCGCTCCATGAAACTGATCGCTTCACGGAAGAAGATGTCGGTACAGTAGCCCTTTGCCTTCTCGAACTTGCCGTTCCGGAGCAGAATTGGATCGAAATAGTGATTGCCGGGTGGAGGATCGGACGGCTGAGCAAGCCCGCCGCCGCCATGAACGAACGACTCGGAGAATCCTTGATCATGGGCGCGCATCGGGTAGTTGTCCCCCAGATGCCACTTGCCGAAGATGCCGGTCCTGTAGCCGGCGGCGCTAAACAGCTCAGCGGCGGTTTGCTCGCGCGGGTCCATCAAGGAGCGCCCTTTAAATGTGTCGACCACGCCGGTACGGTAGTTGTACCGGCCGGTCAAAAGCGAGGCGCGGGTCGGAGAACAGACGGGGCACACCTGGAATTGAGTGAATTGGGCTCCTTGTTTGGCAATTCGATCGATGTTGGGCGTGGCGAGGTGTGGATTGCTGTGGAGCGAGAGGTCACCGTAGCCCTGATCGTCGGACAGGATCAGAATGACACTTGGCGGAGTTGCGGCCGTCGTTTGGGCGGCGGCCGCGGTAGCCGTCATTGTCAGGAAGCTCCGGCGGGTCATGGCCCGCTTAGTTTACTACTTCCAGACATCATCGGCCGAAGGGCCGTACATGCCGGGAATCGGAATGTTGAGGAGTCGCAAATAGACACCGAGTTGGGCCCGGTGGTGGATCACATGATTCAGGATTTCGCGAACCGCTTCGACGCGGGGTTAAGTCATCGCGAAGACGTCGCCGTAAGTAAAAGTCCAGTCTTTGGCCATCTCCTCGTCGCTGACCTTGGCGATCCACTCGCGGCCGGTTTGAGCGCTCTTATCGAACAGGGCCAGGAGTTCTTCGCGGTTGGTCACGATGTCCATCTTAAAGTTCTCGGGGAGATGAAAGCTCTGGGCTTCAAGGATCCATTTGAACCAGGAAGGGATGTCGGCGACGTGGGTGGCGAGGTAGTCCAACGCCATGGATTTTTCACTGGGCTTATACGTGGAAACATCCACGCGCTCCAGGTATTGGCGGTCGTTGGAGAAGTGCCTGGCGCGCGCGCGAGTGACGGTGAGTGCGGAAGAGGCGGCGAGGCGATACTGTGGGGGTGTTTTTGAAGTGATCGACGCCGAGACATGTTACTGGGAAGTAGCCGCCACAACGTGGGAAAAGCTGGCGATGCATCTGGGTTGGTTAGGAGCCGATTTCTTTCGTGCACGAACCGCGGGAGTTGGTCGACGCGGTCCGTCGGATGGAGAAACAATTTCGGCGGGCTTCGAAGAATGCGCCTTGAGAGTGTATTCTTCGCGGCGGGCCTGCGCGCATACCGCTCCCGGCGAAACCGGCGCCGCCATGAACCGCGGACGCGGTGGAGCCGGCATTTGACGAGCCGATGCAACTCCGGTTCCTGGACACAAAACTATCGTTTGGAATTTCACGCCGATGCACACCGAATCTTCATGGCGCGCTACGACTGGCGAAACCGGCGCTTCCGCGGTGGGAAAACGCCGATTCCCACGGGCGGCCTCAGTTCCTGGCATTCAGGCTCGATAAAGCTGTCGTTCGCGCCTCCTCTCGTTAAGGAACGCGTACCGTTACTCTTCGCGAAACACGAAGAGGCGCGACGGATCGTCCTCGGGAAGAAGGTATACCCGGCCGCCCCGGACGGTCATGCCTTCGTTGGTAAAAACGGTCCCGCGATCCGTGGTTTTAACGTCGATGCGGCGGAGCAGGTCGAGTGATTTCGGATGCAGATAATCGATGGCGCCCTCGCCCTTTGCCCGAAGCCCCCCGCCTATAAGCCGGTCATCGGAGAATTTCAGATCCTGGTAGCGCGTGCCGGTGAGATTGGGCCGTTGCGCCAGTTGTTTGCCCTTCTTGTCCCACTCGTAAATCAGGCGGGTATCCCAGTTGCCGCCGAACAGACGATTGTTGGATGCCGCGATGCAACCGATGTGGTCATTCACTTCGAATTGTCGAAGCAGACGGAGCGTACGTTTATCGCGAAGTTGAATGACCGCAGTGCTATTACGGCGATACTCGGCGACCGGTAGCCAGATGTTTTCACCGTCGAGAGTCAGCCCGCCGGGATGAAATCTCTCACCGTCCTGCACTTCGACTTGGAGGATGACTCGGCCCGTGTGACGGTTGAGCTTGAAGAGATAGCCTTTCCTCTGCTCCTTGTTCACGGAGGAGACCCACAGCGACTCGCCTTCGACGTCGATGCCCTGTACATGGTGGAGCGGGCCTTGCAGAGAGATAGTTTCGAGGATGGAAAGGGCGGCCGCCAGAAGTAACATGTCTACTCGATTGTAAGGGGCGACTCTTCGGGTTCGCTGGCGATGTCGCCGAACGTCCAGTTGAGGAGAAATGGCGCAATGACGGTCGTCATTACCGCCATCACGACGACAACCCCATAAGCCTGTTGCGAGATGGTGCCCATGGTTGCGCCGATCTGTGCCACCACCATCCCGACCTCACCGCGCGGAACCATCCCGGCGCCGATTCGCCTGGCTTCGGTGAATCCGAGCGGCCACGCGCCAAGTCCGCACCCGATAAATTGCGACACGACGGCAGTCACGGTGATCAAGGCCGCCAGGCCTAAGACTTTCGGGTCTTTCAAGACGTTAATATCCAGCGCGAGACCGATTCCGGCGAGGAAGAAGGGGACGAGCACCTCGGCGCTCACCAAAACTTGACCACTTGTGCTCCGATAGAGTTGCCCACCCCCGGCACCGCACCTTGGCCCGTAAGCCGCAGATGGGCAAGGCATTATCATCCCCGGCCCCGTTGGGCCGGTGGGTCACTCTCCGTGAGCATACCCGGGTAATTTCTCGCGAGTGCCGAAGGGGACGAGCAGTTCGGAGACACCCTTAACGAGTATATGTACGCGATGGGTTACCGTCTCGGCCAGGGCCACGCCGGCAAGAAATGCTCCAATAATCGCCGCCACACCGGCGTACGAGGCGAAGAGCGCCAGCGCGAAGAGAAGAATCATCGCCAGGCTGAACTGCGATTCAACTCCCTTCATGTGTTTTTCGACCTTGGGGAGAATCGCGCCAACAGTCTTGCCCCCGATACTCAGGATGAAAACGGTGAATCCGATAGACAGCGCCGCGGTGGTGGCGAGTTGAAGGACATTGACGCTTCCCTGGGCAAGACTGCTGACAATCGCCAGGACGATGAGGCCGAGGATATCGTCGATAACGGCGGCGGCCAGGATGATGCGGCTGGCGAGAACGTTGAGCAGCCCCATGCTGGCAAGTACTTGAGCGGTGATGCCAACGGAGGTGGCAACCATCGCGTCCCCGACGAAGTGTGACTCGATATTGGACGCGCCGCTCCAGCGATAAATGCCGTAGCCCATGGCGAGGGGGACAATAACGCCGAGTGTGGCTACGACGGATGCCGTTTTCCCCACTTTGACCAGATCGGACGCTCGAACCTCCAGACCAACGCGGAACAGCAGAAACATCACGCCGAGATCGGCCAGTTCGCGGACCGGCTCCGGCTTTACCAAAGCAAGGACGCTGGGGCCCAGCAGGACGCCCGCGACGATCTCCCCCACAATATTGGGCATTTTGAGCGTTTCGGCAAGTTCGCCCGGCAGTTTGGCCGCGCCGAAAACAAGCAGCATGGCCAGGGGGAGTTCCGCTGCGCCGTGGCCCATCGTCATACTGGATTCTATGCCGCCGGAGATGTCGGCGGCACGCGACGGCGGCGGGCTCCGCAGGATTGCCGGAAGTAGCTCGCAACGAACTCCCGGCCGCGCCTGCAAAGAAGCCGTTATGATATCGTCGAGTTGACAGCCGGGCGTAAAGGCCCTGGAGCCAACGACATGAAACAAGAAATTCGATGTTATGACTACGTGAACCACCCTTACGATCGTGTTCGGGACGCGCTGCGGGAGGACGCGATGGCCGTGTTCCGGGGAGCGACGAAGGCCGCCGAGTCCCGCGCCCAGTCGGTGGCCGCGGAGTTGCGAGTGGATGTAGGCGGCATAGTCATCGGGGCCGATATTCTCATTTCCGTCAACCGAATTGAAGAAGCACCTTCGCCAATCGGCGCTGGAACGTCAACGTGCCTGGAACTCGAATGGCAGGCGGCGGCAATGCCCGGCCTGTTCCCGATGATGAAGGCAAAACTTTCCGTTTATCCTCTTACCGCTACGGAAACGCAATTGGACTTTGCCGGCGTGTATGAGCCGCCCTTGGGCCCCCTGGGGGGCTTGTTGAACGCGGCCGGTGGCCATCGGATCGCCGAGGCTTCGGTCCATCGCTTTGTGAATGCCGTGGCCGAGCGCCTTCGTCAAACATTGGAGTAGATCGATTTTGCGTGTTATCGTGTTCGGCGCTACGCGGAATGCGGGGATAGGGAGCCTTGCGGGAATGGCTGGCGGATACCCGCACACGCTTGGATCGATATAGCACCTCGCGCCAAGATCGTTATTCTGGCAGCTAACTGAGCACCTCGCGAACTGCGGCGACAACATCGGCACCGACGGGGCGCGGTGTTTTCTCCTTGCACAGAATTGCGGCAACCGAAGCGTTTTCAGCCTGTCAACACGGACGATTCAGCTAATTTGGACCCGAGTGGTCCAGCCCCCAGTCCCGACTACGTTGATCGCCTTCGGGTGCGTTGCCGCGTGAATGAGAAAGTGGCTGGCGCGGTCCACGCGACCCTTCTAGCTGCCACCGCCATCGCCAACTCTTGGCGGACGACGTGTCAACGGTTATTGAGACGAACGACATGGCCGACGCTTTTACGAGGCGGCGGGCAGCCTTCGGCTATGCCGGATATGAACGATCAGCACCGTTTCATCTTGGATCGTGAATAGAATTCGGTACTGATGCGGTTTCCGCCCGTAGAGCAACTGGCGTATCTCCTCAGAAAACAGGCTCTTCTCGGGCGCTACAGGACAACGTAGCGGAAGGCTGCTTAGGGAGTCGATGGCGTCATAAAGCGCCCGATACCAGCGAAGGCCGGTTTCTCCCGCCTGTTGCGATTTCAGCCAGATAAGGATTTCGTCCGCTTCAATCTGCGCGGCGGCGGTAATTTCAACGCGAAAGGCCATGCTTCGCGCCGAGTTCGTCCAGGAACTCTTTTGCCGGTCGGGTCCGCCCGGCTTTTACGTCTTCCAAACCGCGCTTAATGCCTTCCGCGGCTTCCTCGAAATCCTGCTTTTCCCATTCGAGGTAATTGGCGACCACTTCGTCGAGCGCGTCGGCAGGCGCCTGGCCGTGCCGTCTGGCGTATTCTTCCAGAGCCTCTACGCGTTCAGGCTTTAAGGGAATGGTGATCATTAGAATCTCCGGGTGGGCTTTCCAGTCTATTATCGCGCCTTTCATCCTAGGCCAGCCGGGACCTTTCCGGGAATTTTGTACGCGAAGCAAACGCTGTCGAAGAGTCGAAGATGCCAGGGGTTGTAAGCCCCAACCTGGCACACCTGGCACGCATCGGCACGGAGCCGGAAAAGTCTAACGCGTTAGACTCGCCGAAAATCGGCCAACGGCTTTGCGGAACACCGTAGTCAACCCGCCCAAATTCCCCCCGCAAACGATACAATGCCCCTTTACCGGCCATGCGTACCTAAACCTGCGGCCCCAGGCCATTTCACACGCTCCGCCACCCATCACACCCCGTGCCAATCAAAAAATCCGAACTCTACTCCTCCCTCTGGCAATCCTGCGACGAACTCCGCGGCGGCATGGACGCCAGCCAGTACAAGGATTACGTCCTCGTCCTGCTCTTCATCAAATACATCAGCGACAAATACGCCGGCATCCCATCGCCATCCCGCCCGGAGCCTCGTTCCAGGACATGGTCGCCCTCAAAGGCAAACCCGACATCGGCGACCAGATCAACAAACGCATCATCGCCCCCCTCGCCAACGCCAACAAACTCTCCGACATGCCGGACTTCAAGGACGCCGCCAAACTCGGCACCGGCAAGGAGATGGTCGAACGCCTCACCAACTTAATCAATATCTTCCAAAATCCCGCCCTCGACTTCTCCAAAAATCGCGCCGGCGGCGACGACATCCTCGGCGACGCCTACGAATACCTCATGCGCCACTTCGCCACCGAGAGCGGCAAGAGCAAAGGGCAGTTCTACACCCCCGCCGAAGTCAGCCGCATCATCGCCAAAATTCTCGGCATCCGCGAAGCCAAAACCTCGAACGACACCACCTGCGGCTCCGGTTACCTCCTCCTCAAAATCGCCGGCGAAGCCACCGCGAAAGCAGTCACCCTCTACGGCCAGGAAAAGGACGCCGCCACCAGCGGCCTCGCCCGCATGAACATGATCCTGCACAACTACCCCACCGCCCTCATCCTCCAGGGCAACACCCTCGCCGATCCCAAATTCCTCGATGGCGACACCCTCAAAACCTTCGCTTACGTCGTCGCCAATCCCCCCTTCAGCGACAAACGCTGGACCACCGGCGTCGACCCTCTCCACGATCCCCACCAGCGCTTCCAGCCCTTCGGCGCTCCCCCCGCGAAACAAGGCGACTACGCCTGCCTCCTCCACATCGTCCGCTCCCTCAAATCCACCGGCAAAGGCGCCTGCATTCTCCCCCACGGCGTCCTCTTTCGTGGCAACGCCAAAGCCGATATCCGCCGCGCCCTCATCCGCAAAGGCTCGCCTCCACGCCATCATCGGCCTGCCGCCCAATCTCTTCTACGGCACCGGCATCCCCGCCTGTATCGTCGTGGTCGATAAACAAAACGCCCACACCCGCAAAGGCATCTTCCTCGTCGACGCCAGCGCCGGATTCCGTAAGGACGGTCCCAAGAACCGCCTCCGGGACCAGGACATCCACAAAATCGTCGATGTCTGTACCCGGCAACTCGAAGTCCCCAAATTCTCGCGCTTCGTGTCCTACGAAGAGATCGAAAAGAACGACTGGAATCTCAACATCCCCCGCTACATTGACAGCCAGACACCGGAGGACCGCCAGGACATCGAAGGCCATCTGAAAGGCGGCATCCCCGCCGCCGATGTCGATGCCCCGGACTGTTATTTGGATCGTTACTGGACCATGTGTCCCAATCTGCGCCAGGCGCTGTTCCAACCGCTCCGCCCCGGTTACGTGCAACTCGCGGTCGAGAAGTCGGCCATCTATGCCGGCACATACCGCTCGATGACGATCTCGCTCGCGTGCCGCCGCGTTCGCGCCACGTCGTAGGCGAGCTGCATCCGCAACAAGTGCTCCGTGTCCGGCCCAAACGCCTTTTCGATGCGCAACGCCATTTCCGGCGTCAGCGCGGCCTTGCCGTGCAGAAGATCGGAGAGCGTCGCGCGCCGCACCTTCAAGACATCCGCTGCCTTCGACACGCTCAGGCCGAGGGCTTCGATGATCTCGGTTTTAATCAGCTCACCCGGATGGGGCGGGTTCTTCATGGGCATTTCGGACCTCCTAATGGTAGTCGATCAAGTCGATTTCGCTCGCGCTGTTCGCCTCTTCGTCCTAGCGGAAAACCAAGCGCCAGTTTCCCTTGACCGTCAGGCTCCAGTACCCTTTCAGGTCGCCCTTCAGCGGATGCAGCTTCCACCCTGGAAACCGGCTCACCTGGTCAAGGTCGTCAGCCGTCTCCAGCGTCAGCAGAAGTTTGCGCAGCTTGTCAGCCATTGCGGGCGGCACCCCTTTGGCACTCTCATCCGAGTGAAGCTGTTTCAGCTCTTTGTGGCGAAAGCGGTTAAGCTGCATCGCAACTCTTCACTATCTAGCTTGTACGGTACTACCGTACACCGTACAAGTCAAGGCCGCTTGCCGTCACACCGCCAATACAATCGCAATTCCGGAAAACCTTCACGCGACCCTTCTAGCTGCCACCGCCATCGCCAACTCTTGGCGGACGACGTGTCAACGGTTATTGAGACGAACGAC
>ENA-ORBV01015214-ORBV01015214.1-microbial-mat-metagenome-genome-assembly--contig:-NODE-15214-length-11361-cov-5.775080_pt1 | contig 11361 bp, 8 predicted proteins | sample MGYA00237777_ERZ505514 | MGnify/ENA primary metagenome ERZ505514 (study PRJEB26160, sample SAMN06269048) | microbial mat metagenome | isolation source: Oligotrophic lake microbial mat | place...
CACCGAGATCTACACCTCTCTATTCGTCGGCAGCGTCAGATGTGTATAAGAGACAGATGGTAAGGCGATGGTAGTTGTGGGCTTAGATGGCTGTTTAGAGAGTTTACCGGAGGAACAGCGGGAAAAGTGGCTAAAGGATCATATCAAGCCGATGGTGCTTAGTTTCTACAGACGGTTTCAAACTGGCGCGAGTCTCATCTTTTTCTTCGAGCGTGGAAAGTCTGCCTTCGTCGATCACATTGAGGACGCTTTTCTTTGGCAACCGACATCTAAGAAAGACACACCGATTCCACTCGTCAAGTTTCTCTACGGTGGGCGCAGTCAGGAAATCAGACGCTTAGTTTCAGAGACGGACCCGAGCAGGGAGCCGTGGGGTCTCTATGTCGCAAACCCAAGCTAACTGGAATGTTGGACAAAAGGTCCAGCACCCCGAATTTGGCGAAGGCATTGTTACTAGCGTCAGTAGCACTGATTATCTAGAGGTCTTTTTTCAATCGGTTGGATCGAAGTCTGTTCCACTGAGTTCTGTTTCAAAAAAAGAATCGTCTCTGAGAGAGGCGCTTAGCGGTGTTAGTTCCACCGCCGAAAAGATACGCGAATTTTTTCTGGCCTGTGATCTTGCAGAAATTCCACTCTTAGATAATGCGGCATCTTTAACTTCGGCGAAAGTGGATTTACTTCCTCATCAAGTTGTTTTGGTTCACAATGTTGCAAATGCTTCTCCAAGGCGATTCTTAGTCGCGGATGACGTGGGCCTGGGCAAGACCATCGAAACCGCACTTCTTCTTCGAGAACTGGCTAGCCGTGGAGAAATGAATCGAGCTTTGATGATCGTACCCGCAGGCCTTGTAGAGAACTGGCGACGAGAACTGAATGAAGTCTTTAATCTCAACTTCGAGGTGTTTGGGGCCGATGGCGATGTTACTGATCGAAAGACAAATGCTTTCGCTAAGCATAACCGCCTGATCGCATCTATCGACACACTCAAGCGGCCCAAGCGTATCGAGAACATTCTTGCCTCTCCAAAATGGGACTTGATCGTATTTGATGAGGCCCACCATCTTACAGCCGTACAAAGCGGCACTAACAAAGTTCACAAAACAGATAATTACCTTCTCGCCGAGTCACTAAGAGATCATACGCGAGATCTTATTCTTCTGAGCGCTACGCCTCATCAAGGCGATCACTTTAGATTTTTACGGCTTATTCACCTCCTCGATCCCACCTTGTTTTCGTCTGTAGAAGACATGATGAAGAACAAGCACCGTCTTAACTCCGTCGTGATTCGGAGAACAAAAGCAGATGCCTGCGATCCAGATGGCGACACTCTTTTTTCTCGGCGACAGGTAGTAACAAAATCCTTCCATTTATCTGAGACAGAGAAACTGTTTTACGAAAAGCTGACGGATTATCTGCGGGAGGGATTTGCTCTCGCACAACGATCCACCGGAACAGCAAAGGCTATCGGCTTTGTGATGGCTTTATTTCAAAAAATTTCTGCCTCATCATTCGCGGCCGTGAAAAGAACGCTTCAGAATCGCTTTATTGCTCTGGCTATTTATGAGGCCATTCTCGCTGAAGAAGAAAAAAACGTGCAGAAACACGATGACGCCTTGAAAGCCGCAAAGGAGATGTTGCGCAAGAGGGATGCCCTTTCTGACTCATCGTTGAGCAATGCGATTGTTGATAAATATATTGCTGACATCAAATTAAAGCATCTAAAGAAGCGGTCGAATGATGTGGAAACCCTGTTAGATGATGAACAAGTAGCGAGTAGCTATGAAGGCGACGTTTCGTCCCTCGCAACAGTTGCCATTCCCGGCGAACGCAGAATGATCGAAGAGCTTCTTAGCCACTTTCCAGTAACAATGGAGACAAAGGTTCAAGAACTAAACAGGCTCCTGACCACACTGTGGCGCGAGAACGAGAACGAAAAGATAGTTATTTTTGCGACGTATCTTGGCACCATCGAAATGCTGAAAGAAAGCATCGAGAACATATTTAACGGAAAACGTGTCGAAATTTATAAAGGCGGAGATCACGGAGCAAAGATTGCAGCAGAAAAAAGATTTCGCGCTACAGATGGCCCTCAGGTCATGTTGTGTACGGCTGCTGGACGAGAGGGAATTAATCTACAGTACGCTAGAATTCTTATTAACTTTGATCTTCCCTGGAACCCGATGGATATCGAACAACGAATTGGTCGTATTCATCGGTATGGACAAAAATCCACCTCTCAAGTCTACAACTTTGTTTCAATCGACACCATTGAAGGCCGTATATACTTAACTCTTGAGCAAAAGATATTGGATATTGCTTCGACACTTGGAAAGGTCGACGAGAACGGAGAGATCGCCGAAGATTTGCGGGCTCAAATTCTTGGGCAACTCAGCACGACCGTTTCCTACGATCAGCTCTATAGAGACGCCCTAACAGACCCTGAGTTGAAGCGAACCGAGGTAGAACTAAAGGTTGCCTTAAACAACGCAAAGACAGCTCGCGAAGTGGTCTTTGAACTTTTTCAAGACTTAGAACGCTTTGACCTTACTGAGTACAAAGGGCTTACCGAATCTTCTGCGGAGTTACCGGCTAAGCTATTAGCCGCGTTCGGTAATGGCATTGCACTTTTCGGCGGTGACTTAAAACAAGTAAATGAAAAGCTGCACGAGGTTAGTTATCCTCCCCTAAAAATTCAGCTGCTCCCACTCACGCTGGATCGGGAACTCGCAAACTCCGACACCAAGATAAGTCTTCTTGGTTTCGATCATCCAATCGTTAGTCATATGATAAAAACTCTCGATGCGCGTCCCGTAACCGCTAGAGCTGTTGCTGTCCGAAGCAAGGACGATCCATTTCTCTTGCTCGCTTGGCGCGTAAATCTTTTTGGCGACCGTGGATCGATTCATCGCAAGGTAGTGAAGCTCGCGCTTAGTAAGACGGGCCATAGACTTCCTGAAAAAGAACATCTCGATTTTCTAGGTGGCTTACCCCCTGTTCATTTAAGTGATGCTGATTTGTCTCCTTGGCTCTCGGTTCTTGATTCCGTTCCAGAAGCTCTTGAAAGAGACCTGAAATACCGGGGGCTGTTAACGGGAGATAGATCTTACCAAAGCGAACTAATCGGTGCGCTCATAGGAGTTTGAAATGACAGACAAAACAATAGAGTGTCCAAAATGTGGTCATGAGTTCTCAGTTGCGGATGCCCTAAGTGCTGTCTGGTCCAAAAAAATGGAACTCGACAATCCCTTCAAGACCAGATTGTCTTGTCCCCAAATTGCCGCACACAGTGGAGTCAGATGAGCCTTCCTGCGGACCTATTGACAGCAGTTTCAGCTCCAGGCGGCGGCAAAATTACATTGGTCGTTGGGGCTGGCTGTTCATTCGAGGCGCCAACATCCATTCCACTAGCCGGTCAATGCTCAACGGAGAGTCATCAACGTCTGTTAGCAGATGGCATACTTGCAGCCGGTGACTGTGGAGATCCATCAAATCTATCATCTCTAGCGGATGCAGTTTTTGCGAAGACTGGTCGGCAAGAGGCATTAGTGCGCCAACTGAGCCAAAACTACGCTTTCAAAACAGCAACACCAAACGAAGGGCATCGTTTGGCTGCGGCACTTCTGCGTGAAGGCGCCATTTCATCAGTCGTTACGTTGAATTTCGATCTTGCCCTATCTGTGGCAATTAGCGAACTCGGAGTCGGCGACACGGTGGCAATCATAGACGGCCCGGATGATCTCCCTGCCCAGAAAGCCATCAACCTTTATTATCTTCACCGCAACGTGAACGCCGCAGATTTAGAGACCTGGATTCTGCGAACCGCCGACTTGAATGACAACTGGAAGACTCAATGGGAAGGAGTAGTAGTCAATCGCGTACTCTCTACTCCAATTGTGATTTTTGCGGGCCTCGGGAGCACTGCTGACGTTCTTGTTGAGACTGCAAAGTTCATCAAGGCTAAGATTCCTAATGGAAATAAACTATATCAGGTGGATCCAGGTGATCCAAACAACTCTCCATTCTTTACTGCACTTGGCCTCGATAGAACTTCTTTTATCAAAACGGGGTGGTGCGAATTTATGGCCGACCTTTCACAGCGGCTTGTGGTGGAACAGACTGCCCACCTTACGACTTCCGCTACGACAATTGTCGCACGTGAATGTCTTACGGTTGAGAACCTCGGCCCGCTTATGATTCGATTGCAACAGATTGGACTCGTTAGCATTGGACGCCTGAGGGCGCACTGGCTTCTTCACAAAAAACATTATTATCATGATGAGCCTATTGGCCGCGAATTAATCGCCGACTTGTTGATTGGAATAGCAATGATTGAAAGAGAAACCGGATCAACTGCGGTCTTGTTCGATGATGGGGTCGTTGAGTTCCGACGCGGTGATAGAGTTATCTCATCTTATGTTTGCGTATCGGGCTCTGGAACTCGAAGTCAGGTTGCAATAGAGGGCGAACTATCAACGCAAATGCGACGCTACCGTGCTCGAGCGACGCCGCCAGCGGGAGTTATCGTTGCAGGTGCTCGAAATACGGGAGCCGCAACTCCACCCCCGAGCATCATTCTCGATGATATTTCGACAAGTATTATTACCGGGCCATCAGCAATACCGTTTTTTCAAGTTGAAACGCTTCGGCAAAATCCACAACAATGTATGGAGGTAGCACCATGACACAACCATCAGCGCCGATCACAACCACGGATCTCATCGCCGCCTCTGTTAGAACTTTGGAGGCCGGCGGCTATAAATCAATTACCGGATCGGTATCCGAGTGGAACACCACCAGCACTCGATTATTTGAAGATGCTTACAATGTAGTTGGGCTTGCAGTATTTAACACATGTGCAGAGCTATTGCGTTCATGGGCCGATCTTCAGGGATCGTTAGTAGACGTAATTTCCAGACAGATAGGAAAGGGAGAATCTAAGGCCTGGGATGGCTATCTCGTATTGCTAACGCCCGGAATTGCGCCGTCGAATGATCTAGAGATAGAGGCAATCCGATACGACACCACAAGGCTTCGGAAATTGATTGCTACAGGAGATGATATTAAATTAGCGAGTGACGTGGAGCGCGTCCTGCGCCCGTTACTTCCGCTTCGTACCGAACGCACAGTTCACACCGAAAGCTCTGCCTTGGACAGATTGCCTCAGTTGCTCGAAGAACGGGGCATCGACAGACACATCACTGGCACCATCGTAAAACTGTTTTTGGAACAAAAGTCTATAATTGAAATGCTTCATCAGTCCCGGGGGAATCGATGAGACTCCTCTCTTTAGAAGTTTCAGGATTTCGGGGCTTTGCGGGCAAACAGTTCTTCGACTTAGACGCTGATGCGATCATCGTTGTGGGAGCAAACGGCAATGGCAAAACTTCGCTGTTTGATGCGATCTTGTGGGCGCTCAGTGGGCGCGTCCTCCGGCTGGGTGAGGATGACTCACAGCTTGTGTGCAGATTTTCTGATACAGGTCAGGCCAGAGTAACGGTTCGTCTGAGTCAGACGAGGGCAGCTTCGCCCGTGACAGTTACTCGAGTATTTGATGGCGAGGAAACCAAAATATCAGTCGATACGGCTGACGGATTGTTGCACGGTCCAGAAGCCGAGGGCCGCTTAATACAGATGATTTGGAAAGAAGCTGCTACAGCGGCCAACCCAGCCCATGCACTTTCAACTGTACTAACAAGAAGTGTGTATCTCCAACAAGACCTGGTACGACAATTCATTGATTCCGCCACTGGACAAGAGAGATTTAATGCAGTCAGCGAACTCGTAGGTGCAGGACGAGTGACTGATCTACAAGCAGAGCTAGAGAAAGCTAAAGCAGCTTGGACTAAAGCAACAAATAGTAAAGGTGCAGAGGTAATTCCCTTAAAGGTACGTTTGTCCTCTATGGATTCCCGCCTGGCGGAGCTTAAGTCTCGACCTCTCTCGCTGGAAAACAGCATTACTGATTCTGTTTGGAATACTTGGTGGTCAGAACTACAGAGTCTTGGAATCAAATCAGGTGTTGTGGCTATGGATTCTCGCGAAGTTAGCGAGGCGATCGACATGGCCATTAAAAATCTCGATGCACTTCGTAGATCTTTCGAACGCCGGTCTCAGTTGATTGAGGAGCTTACCAAAGACCTGACAACTATCGGTGTGCGAACAAAACCCGATCCGATTCCCAACAAAGATAAGGCCGTCCATCTAAAGCAGCAAACAGAAGAGAGTCGAAAAAAGATCGCGGCAGAACAATTTCGTATTTCAGAGACTCGGCGTTTGCAGGCCGATCTTAAAGAAAAGAGTGATCAACTCAAAGCGCTTGCGACTCTGGCTTTAAAACATTTAGGTCCGACATGTCCCGTATGTGAACAGGGATATGACCTAAATAGCACCCGACAGCGTCTTGAGTCGTTCGTATCTGGAAATGGTACTGTCGTCGGCAATACTTCATTCCCTGATATTCTTCCAGAACTGCATGCAACTCTTGCGACGCAGGAAAAGGAATTGTCGACAGTTGACCTCAACTTAAGAGCCATCGAGCAAGGGCTTCGCGAATACGAGAGCATACAGACTGCGATCACTAAGCGATTTCAAGAACTCAATATTGACCATGCTGCCCTCAACCCAACAACACTCGTCGGTGAAGCTGGTGTGGCGACACATCTCCAAATTGCAATCATTCAAAAACTACAGAAGGAAGGCGAGAATTTCGCGCTCAAGATATCGCAGATGGGAGAACAGGCTGCAGTTATAGAGATGCAACGGGAAGCTGAAATGCTCCGTGGAAAGATCAAAGAGATAGACGATGATCTGTCTCAACGGATTGAAACTGGAGAAGTCGCCCAGAAGGTAATTGAGGCGCTAAGGGATGCGGCTTCACGAGTTGTGACTGAACAAATTAAAGAAATTGAACCACTTCTAGGAGAGTTCTATAGCCGCATTGATGTGCATCCAGCGTTTCGGGCGGTAAAATTTCTTACGTCCGTAGTTCGAGGTCGCGGACAGCTTTCCACAACGGTGAGCGATCCACTTTCTGAAGTTGAGGTTGACTCTCCAGGAATGGTCCTCTCAAGCTCACAATTAAACGCGCTCGCCGTGTGTACTTTCCTCGCGCTAAATTTGGGAGTATCGCGCACGCCTCTTAGTGCCGCCATTCTTGACGACCCTCTTCAGAGCTTGGATGACATTAATCTTCTAGGTTTGATTGATCTCCTGAGGCGGACAAAGGATCAACGCCAATTGTGCGTATCCACGCATGACGTGCGATTCGGGCACCTCTTGTCTAGAAAGCTTCGCCCCCAATCACGGGATCAAAGAACAATTGTGATTGAGCTAGATGGCTGGAGTAGAAGTGGTCCGTCAGTTACTACACGAAATATCGACTGCGATCCCGTTCAAATGAGACTTGTGGCAAGCGGTGCAGGAATAAATTAAAAATGTTCTGCTGGTTTAAAAGAAAAGAGAAGCCCTTGTTTGTACCGAATCATATCGAACGACTGCGCGAATTCTTTATTTTTTGTGACGCCCTTGAGTGACGAACAAGTACTGCCTGTTGTTGTTTTGGACCTCACTTCCGACGTGGCAACAACATCGCTTGCCCCCAATGGGATGACGAAGACTCCTTGATTAAATGGAGTTGCGCCAATCGGACCGTGTGCAAGATTTGCGGAAGGCGTCCTGTTGAGACAGCGAGGCTGGCTAGAATTGCTGCAATTGTGATGAGCTTAGAGATTCCCATGATTCCTCCTTATGGTTCCCTCATAGCCTCCCAGCATTTTTGAGTATCAGAAATTCCCCAAAGGAATATTCAACGATCTTGCGACTTGTTGCGTCGGCAACGATGATATGAAAATCTCCGATGTTGATTTCGGGTCCGTTCCATACGGACTCAGATAGTCGAATCAAGCCGTCAAATTCGCCAAATAGTTTTGCGTAAAAAACTAACGGTCCTGTGTTGCTAATGGCAAGAACGTGTTTGTCCTTACCAACATTGAAAATGTCTTTAGCAGCGAATTGGCTATTGGGCCATACGCTACCTGGAATTTTGTAGTTGATGAGTTTGTTTCTATCTTTTTCCCAAATCGCATTTCGTATTAAATCAGCTTCTGTACTTTGGCTCCATTTGTAACCAAGAAGTCGGTGGCCCGTAGCTAACGCCATTTTCAAGAATCCAGGAACAAATGCGAGGGTATCAAATGTAAGTTGCATTTTCATTTCAGGGTTTTCAATCCTGATGACTTCTCCAGTTTGTGATTTCAACTGGTCTTTACTAAGCGTTAGTCCCTTCTTAGTGGCTTTTTTTGAAATGTTCATGAGAATTTCATTAAGCTGCTTAGGATCACAATTCACGTTAATTTTTCCAGTCGTCCAATTGCAATCGACTTCCGGAATGGTAACGAGTTCAATTCTTGAATTATGGTCAATCGAATAAGTGGCTTTTACAGTTCTACCATTCACGTCGATCGTGCCTTCAAATTCAATGGGCGGGATCACTCCATTTTTGGATTTCAGTTTTAATCGCCATCTTTCTTGTGAAATGAACCAACTATTAATTAAAAGAGCATCAGCGCTTGATCCGGCATCATTATTTCCCTTTCTTGAAACGTCCCGAACTACAAGTTGATTCGATCCACCTAAGGAATACGGAATGATATGTTCATCACTGCGTTCGTCTTCAGGGCAACTTTTTCCAGTATAGATGCAGTAAAAATCCTTGGTCGTACTCATGGTCACCTCTAGATTCACATAAACGTTTATGATTACTTGATTGCTGCTGACTGATTTCAGATGGTTTTTGGAAATACTTGTTCATAAGTTGTCATTCCAAATCTTTTGAAGCGCCTGCAAGTCTTTTATCGACTCGTCTAGTATTTCTTTAAAACAATTTTTGCAGAAAGGCTTTTTGTTAGAAAAACCACTGCCTAGTTTTGGGATGCCGAAGTATTTTTGACCGCCTAAAATATCACATGAACATCGAGTACAAGATCTTTTATTTATTGTGGTTTCAAGAGTGGGCTTTCCACTTGATCCCGAAATCAGTGATGGAATTTTTCCTCTCTTAGCCATGCAGTACCTTTTTGTATCGTTTTGTTAAATCATTAAGAATTGAGTCGAGGTTCCCTGTAATCTGTTTAAATTCTTCGGACGTCCACTCTTCTCGTTTTTTGGGACATGCCTTTTTAATTTGTCTATTAATTAAAGTGATACATGCCGTGAAGTCATTTACTGCTGGAACTCCTTTGTTAACGAGCTTTCTGCCTCCTCGTTTTAATTCAAGTCTATTAAGGAGCATGTTGGCAGAGCGATTTACTTTTTCTTGCAATCTCTTCTTTAGTTCCTCCCATTCTTTCTGAGGTTGAATTTGAAAAGGTACTGCTGATGGTACAAGCTTATCGGCTTTACTTTTTTTGTTTAGAACTATTTCTCTTGCGAAAGAAGGGTCGAGGCCTAAAAGCTCTAGTTTTTCTTCTAGATCTTTAATCAAATCCTCTTCATCGGCAGTTGTGAAATCCTCTTCTATCAACGAGTCAGCAATTTCTTTGTTAACAACAATCATCTCTCGATTTTTCATTCGAGTTTCGCCAGACTTGATGTCACGCGGAACTTCAGGATCTTTACCTCCGAGTACCTCCTCCCAAAACATCTGATCGTCTTTTTCAAATAATTTGAATTCGCTAAGACGCTTATCAAGATTCATTCCGGCATGCGTGACAATGTGACCGTAGTTATCAGGATGACTTGGGTTATCTTGGACAATAACTCGAAGAATCCGTCCAACGAACTGAATATACGGTGCAAGAGTTCGAAACGGTCTAAATATCGCAGCAACACTTAATTTTTGGTGATCAAATCCTTCTCCGAGCATTTGCACCTGAACGATGCAGTCCAGCTCACCACTCTTGAGTCTGCGCATAACATCTTCTTTTTTCTCTTCATCCATTTCGCTGAAAATGACGTCAGCTTTATAACCTCTTGAAGCATACATAGATCGAATTGTTTTCGCATGATCGACAGTGCAAGCGACTGCAATCAATTGGTGATGAGTGCCTGTTTCCCTCATCTCTTCAAGTTTTTCGAGGCTATTATCAACTATGCTTTGATTACAGATATCGGATAAAGCTATACCGCGACTAAACCAGTCAATTTCTTTCATCTTCAAAACCTGGTCTAGCGTGTAGGTTTTGGTTTCTCCCTTTGCAGTGAATGTCAATTCACTAGGGGCGACATACCAAGCCTTAATGTGTTTTACATATCCCTTGAGGGTAGCCCTCTTGAATGGATAGCGAAATACCAATTCACCTTCAATTTTAGCCTTATCACTTCTAAAGGGGGTAGCAGTCATATTTACAACTTTCGCATTAGGGAAACGTTCGATAACTTGCTTCCAGCTATTGGCAGCGGAGTGATGAGCCTCATCAACTATGATTAGATCAAAAAAATTCGTTGGGAATTTATTTAGCCATTTGTCAGTGTTGGTTGCTAGTTGGTGCACGTTCGTAACGACAATATGGGACTTCTCTGTGATTGAAATATTACCTGTATCTAATGTGCAGGCAAACGGCCCTCCAATCATATCTTTATCTTTTAAAATTTTTCGTTTTCTCCAAAAACAGTTTTGGCGATTGGTGACATCTAGAGTCTCGAACAGTCCTTTTGTAATCGTTAGGTTCGGTGTCACGATAAGAACCCTTCCTTTCGCGATTCCAAATGGAAGGATAGCGGCTAATCCGGATTTTCCACATCCAACAGGGATTTGAACAATGGCAGTCTTTTTTCCAGTTTTAAAATAATCGTAAACTCGATTGTATGCTTCGACCTGTGGCTCTCGAAGCTGGGGATTTTCATCAATATTAAAGTCTGTTGTGCAAAAGAATGTTTCAAGTGGTTTATTCGACTTAACCCACGCATCTAGGTCGTCTTGATTGAAGACCCACTTCTGACTGATCTTATTGGCAGGGATGCTTCCGTCTTTAGCCATCGAATAGAGAACTGTTTTTCCGAGGCTAAGGTAGTTTGCGGCCTCATCAATTGATATCCATTTGCCATTCATTGCTTCACCTCTTTTATTTATCAGACCTTATCATTTGATATCATTTTGTATTTAAATATGCAACTATAATAGAGAATTAATGCATGGGCCATCGAGTTTATGGACATGGATTATGCGAGACCCGATGCGGCTGGCGTCAGACCAGAAGTAGTTCAGCGGGGGTTCAGTAGACGTCCTGAATCCGTTGGAGGCTTGCAACTGCTCCGCCCGCTATTTGGACTCTGGCAACAGCATCGCCTGCCCCCAATGGGATGACGATGACTCCTTGATTAAATGGAGTTGCGCCAATCGGACCGTGTGCAAGATTTGCGGAA
>ENA-ORBV01015215-ORBV01015215.1-microbial-mat-metagenome-genome-assembly--contig:-NODE-15215-length-11361-cov-4.487504_pt1 | contig 11361 bp, 9 predicted proteins | sample MGYA00237777_ERZ505514 | MGnify/ENA primary metagenome ERZ505514 (study PRJEB26160, sample SAMN06269048) | microbial mat metagenome | isolation source: Oligotrophic lake microbial mat | place...
TTATTGACGAACGAGCCCTTAGCCCCTACGGGCATCTCAAAGCAAACGGTCTTCCTGTGCTGGAAAGGCCTTGAAAACAGCAACTGACACGGGTGGCACCCCGTTTTTCTAAACTTAATGGGACACGGTCGTGGCGCTGGCAAGCCATGACCGTTGACCCGCCGTCGCCGAAACGGCACCCTTACCGTCCTTTTCCTGCATCAAAGTCTATGGATAGCGCCAATATTGCGTCCGCGTTGACCCAAATGGCGCGGGATCGGCCGCATCAGATCGCGATTTTTGTGCCTTGCGGTAGTGACATCAGTGGGCGACCGGCGCATACGCATCTGACCTATGCGCAATTGGATGAAGAATCCGATGCGATTGCCTGTGGGCTGGATCGGGTCGGGATCGGTCGTGGTGTGCGCACGGTTTTGATGGTGCGGCCCAGCGTCGAGCTATTCGTACTGATGTTTGCGCTGTTTAAGGCCGGCGCGGTGCCGGTGTTGATTGATCCGGGCATCGCCAAAACGGCGCTCAAACAATGTCTGGCGGAATCTGAGCCGGCGGCGTTTATTGGCATTCCGTTGGCGCACGCGGCGCGCATTGCGCTGCGTTGGGGCAGCAAAACGATCCGCACCCTGGTCACCGTTGGACCGCGTTTTATGTGGGGCGGACACAGTTATGCGCAATTGCTGAACATGGGTCGTGAAGGCAGCGATGCGCGCCGTCGTTGTCGTGCCGTTTTAGCCGATACGCGCGAAGACGATCCGGCGGCGATTCTGTTCACGTCTGGATCGACCGGCGTGCCCAAAGGCGTGGTTTACCTGCATCGCCACTTTATGGCGCAAGTGCAGATGCTGCGCGCGGCCTTCGATATCCAGCCCGGTGAAATTGATCTGCCGACTTTTCCGCCGTTTGCGCTGTTTGATCCGGCGCTCGGCATGACGACGGTGATTCCAGAGATGGACCCCACCCGTCCGGCGATGGCTGATCCTGGCAAGCTGATCCAAACCATCCACGATTTTGGCGTGACCAATCTGTTTGCGTCGCCGGCATTGCTGAATGCCTTGTCGCGCTGGGGCGCGCCGCGGGGTGTCAAGATGCCGACCCTTAAGCGGGTCATTTCCGCTGGCGCGCCGGTGCCGGTCGCGGTGGTCGAGCGCATGCGCAAATTGCTGCCAGAAGGCGCGTTGTTGTGGACGCCGTACGGCGCCACCGAGTGTCTGCCGGTGGCGGTGGTGGAAGGCCGCGAACTCACCGAATTTGCCCGCCCACGCACCGAACACGGCGCCGGTACGCTGGTCGGCAGGGTGGTCGCACCCAACCAGGTGCGGGTGATCCGGATTAGCGATGGAGCCATCCCACAGTGGAGCGATGAGCTCGTTTTGCCACCTGGCGAGGTCGGTGAAATCACCGTGACCGGACCAACCGCAACCGAGCACTATTTCAATCGCCCTGATGCCGAGCGCATCGGCAAGATTCAAGAGGGCGAACGCATCGTGCACCGCATGGGCGATTTGGGCTATTTCGATGAAAATCAGCGCTTGTGGATGTGTGGCAGGCGCTCGCAGCGGGTCGAAAGCGCCAGCGGCTCGATCTACACCGAACAAGTCGAACCGATATTCAACACCCATCCGCAGGTGTTTCGCACCGCGCTGGTCGGTGTGGGAGCCAAAGGCGCCGAAGAACCGGTGCTGATTGTCGAACTAGAACCTGGCGTTGGCCGCGAGGAGCAGGTTCGCATTCGCGCAGAATTATTGGTGCTGGCCGCGCGCCACGCGCATACCCGCGGCATCAGCAAGGTGTTGTATTACCCAAGATTTCCGGTCGATATCCGCCATAACGCCAAAATCGGCCGCGAATACCTAAAGAGCTGGGCCAGCGAACATTTAGGCGTAGCAACACCCAAATTGGCGATTGGCACGGAGAAGCAGCCATGACTGCAATATGCGCGCGTTAGTGACCGGTGGTGGCGGCTTCTTGGGCGGCGCGCTGTGTCGGGCGCTTCTTGCACAGGGCCATGAGGTAGTTGCCTTGCAGCGCTCGGCGGCGCCCGCGCTGGCGCAGTTGGGCGTAGAGGTCAAGCAAGGCGATTTGGGCGATGCGGCCGCGGTATCGGACGCGGCCAAGGCTTGCGAGGTGGTGTTCCATGTGGCCGCCAAAGCGGGGCATTGGGGCAGCAAGGACGACTACTTTGCCGCCAACGTGCTGGGCACCCGCCATGTGCTGAGCGCTTGCCAAATCCATGGCATCAGCCGTTTGGTGTACACCTCAACGCCGAGCGTGGTGCACGCCGGCGGTGATCTGGAAGGCGTCGACGAGCGCATCCCGTACGCACGGCATTTCCTGGCGCACTATCCGGCCAGCAAAGCGATCGCCGAACGTGAAGTGTTGGCCGCCAATGGCCCCGCTTTGGCCACCGTGGCGTTGCGCCCGCACCTGATCTGGGGGCCCGGCGACCAACACCTGCTGCCGCGCATCATTGAGCGGGCCCAAGCGGGACGTTTGCGCCTGGTCGGCCCGCCCGGCAAACGCATTGATGCCACCTACATCGACAACGCCGTACACGCGCACCTGCTCGCCGCCGCCAGCCTGCAGCCGGATGCGCCACAGGCCGGAAAGGCCTATTTCATCTCCAACGGCGAGCCAATCGACACCGAGGAGATGATCAACCGCCTGCTCGGTTGCGCGGGTTTGCCGCCAGTGCATAGCCGCATCCCATTTTGGCTGGCTTATGCAGTTGGCGCGCTGCTGGAGGCCACCTATGGCGGCCTGAAGCTCAAAGGCGAACCGATCATGACGCGTTTTGTCGCCGAACAACTGGCCACCGCGCACTGGTTCGACATCAGCGCCGCGCGACACGATTTTGGCTATCAGCCGATCGTGTCGATGGCGCAAGGCTTTACCGCATTACGCGCGGCGCTGCGTTGAAATCCTAACGCAAGCTCGCATTAATCTTCGCCAGCGCCTCACTGCCCGGACAAAGATCAGCCGTGCCCAGTTGATTGAGCGGCCGCTCGATGGTTTGCAGGTGCTGATGAAAATCCTGCGCTTCGGGGTTCACGTATAAAAGGCCAGTGACCACTTCGCCGGCTGCGTGATGGCGGGCGATGAAGTTCATCGCGCCCAAGTGGTCGCGCGGGTCGTAGTCGGCGCCGGCTTTGCGCAGTCTCAAGATGCTGCCGTCGTGTTGGGCTACTTCGATGACCGCATCATCGGGTTGTTGCACTTCAATCGGCGCGCGTGATTCGATGAAATCCATGCGATTGACGGATTCATTGTGTTCGCGCACATAGTCGTAACTCTTGGTGCTGCCGGCGTGGTTATTAAACGCCACGCAGGGACTGATTACATCGATAAACGCGGCGCCACGGTGGCGGATGGCACCCATGATCAGCGGCACCAGCTGTTCTTTGTCGCCAGAAAAACTGCGCGCCACATAACTAGCGCCCAATTGCAGCGCCAAACTAACCAGATCAATCGGGCTGTCGGTGTTCACCACGCCTTTTTTACTTTTTGAGCCGGCATCGGCGGTGGCCGAAAACTGTCCTTTGGTTAATCCATACACGCCGTTGTTTTCGACGATATAGACCATATTGACGCCACGGCGCATGCAATGCACAAACTGGCCAATGCCAATCGACGCTGAATCACCGTCGCCTGAAACGCCCAAATACAATAATTCTTTGTTGGCCAAATAAGCGCCGGTCAGTGCCGAAGGCATACGCCCATGGACCGTATTAAAACCATGCGATTGGCCGAGAAAATAATCCGGCGTTTTGGAACTGCAGCCGATGCCCGACAATTTGGCGACGCGGTGCGGCTCAATATCGAGCTCCCAGCAGGCTTGGATGATCGCCGCGGAGATCGAATCATGCCCGCAGCCAGCGCATAGCGTGCTAATGCGGCCTTCGTAATCACGACGGGTGAAGCCGACTTTGTTTTGCTTCAGGCTGGGGTGATGCAGCTTGGGCTTGGTGATGTAGGTCATGGAGAGTCCCGGTCGCGCCTGTCGGTTTTGCGTCTGTTGCGGCTAGATAATCTGTTCAAGAAAGTACCAGCTCTGCACCGAGTCTGGCCGGTGTGCGCGCCTCCTGCGACGCGGCAAGGTCCAGCTGTTTATGCATCGCCTTAATGATGAAACGCGCGGTGATCGGCGTGCCGTCAAAATGCAGGATCGGCACGATGCGGGCCGGATCAAGTTCAAACTCATTGACCAGCAAGCTGCGCAATTGCGCATCGCGATTTTGTTCGACCAGAAACACATGGTCATGCGCCAGCACAAACTCGCGCACCCCGTCGGGAAACGGAAAGGCGCGGATGCGCAGCAAATCCACCGCCAAACCGTCCGCAGCCAGACGCTGCGCGGCCTCGTACATGGCTGGGCTGGTCGAGCCGTAAAACAGCACGCCAATGCGCGTTGGCTGCGTCGCGCTAGTTAACACCGGCTGCGGCACCAGGGCCTTGGCGGTATCAAACTTGCGTAACAAGCGGCGCGCATTTTCCAGGTAGTCGTGACCTTGTTCGGAATAGTTGGCATCGACATTCTTGGTGGTGCCGCGGGTGAAAAATGCGCCGCGTTTGGGATGCGTGCCGGGATAGGTACGCCACGGAATGCCATCGCCGTCGACATCCCGATAACGGCCAAATGGCTGCCCCGCTTGCAACGCATCAAAGTCCATCACTTTGCCACGATCAAACTGCCGCGCCGAATCCCACTGGAAGGGTTCGCACAACCGCTGGTTCATGCCGATATCCAGATCGAGCATCAAAAACACCGGCGTTTGCAGCCGATCGGCTAGATCCAGCGCCGCGCTGGCCTGCTCGAAGGCTTCAAACGGATCCTCCGGAAACAACAAGATATGTTTGGTATCGCCGTGTGAGGCGTAAGCGCAGGCCAGCACATCGGCTTGTTGGGTGCGGGTAGGCATGCCGGTTGATGGTCCACCGCGCTGCACATTGATGATGGTGGCCGGAATCTCGGCGAAATGGGCCAAACCGATAAACTCGGTCATCAGCGACACGCCCGGGCCACTGGTCGCGGTAAAGGCGCGTGCGCCGTTCCAGCCAGCGCCGATTACCATGCCGATCGACGCGATTTCATCTTCAGCCTGCACGATCGCGTATTTCTTTTCGCCGGCAGCGGTGGTACGAAACTTGCGCGCGTACTTCTCAAAGGCCTCAGCGACCGAGGTCGACGGCGTAATCGGATACCACGCGCACACGCTGGCGCCGCCGTACACGCAGCCCAAACCCGCCGCGGTGTTACCGTCAACAAAAATGCGTGTTCCTACCTTGTCGGCCGCGCGCACCTGCAGGCCGATCGGCTGCAGATTGTCTGCCACCCACTGACGGCCCAGGCGGAAGGCGTCGATATTGGGTTTGGCGAGCTGCGGTTTGCCCTGGTATTGCTCGCCGAGCAGTTGTTCGATGACCGCCGGATCGATGCCCAATAACATCGACAAAGCACCCACGTACAAGACGTTTTTCAGTAACTGGCGCTGGCGCGGATCGTCGTAGTTTTTCACGCAGAGCATGGTCAACGGCATGCCGATGACGACAATATCCTCGCGAAAGGCGCTTGCTGGCAGCGGCTTGGTGGAATCGTAAAAGAGGTAACCACCGCTTTCGATTTCCGCGAGATCGGCCGTCCAGGTTTGCGGATTCATCGCGACCATCAGATCCACACCGCCGCGGCGCCCCAGGTGGCCGGCCTCGCTGATGCGCACCTCGTACCAGGTCGGTAGACCCTGAATATTTGACGGAAAAATATTGCGTGGACTGACCGGCACGCCCATGCGCAAAATCGCTTTGGCGAACAACTCATTCGCCGATGCCGATCCCGAACCATTGACGTTGGCAAACTTGATGACGAAATCGTTAGTGGCGGTTAAAGCCATGTGGGGGGCTCCGGGACTTGCTAACGCTTCAATCACGCGGCCACCTTTAAGGGTGCCGCTGATCGACATTCGGGCCCGGCGTGGGTCATTTCCAACAGGAACTTCTGCATATCCCAGGCGCCGGTGGGGCAGCGTTCGGCACAGAGGCCGCAGTGCAGGCAGAGATCTTCGTCCTTAACCATCGCGCGCGGCCGGTTTTTAGGCCATCAGCGATATACAAATCCTGAGTCAGGTTGAATGCCGGTGCGGTCAGCCGTTGGCGCAAATCTGCCTCTGCTCCGTTGACCACAAAACTGATCGAGTCCATCGGGCAGATATCAACGCAGGCGTCGCATTCGATGCACTTGTCCAAGGTGAACACCGTTTGCACATCGCAGTTCAAACAGCGCTGCGCTTCTTTGTAGGCCAGCGCCGGGTCAAAACCCAGTTCAACCTCGACTTTGATGCTGTTCAGGGTGATTTCCGATGGCGCCCACGGCACTTTATTGCGCATCGCGTTGGTGATGTCGTTGTCGTAGCTCCATTCGTGGATGCCCATCTTCTGCGACAACATCAGCGTGGCCGGCAACGGCCGATCTTGCAGATCTTCGCCGTTCAGCAACTTGTCGATGCTGACCGCCGATTCATGGCCATGGGCGACCGCCCAGATGATGTTTTTCGGGCCAAACGCCGCATCACCGCCAAAAAACACGTTCGCAACGCTCGACTGGTGGGTTTTCGCATCCAATTGGGGCAAACCCCAACGATCAAACTCGATGCCGCAATCGCGCTCAATCCACGGAAATGAATTTTCCTGGCCGACCGCAATCAGCACTTCGTCACAGTCGATCTGAATATCCGGCGCGCCGCTGGGCAACAGTTGCCGACGGCCTTGTTCGTCGATGACCGGCTGCACGTGTTGGAATTGCATCCCCGTCAACACGCCGTTGTCGTGCAAAAACGCCAGCGGCACCAGGAAATTGCGGATCGGAATGCCCTCGTGCTGGGCATCCTCTTTTTCCCACGGTGAGGCTTTCATCTCTTCAAAGCCGGAGCGCACGATGACCGTGACCGTCTCGCCACCCAGGCGCCGCGCCGAGCGGCAACAATCCATCGCCGTATTGCCACCGCCGAGCACAATCACCCGGCGGCCGACTTTCTCTACATGACCGAAGGACACCGATGCCAGCCAGTCGATGCCGATATGAATATGCTGCGCGGCTTCCTGCCGACCAGGCAGTGTCAGATCGCGCCCGCGCGGCGCACCGCAACCGACAAACACCGCGTCATAGTTTTGCGCGAGTAAGTCGCGCATCGACTCAATACGTTGCCCAGAGCGGAATTCCACGCCCAGATTCAGCACATAACCGACTTCTTCGTCGATCACCGATTCCGGCAGCCGAAAGCGCGGAATCTGCGTGCGGATAAATCCACCGGCTTTGGCTTCGCCGTCATACACCACCACTGCATAACCCAGCGCCGCCAGATCGCGTGCAACGGTGAGTGAAGCCGGCCCAGCACCAATGCAGACCACGCGTTTGCCGTTTTGGCGGTTCGCCGGCTGCGGCATCAGCGCGCTGACATCGCCTTTGTAGTCCGCAGCGACGCGCTTCAAACGACAGATAGCGACCGGCTCTGGCGGGTGGCCGGTGCCTTCTTCGACCCGACCGCGGCGACACGCGGGCTCACAGGGCCGATCGCAGGTACGCCCGAGCACGCCCGGAAACACATTGGATTTCCAATTGACCATGTAGGCGTCGGCCGGACGCCCGGCGGCGATCAGCCGAATGTACTCGGGCACCGGTGTATGCGCCGGACACGCCCATTGGCAATCAACCACTTTGTGAAAGTAATCAGCTTGATGGATATTAGTAGACTGCATCGCGCCCGCCCTCCCAGGCCTCGATCGCCGGCAAGTTTGCACAGCGCGCGCGAGTCTACTCTTAGAGCGGGTGGGCACAAGCGCAGGGTGCGTCAAACGCGATACCTGTCCCAAACTGCTGCCGTCCCAAACTGCTGCCTCAGGCCAAATACCCGCCATCTACCGGCAATACCGTGCCGGTGACATAAGCCGCCGCCGGGCTGAGCAGGTAGAGCACCGCCGGCGCGATTTCCTCGGGTTGTGCCATGCGGCCTTGCGGGATCAGCGGCATGATCATTTTCAAGATCGCCGGTGTTTGCGTGATTGCACTGGCAAACTTGGTATCGGTCAGACCCGGCAATACCGCATTCACGCGAATACCGTGCTGCGCGAGTTCCTTCGCCCAGGCTTGTGTCATCGAGATAATGGCCGCTTTGGAAAACGAATAAACGCCCTGGCCAAACGCCGGTCGAACACCGTTAACGCTGGCAATATTGACGATGGCGCCACCCTGTTTCATGCGTTTGGCGGCTTGTTGGGTGGCATACCAATAACCGCGGATATTGACATCGACCGTCTTGTGATACGCGTCTAGCCCCATATCCAACATCGGGCCGAAATACGGATTGGCGGCCGCGTTATTGACCAACAGTTCAGGGCTCAAACCCTGTTTATCCAGTTCGGCAAACAATGCGTCAATGGCAGTGGGCTCGCCGATATGCGCCGCTATGGCCAGCGCCTGCCCGCCGGCCTCACGAATGCTCGCAGCTACTGCTTCGCAAGCATCCAGCTTGCGACTAGACACGATGACCCGCGCGCCAAACGCGGCCAATAAGCGGGCGATGGATTCGCCGATGCCACGGCTGGCGCCGGTGATCAGGGCAGTTTTACCAGACAGGTCGAACAAGGCTGCGCTCATGAGGGTTCCAAGTGGGATGCGTTTTCGCGCCGCACGGCGCGGTGGCCAAGGTCGGCAGCTGCCGGATTTGGCTTGAGTAGAGAACGCTAAGTCTGCATCCTTGTCGCTGAGCAATCCACGGGGAACACGCATGGCGGGACAGCGAGTATTGGTAACCGGCGCTGGCAGCGGCCTGGGACGCGAGATTGCGCTCTGTTATGCACAACGCGGTGAGCGCGTGGCGTGCGTGGATTTGTCCGCCGATCGCGCCGAAGAAACCCGCAAACTGCTGCCTGGCGGTGGGCACTTAGCCTTAGTGGCAGATGTGGGCTCGGATGCCGCGATGGCGGCGCTCAAAGCGCAAATAATGGGCGCCTGGGATGGCTTGGACGTGTTGGTCAACAACGCTGGCATCGCCTGCGGCGGCGAATGCGCGCAGACCAGCATGGCGCAATGGCAGCGCACGCTGAACATCAATCTGCTCGGCGTGGTGCGCGGCGTACGCGAATTTGTGCCGCTGATGGAAGCGCAAAAGCGCGGCATCGTCATCAACGTGGCGTCTTTCGCGGGTTTGGCAGGGGCACCGGGCCTGGGTGCGTACGGCGTATCGAAGGCCGCCGTGGTCGCCTTATCTGAAGGCATGCGCGCCGAACTGTTACCCAAAGGCATACGCGTCAGCGTGTTATGCCCGAGTTTCTTCAAAACCAATCTGCTGGAGTCCTTGCAGGGCGCGGATGTGCCGCTCAAGCACATGGCGGCCAAATTGATGGAAAAAAGCCCCATTGATGCCGCCGACGTGGCGCGTTACACGGTAGCCGAAAGCGAGCGCGGTCGATTTTTATTGTTGCCACACAAAGACACCCGTGTGCGCTGGTGGCTGAAGCGCTGGCTGCCGGATATGTACTTCAAAGAACTGCTGAAGTACGTGGCCAAAAACACGCGGATTGCGCAGCGTTGATGGGCGTAGAGGTACCGCTATTCGTGGGTTTGGACCAGTCCAAACCCACCAAAGCTGAGCTCCGCTTCCACCTCAAACCCGTTCCAGGCGCCGATAACCAATCGCTTCAGTCAAATGCTGCGTATTGATCAACTCGGCATTGGCGAGATCGGCAACGGTGCGCGCCAAGCGCAAAATGCGGTGGTAGGCGCGCGCTGAGAGATTGAGTTTGTCGATCGCCCGTTCCAGCAGTTGTTGGTCGCGGGCTTGCAGTACGCAATCGCGGGTCAATTCACGCGTGCCGAGCAGCGCGTTGGCTTTGCCGGCGCGTTGCAGCTGACGGTCCCGAGCGGCATTCACGCGTGCCCGCACCGGTGCGCTTGATTCACCGGGTGGCGCGTGGTTGGCGAGCGCCGTAATGGGTTGCCGGGCCACCTCGATTTGGATATCAATACGATCCAACAGCGGTCCGGATACCCGCGAGCGATAGCGTGCGATTTGCTCTGGCGAACAATGACAGCGACCGGACGGATCGCCAGCATAGCCGCACGGACAAGGATTCATCGCCGCGACCAGCTGAAAACGCGCTGGAAATTCTGATTGCCTAGCGGCACGTGAAATGATGATGCGACCCGATTCCAGCGGTTCGCGCAGCACTTCCAGCACGCTGCGGTTCCACTCGGTGAGTTCGTCCAGAAACAGCACACCGTGGTGCGCCAACGAGACTTCGCCCGGCCGTGGATGGCCGCCACCACCGGCCAGCGCGACACTCGACGCGGTGTGGTGCGGCGCACGAAACGGTCGCAGCCGCCAGCGCAGCGGATCAACGCCGTTACCGACCACCGAACTCACCGCGGCCACTTCCAAGGCCTCGGCATCGGCCAATGGTGGCAGGATGCCGGGCAAACGACTGGCGAGCATCGTCTTGCCGCTGCCCGGTGGTCCGACCATCAACAGATTGTGCGCACCCGCAGCGGCCACTTCGAGCGCGCGGCGCGCAGCCAACTGTCCGCGCACATCGGCCAAATCCAAAATGAACTCCTCCGAGACGCTCAGCGTTGGCGGTGCTGGACAACTTGGCAGCTGGCGGCGCCCACTCACATGGGCAACCACTTCCAGCAAGGTACGCGCCGACAGCGCCATGCCGTTGGCGACCAAACCGGCCTCGTTGGCATTGGCGTGCGGAACGATCGGTATGCGGCCTTGCTCCAGCGCTTTCAGTACGGCGGACAACGCACCACGCACGCCGCGCAATTCCCCGGACAGCGCGAGTTCTGCGATGAACTCATACTGGCCGACGCGCTCTTTGGGCAACTGGTTGGACGCCGCCAGCACCCCGATGGCGATTGGCAAGTCAAAACGCCCGCCCTCTTTGGGCAAATCGGCGGGCGCCAGATTCACCGTCATTTTCTGCTGCGGCACGTCGAACGCCGAGTTGATCAGTGCGGCACGCACGCGATCGCGACTTTCGCGCACTTCAGCTTCCGGCAAACCCACAATCGCCAAGCCCGGCAATCCGCCCGATAAATGCACTTCGACGGTCACCAGCGGTGCTTGCACACCATCTTCGGCCCGCGTGTAGACGATAGCCAGCGACATCGCCGGGCTCCAATGGGTGTTTGGTGGATGAGGCGCACAGCAGCCCGCGGGATCGACGCGACGCGTCGACCGCAGCCTAGCTTTAGTGCTAAGAGTCTGGCTGACGGTCAATCAGCCGAAGCTAAGGTCTAGCAGCCTGTCGGACTTTCCTCGCGAGTGCGCCGGAAGTCCTTTTGGCGATCATTACCCATTTTCGAATTGATTT
>ENA-ORBV01015216-ORBV01015216.1-microbial-mat-metagenome-genome-assembly--contig:-NODE-15216-length-11361-cov-3.552641_pt1 | contig 11361 bp, 8 predicted proteins | sample MGYA00237777_ERZ505514 | MGnify/ENA primary metagenome ERZ505514 (study PRJEB26160, sample SAMN06269048) | microbial mat metagenome | isolation source: Oligotrophic lake microbial mat | place...
TTTCAAGCAGAAGACGGCATACGAGATTCGCCTTAGTCTCGTGGGCTCGGAGATGTGTATAAGAGACAGGGGATCGCTCGAGGGGTCCTTGCACCATCTGCGTGAGACTTGGGGCAGCATTGCCGTATGGTCGGTATACACCCCTGCGGTCAGTACAAACGGGTCCGTCTCAAGCCTAGTATCACTGATGCAGAGATAATACCTGCCCCGCTTTCGATGGCGAGCTCGATTGCACCCAGTCAAGTCGATCCAAGTCGGACGTTGTGATCCGTTGTTGGTAAAGTGACTATCACCTTCAGCGCCAGTGGTTCAATCAAGAGGTCCAAGAGCGCGAAACTTGCGACATTGCCTCGGAAATACCAGCACTGTGACCATGGTCAAAAACACATTGATACTCATAATTGATCAATTCCAACGCGCAGCAGCAATGCCTTCAGCAAAGCTCAACTTTTCAGGTTTGCACCGAAAAGTGGCGATCAACCTACATGTTTCTGCCGCCTGGTTTTCTTTTGGGCTTTTTTCGCGTTCTGTGTCAAAAGTGTCTGCAGATATTCTGATGGATCGTGCAAACGCCAGAGTTTTAGGATGGCGTCCCACGAATCGATCGTGTCAGCATCCGTCGACACAGACCATGCAAGGTTGAGGAGCCGTAGTTTTACGTACTGTTACGAAGCATGTGGCTAGTATGGCTCCTCGAGCAAGGTGTGGGTCACGACTTTCAGATGGCACATAGGATCATTTTTTCGTGAGATGCGCGCTTGACGCCATTTGCCCTCAAGAAACAGGCGCCGTTTTCTTTACAAAGATCTGGTTTGCAGACAAGCAGCACCTTTCGCCTTCTTTCGTGAACTTCAAAACCCATCCAGCAGCTCTCAGATCGTAGTGAGTTGAATCATCCTCTGAGGTTTATTGCCCTCGAAGCAGTGTGATCCCCTCCACACTGCGTGTTATCCCCCTACATATCGCTGCTTCCAAGGGACGCATCGTTTGTTATCCTGTTGCATGTCTGAAGCAGCCAGCAATGCCGCGCTCAAAGGCAAAGGTATCCAGATGTTGCAATCTAGTCTCAACACCTACTCCCATACTGTCCTGCTCTCTCGCACTGCAATGCGCGCACATAATTGATCTTTCATTTCATTCCTCGTGCAGATATCTACGCTCTGGATGACGGATCATCCCACGCCAATCTACTGGTGCGGCTCCACCAGAAATGGCAAGTCACCAAAGACCTGCTCTTCGCCGTGCTGCGTGCCATGCACTCGCATGAAACCGCTGTGATCGGTGCTCGCTTCGGATCCCTCATCATTCTGGTGGAGTCACTCCAAGTGATGCTGTTCGCCCTCAATCCTGGAGCAGTCACTATGCCGTGGCACTCTACCTACGTGAGCTGGATCATCGAAGTCGCTAAAGTCACCCGGCCCGGTGCTTATGCAAGCTCTCAAGCCCAATACCGTCAGATCTCTCCCATCGCTGTGTTCTGCGCTGCCGCCTTCGCCTGGATCTGGCTGGGTCTGGTGGTGCTAGCAGCCTATCTGCTCGCCAAGGCACGTGAGGCCACACGCCTGGGCACCGGCACGCAGATGTCCACCCACTCCGCATCGCTGAAGAAGACAGTGCTGCTGTCCCCGGTGGAGCTGTTCGCCACCTCGTCATGGGTGATCAAGGTGCTACGAGTGATCAACAACGCTGCGGTGACGGTGCTGTTCGTACCGATAGTCTCTGTTCTGATCCTTCCCCTACGTTGCGATAACAACCTGACGGGGAATGACTTCTACTACCAGTGTGGCAGCACCCTACATCTGATCATCGAAGGCATCGGTGTGACCTCTGCGATCATCTTCTTCGCTCTCTGCGTGGTCTACGTCATGCTCCAAGCCAGTGCTGTCGCGGTATTCGCCCAGGAGAAGAGACTGGACGAATCGAACGTCTTCGGCACCGATGCAGCGGTGGCAGCCAATGAGTTGCTGTCTTCACAAGGCAAGAACGGTAACAATCAACAGATGAACGCGCACATCTCCGCCTTCTCTCGTCCTCACTCCAGAGTGGAGATCATCTGGTTCATCAGCAGGGTGGTGCTGGTCCTGGTGTTCTGCCTCTCGTCAGGGGACTCCAAAGTGACGCGCTGGACGCTCTGCGCAGTGTACCTGGTGTGCTGCAGCGTGCCCTTGACAGCCTACGTGTACTATCTGCCCTATTTCCATTGGCGGGTGCTGCAGGTGCGCACAGCCATGCTATCAGCCTGCCTGTGGGCGGGTGTAGCCCTCATCATCACGCTCCTCTACAACTCATCGCAGCAGCCCACGGGCAGTGTGTTGCTGCTGTTCGGTATACCGATGGTGATGGCGGTATCCGTGTTCATCACCGACAGTCGCAAGCAGAGCATCCTAGCCATGGATGGCCAGACAGTTTTGAGCTTGAAGGATGCCTATCTCATTGAGCTCAAGACTCGCTACATGCTGGGGGCACTGAATGATGGTGCTGCTGCAGCAAGTGCAGCTGCGGCCGCAGTGCTCAAATCAGCAGTCATTGCGCCAGTTTCTCCTAGACACGGCAGTGTTGCTCCGACCATCAAAGGTGGTGCACCTCCATCGCGAATCGCTCGAGATTTCAGCCTTACGGTCGTGCCAGCTATCTCACCAGCACTGAGCGCGATTCCGGGAGCCCCAATTAGGCTGGCCCGAGATCGATCACGCAGACTCCAGCGCAATTCTGTCTCCGCAGCCAAATCGGACTTGTCCATGGAGGAAGGCGGTGTATCTTCCGCCGCCTTATCAGTCCCCTCTGTACCAGCAGTGACCACTCCTCTACTGGATACGGTGGAGCTGCTGCTACAAGCGGCCTGTGTCCAGATGCCCTCTTCAGCATTCGCCTGTTTGAACCTGGCGCTGTTCACCCTGCAACATCGTCGCAACCACCTGTGGGCAGGACGGCTGTTGCTCCAAGCGGAGATTCGTTCACCGGCATTCGACATCCACTTCTTGACATTCGCGCTGCAAGAGGCCATCGAAATGCGAATTGCCCGAGCCAAAGCTGAAGGTCTATCCACCGATAATGCAGCGACTTCATTAACGCTCGGATCGCGGGGCTCCAAGCTGCACGCAGTGTGGTTCGATGAGATGCTGGTGCCCTCTACCCTCTCCAGCGCTGAGGTCGCAGGCTATCTGCACTATCAAGCGGAGGCCGTGGAGGCTGATCGACACGTGCAGGATGCCACGAGACTGCAGTTCAGATTCTGGACGGAGATGTTACTGCCGGAGCCCAACGTATCCAATTTGACCGATATTGGCGCGGTAAGATTGATATCACTGTACAGCCATCTAGCTCACAGTTCATCAATCTGATACTGGTGGATTTAAATCAGCTCATTGCAGTTTGTGATCGGTATCCGCAGGCTATGAATGAATCCATCGTATCGGCTCATCGCAGCTTCTCAATCATCCTGGCTATCTACGACAAGAGCGTCACGGTACACGTCGTGTGATAATGATTCCAAGTTGGTGTCTTACGGAGATTTATACTGCTTCCTTGCGATGCTGACGGTGTTATCCTTTGGCTCATGACGATAATTCCAGATCCTGCGGCAGTACGGTGCCTTCTTGCTGAATATTCTGAATGACTCCACGCAAGGGCACGAGGTGCTGGCCAAGGCGGATGAGATGGAGGCGCAGAAGGAACGCTCGTATCACAATCAGAGCGCTGCGGATCTGAATGGATCTGCCGCCCACAGCAATATGAAGTCCCACAGTGAAGTGGGTGCCCTCTGTGCCGATGAGACAGGTATGTCACACGTTCAGCCTCATTGCATAGGTGAATGCACATCAAGTTCTAGTTTGTCACCCATTGGCCGTCATGCAGCGCTGTAGATACACGAGAACTTGTTGTCTACATCTTTTTACAATGGTCCATTTGTGTCGTCTCGTGCCTAGGTGTTCTCCGTATGTCGGGTGAGGAGGATCGAATGGGCGAGGTGCTCTCAGCCAATGTGGCGCTGTGCAACATGTTCGGGTACTCCAAGACGGAGCTCGAGGGACGCAATGTATCTACTCTGATCCCTCCACCGTGGAGTGATCATCACGATGCCTGGGTGGCTGCATTCGCTAGCGGCACTCGACAGGTGTCCCACACGGTGAACTACACGCGGCGGCTGTTCGGTCTACATCGTAACGGCACTGTGTTCCCGCTGGCGTTGACCATCAAGCAGGTGACAGGCGGTCTGCAGGGCTCCGTGTTCCTGGCCATGGTGACCCCTGAGCGGGTGTCTGAACACGATCACTTCCTGGTGGTGGATACCGCCGCTGGGGGCGTGGTGCTCAAGTCATCAGCAGGAGCACTGCCGCTGCTAGGTAGGTTTAACAGTCATGATGACATCTGAATGTGCGATGATGTCACTGCATTTTTGGTCTTCGCATGAGTTTGTTGTTGGTATCATTCACTGATAAGCGCGTTCAATATTTCTGTGCGTCTGCTTGCACAGGTTTGTCCGTACAAGATTTGGGCATTCGCAAGCCTCTATTGGGTGCGTACCTCAGTGAATACGACGCACTGCTCACGCATGCTGAACGATCCAGCACCGAGCCTCAACGGATGGTGTGGCGGCGAGCTCTCACTGTAGACGGTGATAGCGATATGGATGAAGCGGAGCTGGAGCTGTCAGATGAGGCGCAGCAGGATGAGCGTGATGACGCTAACTCGACCAAGATTGCGGCTCATTTGAATCTTAGCACGCAGCAACAGCAACATCAGCAGCAGTTGATGCAGTGGGCGAATGAGGATTCTGCTGCTACGGAAATGACGGCTACAGGTAAACCTTGGCAAGCACGCCGCGTGTTGTCTCTTGAGTGTCCGCATTATGTAAATTGGATTGCAGTAGCTCACCATTCTTTATCTTCACTATTGATTTGCATTCAGGAGTTGGCAACAGCACTCTCTCTGCTCCAATCACCACCGCTGTGGCGCCCGAAACACAATCTGCCCACAGCAGCCAATATCGACATGCTAGACAGCACTCTCAATTGATGGCTGCAGGCATCGACGTGGTAGTACAGGCCATTCGTATGCGCTTGCCTCAGCTTCGACACGTAGTCATCGTGAAGATTAGCATGGTGCCAACGCACAAGACTCGCTCCGCAGCCGCTGTGACCAGCATTGGCTTGGACCTGACCGCCACCGCGGATGGTTTGGCTGCAGCCACGGCCATTGCGCATGAGACGTTGAGTGAAAGCGTCATCTCGGGTCGCTCCTCGGTCAAGGCGTTGCTTAATCCGCGATTAGCAGCCCAGGCCCACAGTCACGCTTCAACACACGGTGGAGGCGGTACAGTGGCGGCTTTGCCTACTGCCGCCATCACAGCTGGCGTTACGGTGCACAGTGCGTTGAAGCCGTCGAGTCATAAGGGCGCTACGGATAAGGGAGACAGCAAGCATCAGAACGAAGACGGTAGGTTCAGTCTGACTGCTTGATTTTATTGGAAACTCGCTGTCGATTTTGCTTATCATTTGTGCAACCGCCTGTCTGATTATGGTCGAATCTCTTATATGTTTACTCAGCGCTCAGTGTTCATGAGCCCCTCAAGGTGATCATGGAGGATGCCAGGAGTGTACACCTGTCCGTGCGTGATGGAGGCAGTGTGGCCAGCTCAACTAGAACACGTAAGCTTTGAATTATACAGAGCTTGTTCGAGTTTTGCTGTGATTTAATGTATGAATGCTGGGCGGTGCAGGGAGCTCTGTCGGCTACAACGCCGCTCTGAATCATATTCGCAAGGTGATGCTGTCCCGGGACTACACGCTGGAGCCCAGTATGCGGGGCCTGCGCATCGCCCTGCGGCTTGCATTCCTGGTGGTGTTCATCATGGCTCTGGTCGGCTTCGTGGTGGTGCGGGATTCATTGGCCACCATGAACCGATCCATCAACGATGTGTCGGCTGCGGCTGAGACCAAGGATATCATCGCAGGCATTCGTAAGGCCAGCACCAATATGATGATGATGGCTCGCGGCTTTGTTGCGAATACCAACGAGGATGTGGAACGCCGAAACATTTTCTATCTCATGAAGAATTTGACTGCCGTTCAAGACAAGCTGTTCCTGCACCGGGGAGCAGTGCCTGGGCTATTGAGAGACATTTATTCCATTCCCAATATTGATTTGGAGAGCATCGTAGGCACTACCGTATCGATCAGGCAAGAGAACTTGTGGCACACCCTGGCTGCTATCATGACGAGTGCGGATTCTATTCGCCAGCTGCCATTGGAGACGCTCTCGGTGGACACTCATGCGGATAACTTTGTAAGCCCAGATCACCTTGCGTCAGTGCGTTGAAGTTGATGTCATCCTTTCCGTCCCCAGCTCTGACCGTGTATTTTCTTTGTTGTATGCAGTTTGTCCAGTACAACACTGACCCCAAGAGCTACGCCGGATCTGCAATCACCGAACTCTCCAACGTCGTCCTTGACTTGGGCTACAACGCGGTGGACTTGGTCCGCAATACGCAAACCGTCATATTAGCCGTGGCACTAGCTATCTTGACGGTGGTGGTGCTGTGTCTACTGCCCCCCGCCATTCTGCGGGTGGATCGCAAGAAGGACGAATCGATGGATCTACTACTCACCATACCGGTACAGCGCGTGCAGGAGATATGCGCGGCTAGAATGGAGCAGCTCACACAGATGGGACTGGATGCAGATGCTGCAGGTACCGTGCTTGTCATTCTGAAAGTTCACTTTCATGATTGTGCTCCTATTGCCTTTGGTGCCGTTGTGTTGTTTGATCTGGGCATATGACCCGTGTTGTTACTCGTTCATTCTCTAGTACTCTGCTGACTAATGTGCTTTCTGATTGCTCTGCCTGCAGTTGCGGACGTACAGGATGTGGACGCAATCGCCGCGGTGCAGGACGGCACTTCACCAGGCCAGACTATAGCCGAGGTTGATGCTGCAAAAGAAGCGAAGGATGTCCAGGACGCCAAAGAGGCCAAAGACGCTGCTCTGAAGGTCAAGAACACCGCTGCAAACAAGCGGAGCCGTGCTCGCAGATTCAAGCGATCCACCCGCGGCAAGTGGGCTCTCCTGGGCTCAGTGGTGGCTTTGTTCATGGTAGCCTCAGGCTACTTCGTGCTCTGCTTCGTGCTGGGTGATGCTCATCTCACCACCTCTGCTGCCCTGGTGCCCGAGAGTGTGTACGCCTTCCGCAGACTGAATGCTGTACGCACGCTGCTGTGTGGCCTGACGCGAATGATGTTGGCGCCGATCATCTGGCATCTGGAGTATCGACCGCTGTACCCTGAGGTGATGACCATGCAGGTGCAGGACGAGATCGCCTTGCTGCGGCGTATTCAACAAGGGCTGCTGTACGGTGACACGGAGTTCAAGTTGCCCGGATCCCTCAGGCGCAATGTGAAGCGAGATGACTTGGACTTTGGTAATGCGTGCAAGTACATCACCGCAGAGGGGATGAACCGAATGGATGAGCTGGATATGGGAGACCTGACGTGCGAGGGCTTTGCCAAGGGTCTGTTCACACGCGGGTTGACTGCTGGGCTGAACCACTTCATTGATCGAGTGGAAGACATTGCCAACTTCATCAAGAATGGACCCGATTCAGTAGTGCAGAACAGCACAGCGCTACAAGGCTTCCTACAGAGTCCCATGTGGCTTGAAGTTGATGCAATGGATCGAACAGTGCTTCGCTATGCATTGACCATTGAGAGTCAGATGTACATTGATGACCTCATCAACCTGAATCAGAGCTACGTCAACATGACCGCAGGACTGATGGCCGGGTTCCTGATCGCGCTTTGCCTGGTGTACGTGGTGGTGTATCAGCCTATGGTTCGATCGCTGGACGTGCAGCTCAAGCGTGCTCGCAGCATGCTGGTGATGGTCCCCATTGATGTCATCCAGAACAACGTCGCCATGCGGAAGGCCATCTTGAATCCTTGAGCCGAAGAGTTGATGAGAACATGTCTTTGTGTATGAGTTTATGCGTGTGATGCGTTTATACGTTGCAGATCTGCATTCGAATACATAAAAGATGCTAATTTATTTAATCTGTCTGTGAAGTGCACTACACTGTGAAAGTACACCACAGAATTCTACAGCGCGCCCAGTAGACATAGACGGTGTCTACATGAAAGAAAAACATGAACGCCACACAAGCAAATCCAATCTTGCACCTCCCCCATTGCCTCATAGTCACCGTGCATCAAAGCAGCCACTGGTCAAGTAGCTCTCCAATGGTGATGAGGTTGAGGGTAACACCTTCTGCTGCCAGAGGATAAGCGATCCTGTCTGCAGGAAGAGATCAGGCAGGCAGATGTGATGTGCAAAGACGACACTAGGATTTGCCAGACACAAAAGAGGAAAGCAAAAAACGGAATGGAGCCGCATCACAATGAAAACCATAAAAGCGGTTGCTTGATGGCCCGAAGCAAAGAGCGCAACGCCAGCCTGCGTCAGCTGCGAGACCGGGGATACAGCTCTGCGTTGTTACGATCATGCCGTCGAGTCCATCTTGTTGGGAGCAGTTCCCAAAGCGACAACAACGGCAGAGTACGCAGTACGGATGAGGTCAATGATCCTCTAAACTCCTCCTTGAGGTACCGCCAGGGGACTGAGGCATGAATCGGTTACTGGAATCACCAGCAGTGCTAAAGTCATCGGAGGTGTTGTCCGTATCGCCATGCGGTCTGATCAGCGACCACACTTGATGCCAACTGGGGAGCGGCAGCCATGAGTACCATAGCCCCATTGCACAGCAGAAAACGTGCACGATATTGAACACGCAGGTCAACGAGAAGAAATACGATGAGAAATCCTCTGGCTCCACCACGTCACCAGGTCTGCCTGCAAAGCTGGACGCTAGATTGATGCACACTGCTGCAGATGCGCCCATCGCCACCGAGCAGGCACATCCGAAGATGGTCATGAGCTTGAGCGGTCGCTCCAGTGTGCGGCGTAGACCGTGCAGAGCCGGCTTGCGAATCGGAGAGATGTACGGTGATCGGATGGATGAGGTTGGGGAAGACGGTGCGGTATTGACGCTTTGCGGATCTGCTGAGAGACGAGAGAATCCGGGCACTTCGACCGAGGGGGCATATGACACGATGCTGCGAGAGAAGTTGCGATCGTCTCCATGTGGTGACGTGGGTAGAGGTCCCAGCTGGCTGTGCTCATCGGTTGGAATCTGAACGGTAAGACTGGTTGATCCATCGCGGCCTGTACGAGCCATGCCTCCACCATCCGCATCACTGTCCACACTGTCGTTAGCCACTGGGCTCGGTTGTGGGAATGCCGGGAGAGGCGGTGCGATGATGACATTGCGTTGCGTCGCGTCGAGTTCCGACACACTGGGCGGCGGTAACTCCTGCACCTCAATTGCGGTTGCTTTCTCCATCCGCGTGACCTCAGCTCGGAAAGCAAGCATGCCCCAGAACATACTGACGATCAAGCTGATATTGGCGTACGCGAACGTCAGCAGCACCAGTAGATCCATGCCGCGATAGGATTTCGCTACGAGACTGATCAACCAGTTCACGTTAGTGGTAACGTGCACCAGCAGCACGCCAGCGTACATGATGTAGCAATACCGCTTAGGCGCTGTTCGATTGAACGAGAGGCGAAACAGCAGTTCAATGGGCATGTGGAAGGCCAATCCAGCTGCCCAAAGTAAGATACAGCTGCGATTGCGTGACAGGCCAATGGGCACATGATCCGGATATATGCCCCAGGCGTAATATGGATCCACCGCCATATCGATCACACCAAGCAAGCATATGCCAAAGCCAACTCGATGAAAATAGTATTGTAGCTTGCCTACCCGGGGTAGTTTACCCTTTGCTAACGCGGCGGATTCTAGTCTGAGCGCATCGTCCTTTCGTCTCTCCTCCATTCGACGCACATGGATCTCAACAAGAAGCTGTATGCAAGAGAGTACTAGTCCGACTCCAAACAGCGCAGCCCAGATGTAGCCCTCGATAACGAACCGGTGGTCCACGTTTGTCATCTTGACTGGCAGAGTGCAATGCAAGCAAGATTTTGCTTCGAGTGTAGATGGCACTGACAAGCAGATGGAATCATACACCGGCAAACGACAGATGGTAACTCGACAGCAGCAGATCTCAGTACATGCGAGCGCAAAGGCAGTACAGTCCTATGTCGTGTGCAATGCACGTTCGGCACACGAAATCGTTGCGCTTTTTTAGCAGTCATCAAAAATCGCAAACCACAACGGCAGAATTTGCAAGCATCAGCTTCATGATCAACTCGCTGGTTCTGCCACAGCGGCGCGGGTGTGTGTGTTACGCTCGTCCTCCAAATTCTTCATTCTGGTTACAAACAAACGCACAGTGCTCGCCACATCGCCTTCAGTTTACAGTCATTGTAACAGGGTGCGATAGTGTTGTTTGCTGCACTTTGATGATGTATTGAAGGTACTGAACGATACCCATTACCATATCGGAAAATACACAACAAAAATCGTTTGCGCACATGCCCAACACATCTGGCATCTCAAGCACAAGTTCGCCACAGCGACACACACACACACACATGCTAATGTAGCTCGGTGTAACACACCACAGAAAACACACATAGAATCAGTTGATCCTGTCAATTGGGTCTTCAAACTGAAGCTGTGCCTACGGATTCAAGATAGTTTTTCGCATGGCGACGTTGTTCTGGATGACATCTATCGGAACCATCACCAGCATGCTGCGAGCACGCTTGAGTTGCGTGTCCAGCGATCGAACCATAGGCTGATACACCACCACGTACACCAGGCAAAGCGCGATCAGGAATCCGGCCATCAGACCGGCGGTCATGTTGACGTAGCTCTGATTCAGGTTGATCAAATCATCGATGAACATCTGGCTCTCCACAGTCAATGCATAGCGGAGCACGGTGCGATCCATCAAGTCAACTTCGATCCACGCTGGACTGGACAGGAATCCTTGCAGCCAGGACACGTTGCGAAAAGGCTCGTTCTGGATGCCGTTGGAGATGGTTTCAATCTGGTCCAGGAAGTGACTCATGCCAGCGGTCAGACCGCGAGTGAACAGTCCGTTTGAGAAGGAGGTGCACGTGACGTTGCCGACACTCAGCTCGTCCATCGACCGCATGCCCGTGTCCGTGATATACTTGCAGGCGTTGCCAAAGTCCAGATCATCACGCTTCGCATTACGCCGCAGCGATCCAGGCAGCTTCAGCCCTTTGTCACTGTACAGTAGGCCTTGCTGCACGCGGCGGATCTCTGCAATCTCCGCGTCCACCTGCGCCGCTATGGTTTCGGGATACAGAGGACGAAACTCCGATGCCCACAAGAAGTTCGCTGTCATTAACCGCGTGATGCCACACAATAGAGTGCGTA
>ENA-ORBV01015217-ORBV01015217.1-microbial-mat-metagenome-genome-assembly--contig:-NODE-15217-length-11361-cov-3.539082_pt1 | contig 11361 bp, 7 predicted proteins | sample MGYA00237777_ERZ505514 | MGnify/ENA primary metagenome ERZ505514 (study PRJEB26160, sample SAMN06269048) | microbial mat metagenome | isolation source: Oligotrophic lake microbial mat | place...
GGCTTGAAATACCTCGACGTCGGCGGCGGGCTCGGGATCGACTACGACGGCAGCCAAACGAATTTCGACAGCAGCGTGAACTACACGCTGCAGGAATACGCGAACGACGTGATCTACCACGTCCAGAGCGTGTGCGACGACGCCAAGGTGCCGCACCCGACGATCATTTCCGAGAGCGGCCGCGCGGTCGTGGCCTACCACAGCGTGCTGGTGTTCAACGTGCTGGGCGTGTCCGGTCTCGGCGAAAACGACATCCCGCGCGAAGCCTCGCCGGACGCCGAGCAACCGGTGATCGATCTGTTCGACGCGTATCGCAATGTCACGGTGCGCAACCTGACGGAGAGTTACCACGACGCGCAGCAGGCGCTCGACATGGCGATGAACCTGTTCAGCGCCGGCTACTTACCGCTCGATCAGCGCTGCCTGGTGGAAAACTTGTTCTGGGCCACGTGCCGGAAGATTCAGCGGCTCTGCCAGCAGTTGGACTACGTGCCGGAAGATTTGCAGGGGATCGACGCGCTGCTGAGCGAGACGTATTTCTGCAACTTCTCGCTGTTCCAGTCGATGCCGGACAGTTGGGCCATCAAACAGCTCTTCCCCGTGCTGCCGATTCATCGCCTGAACGAGCGGCCGAATCATCACGCCGTGCTGGGGGACATCACCTGCGATTCCGACGGCAAGATCGATCAGTTCATCGATCGTCGCGACGTGAAACGCACCTTGCCGTTGCACGCCTTCAATGGCGAGCCGTACTATCTAGGCGCGTTTTTGATCGGGGCCTATCAGGAAATCCTTGGCGACCTGCACAACCTGTACGGCGACACCAACGCCGTGGTGGTGAGCCTCGACGATCGTAACGAGGTCGTGCTCGAAACGGTCGTCAAGGGCGACACCGTCAAGCAGGTGTTGAACTACGTCAATTACGAGTCCGACGCGCTGATCCGCCGTTTCCGCAATGACGTCGAATTGGCCGTCCGCGACGGCAAGCTGGACTACCAGCAGGCCGGCCAACTGACGAAGTTCTACGAAGAAGGCCTCCGCGGCTACACGTACCTCGAAGACGCGCGCGAGACGGCTTGGAAGTCGTAAACGCCGAACCGATCGCACGCCATCTCCCACACCAGCCCGTAACGCCAGCGAGGGAGAGTTGACGTAGGCGATGAACTCATCGAATACGCCAAGCAGGCCGTCGTCCAATTCCGATCGAGCACCATTCTGGCCGACCAGACCGTCGGCCCGACGTACGAGTCCAACGATCGCCAACGTCCTCTCCCCCTCGCTAAGTACACCCGCATAAAGTTTGATGCGGGGTGCCACTGGCGGCTTGTCCGCCAGTGCTGGAGTTGGGCTTGCTATCGAGATCAAAACTGCACTGGCGGACAAGCCGCCAGTGGCACCCGTCGCATTATTTCTTCTGCGTGTGCACTTAGCGCTTCGGGTTGGTGTAGTAGTACGAGCTCGGTAACAAGCAGCCTGGCGTGCCTTCGCGCAGCGGGCGAAGTTGTTCTTGGACTTCGGGGCGATCGAGGCTGTATTGTTCCGGGGACAATTCCGCGGCGCGCTCGAACGATTCGAGCGCTGCTAATGATCGGCCGCCCAGCGCATAGTGGCGGCCCAGTTGAAAACGAAAGTGCGCTTCCGCCGCGGGAGCTGCCTTGATCGCGTCGAAATACGTTTGCTCCGCCGCGACGTATTGATGTTGATCTCGCAGCGTTTCCGCCAGGCTGTCGAAGGCCTGCACGCGGAGCGCAGCCGAGTTTGGCGCGGGACCGCTTTTCAGCAAAGTGATCGCCTCACGAAATCGCTGCGCCGCGTCGTCGTGGCGGCCCATATCGTCTAGGACGCTGCCGAGCAACACTGCCGCTGAAGCGTTGTTCGCGGCGAGCGGCGCGAGGATGGTCATCGCGGCGTCTGGCTCGCCGAGCGACGCCATCAGCGCCGCCCTTTGCACGACTTGGTCCGGTGCAGCATCGGCGGGAAACGGCTCTTTCAGCGCGCGACGATAGGCGGCGATTTGTTCGGTCAATAGATCGCGGAGCCGATCGATCGACATTCCGCCGACGGACTGATTGCTGCCGGCGGCCTCGAGTTGGGCGGACAGCATCGGCAGCCCGGCAAGTCGGCCTTCTTGCAGTCGCTGCTCCAACTGCGTGGTTTGTTGGCGAAAATGGTAGTCCGCAAACACCGCGGGAACTGCGGTAGCGACTAGCGCTCCACTGGCTAGGAATGTCCACGCGGAATTCGGCGCGGTATCGGCTTCGCCGGCGAATAAACAGCGCGCCGCGACGCACCAGGGGAGCATGAGAGCAAGGGCCGATATTTCCCTTCCGAGCCAGGCGAGCACAAAACTGGGCGGCAGGTCGTGGTTGAATGCGCCCCAGGTGGAATCGCCCGCCGTATAAACCGCGGCGGCAAGTGCGACACCGGCGGCGACGCTGATTCTTCCAGCGACGAGGTTCGTTCGTCGGCCCGCGACGAATAATTCTGCGATGCCCCAAGCGATCGGCCAGACGGCGAGCAAATGAACAATGACCAGCGCACGAAACCCGAACGGCCCGACGGGCAACCCGGTCAAATCGCCGTCGACATGTCCAAAGCAAAGCGCTCCGGCGGCAATGCACATTCCCACGGTCGTGGCGGCCAGATGTCGTTGCGTGGCGTCCTTCATGCGTCGCCTCCTGGCGAACTGTTCGCGCCCAAGGCCGCGGCGGTGGCTGGTTTGCGGAGCTTCCAGATCATGCCGTCGAGCGCGTAGTGCATGAACGCCGCCCAGAGATTCAGGCCGGCCCAGAGTTCGCGCCAGGACGTGTTGGCGACATGCGAGAGCAATCCCAGCAGCGTCACATAGAGCGCGAGCACCAGCAGCCAGCGGTTGGCCATTTGCCGGAAAAGTCCCTCGGAACCTTGCGAGCGCCGCCGCCAGGCATAGCTGGTGACGATCGCCAGATATTCGACGGCATGGAACAACGCGGCGGCGACGGTCAGGCGCGTGACGAGGTCGCCATGGCGCCCGCTGATTGCCCAGAGCAGGCTGCCGTACAGTCCGATAACGCTGGCGAGATAAATCACTTTGCCAGGCCGCGCCGTGGGCTGGTCGATGACCTCCGCGAGCAGAATCGCGCCGCCGAAGGCGAGCCAGATGCGATCGAACCACCACAGCCACTGTTGTCCGGTGGAATCGCTCTCCAGCCAGCCGGTCGCCCAGCCGAGCAATCGCAGCGTGACCAGAAACACAAACAGGCGGAGCGCGTGGATATCCAGCCAGCGCCGCCCGCCGCCGGCCTTGCGCCCATAGATGCGGGTGATGCCGGAATGCTGCGAGGCGAAGTGCCAGCCGTTCCAGACGGCGTCAATGAGCACTAGGCAGCGAAACGTGCCGAGCGAAAGATACACGCCGGCGACAGCAACGGCGATTACGAGGCCGAGGCCGATGAACAATCCGCTGCGATCGACGCGGCGATCCGGATCCGCGGTCACAAGCAGCAGCGTGATCCAACGATGCGGCGTGGTGATGAAGAACAACTGCCAGAAATCAATATGCGTCATTCCCTCGCCGGAACTGTACGCTGGCAGCCACGCCAACAACCATGCCACGTTGGCGAAGAACAGCAAATCAAACGCGGGCGAAACAATCCACGCGCTCTCAGCGGGCACGGCGGGGCTGGAGGGAGATTTCACCACGGAGGGCACGGAAAACACGGAGGGCGAAATTCTTGAACCGCTGAGACGCGGAGGAGGAATTTTACCGCGAAACACGCGAAATAGCGCGAAAAAGTTACTGAGTGCGGATGCACCCGGGATCAACTTCGAGTGTTCTACTTTTCGCGTTATTTCGCGTGTTTCGCGGTAAAAGTCTGGCCACTTAGCTTCTTCAGCGACTCCGCGTCTCGGCGGTTCAATTGGTTTACTTCTCCGCGAATTTCGGTTCACGACGGTAACCGAAGAGGCAGCGCTTTTCGATCATGTCGACGACTTCGGCGGGGACCATTTCCCGCCAACTTGCGTCGTGCTGCTGAATTTTGGTCAACACGGCGTCGGAAAAGATGTGCAGGTAGCGGTCGTCGACGTTTTCCAGTTGCTCGATGCAGCCCTTGTCGACCAGGTAACCGTAAAGCTTGCGCAGCTCGGGGGCGATGTCGATGTTCTGCACGTTGCGCAGTTCGCCGGACGCCGCGTCGCGATAGGGGTAGATGAACAGTTTCAGGTCGTTCTTGAACAAGCGGCCGAACGATTCCAGAATGCCGCCGTCGAGCGAGCCGTAGTATTTTTCGTCGAACAACTGCCGCAACGCGGCCCCGCCCATCGTGATGGCGATCTTTTGTTTGGTGTAACGCGACAGGTAAGCCGCGAGGCGGTAGTACTCGAAGTAATCCGAGACCAGCACCGTCGCGCCGGTCGCTCCCAGCACGTCCGCCCGGGCGAGAAAATCGCGATGGTCGATCTGCCCGCCATTGGACAGATTCTGCATCGTGATCTCCATCAACTCGACGACCTGCTCCTGGGGTACGCCGGCGTCCTTGCTAAACTCCTCGCGCGCGGCCCGCATCATGTCGACATTGACGTGCGTGACCGGGCGGAACCGGCCGCGCTCGACCAGAATGGCTTTCTTGTGCAGCACTTCGGACGGCTGCAACACCTCGCCTTTCGAGGAGAACATCGCCGCTCGGCTCAGGCCGAGCTGCACGAGCTTCAAGCTCATCAACCGATTGTCGACATGCCGGAACGCGATTCCGGAGAACTCGATCATGTCGATTTCGATCCGGTTGACCGTCAGGCTGTCGAGCAGCGACTCGACGAGTTGTTCCGGCTCGTGGTTCAAATAGAACGCACCATAAAGCAGGTTCACGCCGACGATGCCGAGCGCTTCTTGTTGCAGCGTGGCCTCGGCATCCAGCATCCGCACGTGGATGATGACCTGGCTGTCTTGATCGCGCGGATGGGCCTGGAACTTCACCCCCATCCAGCCATGGCAGTCGTTGGTGCCTTTGAAATTGCGGGCGGCCACGGTGTCGGCGAACGTGAAGAACGCCGTCATGTCGCCGCGGCTTTCGTTCAGCCGGGCGAGGTTCAGCTCGTGCTCGTAGTCGAGCATGCTCTCCAGCCGCGGGCGGCAAACGTAGCGGTCGCAAGGGCCGTAGATGGCGTCGCTCACGGCCATGTCGTAGGCCGACATGCTCTTGGCGATCGTGCCTGAGGCCCCGCCGACGCGGAAAAACCAGCGGACGACTTCCTGCCCGGCGCCGATCTCGGCGAAGGTGCCGTAGCGGCGGTTATCGAGATTGATTTTCAGCGCTTTGCGATGCGTGTCCAGCTTCTCGCCATTCATGGTCCGGTCCTTCGAATCGCCACGAGTTCGCCCCGAAATCGGGGGCTGAGAATTATACGTCGTTGTTGGACGCGCGCTTGTTAGGGATTGTAGCAAAAACCCCGGCTTTGTCGTTCCGGCGGCGGATTGGCGGGTTCACCACAGAGACACGGAGGCTCGGAGCGGCGGGAGGATTTAACCGCGAAACACGCGAAACACACGAAAAGGAAGAGGGAGGGAGAGCGTGCGCTTCAAGTCTCCCACAGTCTCTTTTCGCGTCATTTCGCGTCTTTCGCGGTTCCTCCTCACTGATTCTCTTGCTTTCTCCGTGTTCTCCGTGACTCCGTGGTGAATCCGACTTATACCCACTCGCCGATGGCGATCAGGCGCTGGATCTCCGGCAGGATTTGACGCATTGCCCGGGCACGGTGGCTGAGGAACGCCTTGACGGTCAGTCCGAGTTCGCCGAAGGTGCGGTGGTATTCGACGATTTCGAACAGCGGGTCGTAGCCGAAGCCCTGGCCGCCGCGCAACTCCGGGATGATCCGTCCCCGGCAATCGGCGTGGCTCTCCGTTCGCAACTTGCCCGTGGGATCGGCGAGCGCGACGTGGCAGACGAACCGCGCCGTGCGCCGCTCCACGGGAATTCCTTGCAGCGCTTGGAGCAGCTTCGTGTTGTTGCGGGCGTCGGTGGCACCGGGATCGGAATACCGTGCCGAGAAGACGCCCGGCGCACCTTTCAAGGCGTCGACCGAGAGCCCGCTGTCGTCGGCCAGCACCCAGCGCCCCAGGTGAATCGCCTGCCGCGCGGCTTTCAGCCGGGCGTTTTCGGCGAACGTGGCGCCATCTTCGACAACCTCGATGGCTTCGGGAAAGTCGGCCAGCGTCTTCACCTCCAGCCCCAACGGCGCGACCAGCCCGGCCAGCTCAATGCCTTTCTTGCGATTCCCCGTCCCCAGCACCAGCAAAGCCATAAGCGTGATCGCGCCGTGAAGATCAAGTTGACTGAGACTGAAAACTGAACACTGAAAACTTCAGACTAACGCATCACTTCCCAATACAAAACCGGCTGAACACGCGGTCCAGCAGATCATTCGTATACACCGCGCCGGCGACTTCGCCAAGCGACTGTAGGGCGGCGCGGATTTCGGCGGCGACTAGTTCATCACCAAGCGAGGCGACGACCAACCGCCTGGCGCGATCGAGCGCCGCGACCGCGTCGTCCAGCGTACCGCGGCACCTGGCCGCCGTGGCGCGTGGGCCGCCGTCGTGGCGATCGAGCCGCTGTACCGCAGCGCGGATGGCGGCGCGTAAGGCGTCGAGTCCTACGCCGGTGACGACGCTGGTGGACAGGTCATTTGAAGGTGATTTCTGCGCTAAATCCGCTTTGGTCCGGACGATGAGTCGCGTTTGATCTACATTCAATGCGCTTCCTGAGAGCATGCCTTGCTCATCAGAGGCGTCGCGACAATGCAGTTCGATATCGGCTCGTCGCTGCGCTTGCCCTCGCTGGGTTTGAGCGCTGGTGACCACCTCGTCTCCGTCACTGGCTTCGACGCCAGCCGTGTCGCAGAGCTCGCAACGGATGCCGTCGAGATCGATCGTGGCCAACAAATAATCGCGCGTCGTGCCGGGAATATCAGCGACGATGGCCTGCCCGCTACCAACCAAGGCGTTGAACAGGCTGCTCTTGCCGGCGTTCGGCGGGCCGACTAGCACGACGCGCGGCAGTTCGGAGCTGGCGTCGCGCTCGCGGAGTTGGGCGGCGAGTTCATCGACCGATTTCCGCACGGTGGTCAGGCGATCGACAAGCGCCTCGGGCGTGATGAAGGCGATATCCTCGTCGACGAAATCGAGCCCCGCTTCCAGATCCGCCAGCAGGTCGAGCAACTCGCTGCGCAGCGCCCAGAGCGGCTCGGCAATGCCGCCGGCAAGTTGTTCCAACGCCGACGCCAGTTCGGCGTCGCTCCGCGCGTCGATCACGCCGAGCACCGCTTCGGCCTGCGTGAGATCGATGCGACCGGCCAGGAAGGCACGCAACGTAAACTCGCCGGGCCTCGCCAAGCGCGCACCGGCCGCGCGGACCGTATCGAGCAGGCTTTCCAACAGCGGCGGCGAGCCGATTGTCTGCAACTCGGCGGACGGCTGGCCGGTGTAGCTGCGTGGCGTCGGCCAGTAGTACAGCCGGCAAGGCAGATCGATTTCGGGCTCGCACAATCGGACGAGTCCCACGACGGCGCGAGCACGCCCAATTCGCGCCGGATCAAAGTCGCGAGCGACAAAGCAGCGGCTCAGCACGTCAGCGACACCGACGCCGGAGATCCGCACAGTCCCCCGCGCCCCGCCGCCCGCGGCACTGGCGACAGCCGCAATGCATTCATCTGTGGAGTGCATCTCGTAGGTCAGGCACCGTGATTGAAGGCAAGTAACCCAGCATCGCAACCAAACACGGTAGCATCCGAAGCCGATGCCGGCCAATTGCCTGACAGGGGACGACGTCGAACCGTCAGGCAATTTGCCAGCGCGGATTTGGGATGTTGGTCGAAGTCAACTCGGTGCGACGTGCCTTGGATTCGGCCAGGGCGCCTGGCTCACTGGACTACTTTTTACCGTCCCCGCGCTTGCCGCGCTCTCGGCGGCGGCGCATTTCCTTCACGTCATTTGTCTCTTCCTTGCCGTTCTGGAAGAGCGCCTTGAATCTGTCGACTGCCGAAGCCTTGCGATTATCGCCGCCCGAGGCGTCTGACGCCGGCGCGGCGCCATTGGCGACTGGCAGCGTCTTGGGCAACAGCTTGCGTTCGGCGATGCCCCACAGGCTCGAAGCGATGAAGTAAATGCACAACCCCGAGGCCACGTGATAAAACATGAAGGCCATGAAAATCATCATGTACTTCATCATCGATTGCTGCAGCTCTTGCTGCGGATCGGTCGCGGGCGGCATGAACAGCTTCTGTTGCCAGAGGAATAGGCCCACGGTAATTAGCGGCAGCACGTTCAAGTGCGAGCCAAGGTAGTGCTCGATGAAGCCCGGCATCATGGCTGACCAGTTCCAGAGCATGTCCGGGGCGGCCAGGTTGCTGCACCAGTCGACGCCCGGGAAAAGTGGCGCTTGGCGGAGTTCCACGTCGACCATCAGCGAGCGATACAGCCCGATGAAGATCGGTAGCTGCAAGAACAGCGGCAGGCAGCCTGCCAGCGGATTGTAGTTGTGTTTGCGGAACAGTTCCTGTTGGGCCTTCATCCGCTGTTCGGGGTTGGTCTTGTGTTTTTCGGCGATCTTCTTCATTTCCGGCTGCAGCATTTGCATCTTCTGCGCGCCGAGAGCCTGTTTCCGACTGATCGGGAACATACACGATCGCACCAGCACGGTGAGCATGATGATCGCGATGCCGTAGTTGCCGGTCACGTAGTAGAAGAAGTGCAGAATCCGTGACATCGGCCGCGCGACCCAGCCGAACAGGCCGTACTCGACGAGCGCGTCCAGCCCGTACGTCGCCAACACGTCGGGCACTTTCGGCCCGGCGAACAAGTGAAAATCGTGACGCAGCGTCTTGCCAGGTTCGACGGTGAGCTCTTTGCTGGTCAAGCGAAACGACGTGTCGACGACTTTGCGATAGCTCGTGTCTTCCGGCACCGGGCCGACGCGCATCGCTTCGATCGACGCGAACCAAGGGTCCTCCTCTAACTCGGGATTCGGTTTTCGATCGGGCTTGAGCACCGCGGAGAAATACTGCGCGTCGACGCCCGTGTAGATGATCGGCCCGTATTTGGAGGAATCAAGCACCGGCTTTTCGTTCTTGGCGATCGCCGGTGCGCCAACGGCGTTGAACTTCGAGACGCCGTTCTGCATGTGGCTGGTGACGACATCGCGGATCCCGGCCGCCGTGAACCATTCCGAGCTGATCTTGCTGCCGTACCACCAGCCTTCGGTGGGCAACCCAGTGGGGCCGTCGAGGCGGTACACGAATTTGTGACTTGCCTCGGTGGGATTCTCAACCGCGATCGAGAACTTGAGTTCGTATCCGCGCGCGTCGCCGACCTTTTCCTTTTCGGTCAAGGGGACCAATTCGTAGCGCTTCTGAATCACGAGGCCGGAATCGAGCGCCATGCGAAAGACCGCCAGCGAGGCGGTGGATTCCGAGAGTTCCCAGTTCGCCGCGTGCAGGTCGACGCCGCCCGCCGGTTTGCCGTCAATGGTGTCCAAATCGACCAGCATCGAGAGCGGATCTTGCTTTTCGCCGCGCTTTTCCGGACGTACCACGGCCAGCGGCGGCTTGATCGGCGTTACGGTGGCCTTCACCGCGGCCTCGCCGCCACGCGAATAGGTAAGCTCGATGACCTTGCCTGGCTCGTGAGTTTCGAGCGCGGCTTGCAATTCGCCCGGCGTCTTGACCACCTTGCCGGCGATCTGCGTGATCACGTCGCCAGCTTGCAATCCGCCCTGCGCGGCGGGCGTGCCGGGACCGACGACGTGGATCGCCACGCCCGTTCCGCCAGCATCGGCTGGCGCGAGGCTACCGATGTAGCCGCCTTTCAGTTCCACGGCATCGTATTGCGGCAGATCACCGTAGCGGGGTTGATTCAATTCAATGCGTTCCACGGCGGCGCCGTGGGAATTAATCGCGACCAGCATCTGATAAGGACTGGCGGGATCGAGCGAGCCGAGCGACGCGTAACGATCGGGCCAATCGGCATTCACGACCACGGCCGGGGCAGGTTGTTCGCCCGCGGCAGCCTCGGCGGCAACCGCCGGTTCGTCGCCGTTTTCCTTTTCCTCGCCATCCGCCGGCTGATCTTTCGCCGCGACTTCGGCGGCTTCTTGCGCTGGCGGTTTCTCTGCCTGCGGTTTGGGACCGACCCCGAGCGCCCCCAGCAAGAGCTGGTAGCCCATCAACAGGCCGAAAGCAACGACGAGGAACGTGACGAATCGCTTGTCCATACCAACTATTCTCCCAACCGGCCGGCCATCTTGGAGGGCCGCCTCCGGATATGTGTCGCAGCGAGCGAATCGTCGCAGGCTCGAAAAAGAATCGTGCAGGATACCCGGCCAGGAGCGCCGCTTACCAGCCCGTAGCGCCAGCGAGGGAGAGTTGACGACGTCTTGAGCTTCCGGCTCAAACTCTCACCGACGTCCACTCTCCCTCGCTGGCGCTACGGGCTAGTGTCGCAATGCCTCGACTTCGCGTTCAGCGGCCGTCGAGCAAGCGGTCCCCCAGGAAATTGTCCAGTTCGGGGGTGTCGTAGATCTTCTGCCGGGTCTTTTCGACCGGATATTCCACGCGGCGGTAGCGCACCAAATCGTTGTCGATGATCACGTAGCAGGCCCGAGGATCGCCGTCCCGCGGCTGTCCGACGGAGCCGACGTTCATCATCGCTTTTTCGTCGGACAGACTGTACTGGTAGCCGATCTCTTCGGGGCTGAAAAAGTTCAGGTTCTGCGTAAACACGCCCGGCACGTGGGTGTGCCCTTGGAAACAGTGGTGTTCCACCAACGAGAAGAGCTTCTCCATCTTCTTCTGGTTGTAGATGTCCTCAGGGAACACGTATTCGTTCAGCGGATTCCGCGGTGACCCGTGGACGAAGAGAAAACCGTTTTCGCGGCGCGACCGGGGCAATTCCCCGAGGAAATCCCAGCGCTTGGCATTGTCTTCGGGCTTTCCGGCGGAGCTTTCCAATTGCTTGCGGGTCCAGAAGATAGCCTTCTCGGCTCCGGAGTTGAACCCTTCGGGATCGAACAGGGCGCCCTGATCGTGGTTGCCCAGAATGGTCACCCGACACTTGGCGATGACCTTGTCGATGCATTCGCGCGGGTTCGGCCCGTAGCCGATAATATCCCCCAGGCAGTAGATCTCTTCGACCTGCTGCTGACGAATGTCCTCGAGCACTGCTTCCAGTGCTTCAAGGTTCCCGTGGATATCGCTAATTAGCGCCCGCTTCACGCCGGAGGGCCCTCCCCATCAGAGTCCCTTCCACTCCCCGAGTGTTGCCACATGACCGGCATGGTGAAAGAGCATACCAACGTCCGGTTTGGCGTGCACCGCGAGACACCCGAGCCT
>ENA-ORBV01015220-ORBV01015220.1-microbial-mat-metagenome-genome-assembly--contig:-NODE-15220-length-11358-cov-6.786898_pt1 | contig 11358 bp, 8 predicted proteins | sample MGYA00237777_ERZ505514 | MGnify/ENA primary metagenome ERZ505514 (study PRJEB26160, sample SAMN06269048) | microbial mat metagenome | isolation source: Oligotrophic lake microbial mat | place...
GAGGGGACTCGAACCCCTAAGGATTTCTCCACCAGATCCTAAGTCTGGCGCGTCTGCCAATTTCGCCACCCCGGCCAAGCTGAGTCTGCGACACTTCCGCCACGATTCCCGATCCGGATCGACCGCCGTGGTGCAGCGTCGACGGAGAAGGGTTTCGGGGAATGAATCTTGCCTGCGGGCAGGTTTCTGAGCAAGAGCAGAACGGGCCGGACGGTTCACCCCACTCCTCGGGTAAGCGGCCCCGCCGGAAGGGTTAGGCCGTTTCGACAGGCTCAAGGCTCCGAGCATGTCGAGGGGCTCCCTTCGCCGTCACCCGCGGGGCGAATTCGCGCTGCATGGGGATGGGGGGACCGGAATCATCACGTTGCGAAGTTCGGGTTGTCGGATGCCGCGAACTGTTGAACCGGTGGCACGAGCATAAATTTGCTCGCGGACAACCTGCTTGGTTTAACGCGCATGCTGGATTTGGCTTGTTTGAAGCTCTTTCTCTATTCGTGCCCTGTTCTTCGTCCACCATCCGGTTGCATTTTTGACCGTGTCAGCGAAGAAACTGTCAGTAAGACCATGCTCGCCTTGATACCGGGAGTCTCTCTGGTCGGGTTTGAACTCCTGCCCAACGTAGTCGCCCGTCTTGATTGCAAGGAAGTATGCGCCGTGGACATAGTTCTGCGCCACCTCTCGATCTTCGAGGATGAGGGCGAAGCCCATCTGGACAACCCGTGGGTCGACACCGGTTCTTTTCTTATGACGTGGATCAGACAGCAGGTCAAACCATCGCTTCCGGTCAGCAAAGCTGCCTGTCTCTGCGTAGTCGATTAGAAGACGATGATAGTCAGCTGATCCATGCAGAACGAGTGCCAGCGCGGCCGTCGTTCTGACCGCCAAGTCCTCTTCGGGTGCCTTGAGCAATGCGGCGACTCCGTCGGTTCGGAATACTGATCGTCAACGTAAGGCATCTGACGGTTCAGCAGGGACAATCGAAACTCGGTCGAAATCTCAGCAGTCCAATTTGGACCCTTACCCCAAGAATATAGGTAGCAGTCTTTCGGGGCTCCCGTGCGCTGGTCCTCTTCAGCACTCACGACTGCGGTGAACGCTATAAGCAGTGGGATGAGGATAAGGCGCATGTTTTTGGCGATCGACAGCGGTGAGAGGCCGCCGGGGAGCGCGGCATTGCGAAGGATTGTATGGGGGAAGGTCCGATCATAATGTGACTCGAAGCGGTACGCGGTTATCTCGACTGCTTGGTTCGCAGTCATTCAGGCCTCATTGCGACCAGTCTGAATGATCCATCTGGCCCCACTCCGACGGGCTCCCATACACTGTATGAAGCGTGAGGGGGGTTCCTGAAATCAATCCGAACTGCACCCGCCACAGTGAGATTGCGTTTGTACAGTGACCCTTCAAATGGCAGATCCGATCGCAGCATGGCGATACTGTTCCCGTCGATTTCGCCCTGGTCCAGATACTCAATGCGCTCAAATTCACCATCTCTTTCAAAGCGATCCCTCCAGCTGCCTAACTCGTGCCGCTGGAAATCGCTCTTAGAGACCCCGTCCAGGTGGTACAGCCTCTTGATTCCGTGCGCCTCTCGATCCGCGCAGATCTTGGAAAGTTGTTCCACGAAAGCCTCGCGCGTCGTCAGTTTGATCGGGGAGCAAGCCGTACCGAGGAGCAATGCAATCGCGGTAAAGGTACAGAGTCTTTGCATCTCACCTTTCATGCGAACGTCCGCGGTCATTTGCCCCGAACAGCGGGCACGCCGCCTGATCCGCAGGCGAACTGCCGGCTGGTAGAAGTTAGGCGCACCGTTTGTTCGGATTCTTCCTTTCATCACTTCAATCTTCTTGTTCTTCAATCGCATCTCCAAGCCAGGCTTGAGTCCATCGCGCTTCGCTTGCCTAGACCAGGTCATAAATCGCCCCCCAAAATGAGGCATCTTTGGTGGTGGAGGCTTGTTTTCATGGACGGTCATCTGCGAACGGCTTGGCCCAGTCGGGAGTATCTTTGTAAGGGTCGCTGCCCTTCGTGGAGTCAAGCAGCTTTCCTGTCTCCAGGGAGAATCGGTGAATCATGGATGGACCGTGCCGACCACGAGACTTCACGATGATCGTGGAGTCGTGTTCAGTGAAGCCCCAGTCCTCGATGAAAGGTCCAGCCTGAAAGTCGATCCAGCGCTCGCTGGAAACCATTACGCGCAAAATGTTATTAACCGGTTCGCCATATGAATTCCGTCCAGTATAACGGGACCAGCCAACGTGCCCTGACTCGGAACGTCGAACGTGGATACATCGGCCTAACCGTGTCCAAAACTCGGAGTGACCGTCAGCGAACTTCACACGGACATTCCCAATCGGCTCCCCCCAGTCTCGACGCTCTGAAGGAACGTCCACAATCTCTGCCGAAACAGGAATGTCGGTCGCGATGCCGGTTGCGCTGCACGCGCCGAATAGGGAAAAGACTAAAATGCGGAGCTTCATGAGACGTCTGCGACACTCGACGCAATTGCAGAGAAGTGGAAGACAGGGCTGATAATATCGGCGAACTTCTCGCGTCAGCAATCGCAGGCTGGCGGGGCGGGTGGATCGCAAAGGTCGGGAGCGAAGGCACCTGGCCTGCTCTTCTGCCAGCAGGCACTGTGCCTGAGCGCGTAGCCACGGTTGACGCCGCTCGATGCACCTGAAGGCCAGCGCCTGGCTGCACGAAGTTCGATCATTTTATTGTCCAGTAAAAATTTCTCATAATCGCGGTGGCTTTGTCCCATCTGCCGTCTTTCCCCTGTGACCACATCTCAATCGCACCATTGATCGGATCCGTGTCGAATTTCACGGGATTTCCCCATCCATCCAGCAACTCTCCTTTGGAGCTGACGTTCCCTGGGTGCGTCGTCAGCCAGAGCCATTTCGTGTCATGTCGGCGCTCCCAAAACCGGCATGTCGAGCCCGCTGGGGCCGCCTTCCGGCGCGTTGCACGACATGGAGGTAAATCATGGGGGTGGAGACATGCGTATGGCCAAGCAGGTCCTGACCGGTGGAATGGCATCGAAACCGTGGAGTGTCAGCCTGACATTTTGACACGCAACCGCGTTCGTGGGTGTGTGATCTGAACTCGCTGACCCGGCAGGGCTTTGGATTGCTGCTCGGATTGGCGATTTCACTCGCGGTGTTTACTTTGCGTTGTGCGTGTCATCCAAAGCGGCGCTCCTGCACGCCGCACTCCAAGGCGCTCCGGCGCAGGGAGCAGCGAGGTTCGAGTGGATTGCGCTGCGGGCACCGCCCATTTCTGCGGGCACCGCCCGCTTTGGAGTGCTCCGACCCGGCGGAGCTTTGGATTGCCGCCCGCGCTGGCGATTTCACACGCCCGGTTCACTTTGCGTTGTGCGTGTCATCCAAAGCGGCGCTCCTGCACGCCGCACTCCAAGGCGTTGTGCGTAAGGTCGAACGTTGGTTCTCGAATCGGGGGCTGTTCCGTAACGGCGCCGGTACGGTGCGATCTACGCAAGTCCTTTTCCGCCCGTTCTTCGGTTCCTGCAAAGTTATGCGAATGATTGGCTACGGTGCCTCGCGACGATGGCTTCAGGGGGATCGGAGCAGATTATCGTTCCCCGCGCGCCCATTCGACATCGGCCAGCACCTGGTCGCGCAGTTGTGACCAATGGAACGGGCGGTCGAGGTGCGTCACCGGGTGCGGATGGTAGTCGGCGGTGGTGGCGATCAGCGCATCCCAGTGGACAACGCAGCGTTCCAGCGCCGCCACGGCCGCGGCTTGCTCCGCCTTGTTGCCTCCTGTGCGCACCCGTTCGAGGGCGACCCCGGCTCGGAGTTTATCGGCAAAGTAGCGTCCGAGATGGCACCAGGCCGTGGCATCGCGCAATTCCGCCGCTGCCGGCCCGTCGAGGGTGGTCGCAGCCATCGCCGCGAGGGCCCCATTGATTTGGGAATCGAGTCGATCCGCGAGTTGGAGCGGCCCGGTCGTCCCGGGTGGCAGCGGCTGATTGCGTTGCTCGGCGGCAACGGCGGGGCCGATGCCGATCCACGACGGATCCATCGGCTGGGCTGACATCAGCTTATGGATCTGGATGAAGCCATCGTGGGCGGTGAAGCCTTCGCTGTAGAGGGTGAAATCCCAGGTCGGGTTCATCCACGTGGCCAGGGCCAGGGGGACCTGGCCGACGGCATCGAGGATGGGGAGCAGGAGCGCACCGGTGCCGGCGCCGTAGTGGGTGTCGATTGCCCGGGTCAGGTCCGCGGGATCGTCGATCCCATACAGGCAGCGGCCCCAGACGACATAGAAGAGGCGTTGGCGCTCGAATTGCCAGCGCGCTCCACTCGTCCGATCCGGACGTTCGCAGAGGATCTCGGCTGGGATCATGCATTCCGAGCCGACGTAGTAACCCCCGGTCCACGGCCGGTCGTTTTCTGCCAGGTGTGCCTGGACGAATGATGGCGCGCACCAGCGCAGGGCGAAAAAGTCCTCGTTCCGGACCATCCAGGTGATGCGGTAGGGCGGGAGGGGATTCCAGAGCGTATCGCTGATTGCGCCGCCGTGGATCTTGATTAGGCGTGGGATCGAGTGTCCGTGCGACCAGTTGTATTTGATCTCCGTGAGGACGGGGAACGGCGAGGAAACGGTTTCAAGGTGTTCGCGTCCCAGTTGTTCGGTCGCGAGGTCGATGGAGCCGTGGTTGGCTTTGGCGCTCGAGTGCGGCACGCGCAGGTTGATCTCCACCGGTCGGCCGCAATCTTTCACAGCCTGAAGCAGCACCCGATCGATCCATTCGCGGCGCTCGGGTGGCGTCATGCCCCCCATGCGTTCCGACTGGGTGATCCCGATGCCGTGCAGGTTTGGGTATTCGCGGAGCGCCTGGGTGAGGATCGATCGGTTGTAACGCTCGACGAGTTCCGAGCGGTCTCCGTCGCCGATGTAAGAGCCGTCGATGCTGTAAGTGGCGACGCCGTGGGCGCGAGCGAAGGCGGGTGAGACGAAGATGTTCCAGGTAAACATCTGCACCTCCATGTCCCGCGTCCGGGCGTGGTCGAAGATATGATTCCACAGGCGGCGCCAGGTCTCGTGTTCGGCCGGGGAGAGATCGCTGGATTCAGGGAATTCCGACGACTTAACCAGCAAATGCCACGGGTGCAGGCTCCAGAGCGACAGCCGGTTGAAGCGGCAGAGGACGAGGTGATCGATGAGCGCCGTCCAGAAGGCCGGGTCGCGGCACGCCCGGTCGTTGGCCTGGAGGGCCGCGTGGCGCCGGTAAGATTCCCAGGGAAGGTTGACTTTGACGGCTCGGATGGCGAACCGGGGACGGCCCGACACCCCGGCGGTCGGAGTGCCGCTCTGCAGGCGCTCGGCCAGTTCGAGTTTGCCATACCTGGCTCCCGCGGCGTCGCCTGCGGAGATGATGAAGCCATCGGCGGTTTCGTCGATCTGAAAGGCCTCCGCCCCCAGATCCGGCGCCGGGTCGAAGCGCACCACGCGGCCCTCGAGGGCGGCCAGGGCCGCCAGGGCGGGGTCCATTTCGAGCCGGCCCGGATTCATTTTGCGGTCGTCTGCGCCATGCCGGCCCGTTGCTCCGTTTAGCTTCTGCGTCGCCGCCTCAGCGCGAATCCGGCTGCGCCAGCCAGTGCGAGCATTCCGGACCCGGGCTCGGGCATCACGACGAATTGGAGGCGGTTATCGTCGAATTGGAAATAACCGTCGAGAGTGCCCAGAGCGCCCGAGTAGGTGTAGGAGAACGCGTCGGTATTGAAGGAGGCGAGCGGGCCCGGCACCTCCAGTGAGGCCTCCAGGATCCCCTCGGGGTCGGCGGTCTGGCCGAAAGGGATTCCCACCGTGTCAAACCCCGACTGAGATCCGAAGACTACCAGGTCATAGATGGTGCCCGCCGTGTAGACTCCGTCCCCGTCGCTGAATTCGAACGCGAAACCTCCCGGGCCGCTCAGGCCGGCGTCGCCCTCGAAAAGGCCCGAGACGACCAGTTGATCGCTGGAGGTCGGGCCGCTGGCGAGACCGAGTTGGAAGCGCAGAACCGCGCCGGCTTTCCACAGGAAGTTCCCTGCATAGAAGCTGCCCACCACGCCGGCGTCCGAGCCGGGGTCGAACACCGAGCCGTTGTCGAGCTCGACCTGTCGGATTCCGGTGGTGTTGCCGCCGAGCACCGCGCCATTGGAGACTTGGGCGGTGGTGTTCGCGAACGCGGCGTTGACGACCGCCCGGCCCTGCAAAACTTTCATCAGGCCGGTGAAGAGGGATGCCCCGGTGAACCGGGTGGTGCCCGAGCCCGACTTTTCGATGGTGCCCGTGCCGTTGATGGTCGCGGCGAAGGTGGTGGTGTCCGAATGATTGAAGGCCAGCACGCCGTTCCCGGAGCCAAACTGCACCGCTGCGGCGGCCAGCACCCCGGCGGCTCCTCCGTTCCCGATCTGCAAGCGGCCCTGGCCGGTCGCCTGCCGCGCGATGTTCGCCGTGCCGGTGCCGTTGTTGACCCGCACCGTGGCGGCGTCCGCGATCAGAAGCAACCCGCGCCCGCCGTCGCCGACCCGCAGGTTGTTGCTGAGATTCCAGGCTGATCCATTGCCGGAGATCGTGCCAGTGCCATTGCCGACGATCGTGCCGTTTGCGGTGGTCCGGACACCCAGGTAACCGATGGTCCCGTTGAGCGTGGCGCCCTGATCCACGGTGAGCATGCCGACGCCGTCGTAGCCGATTTCGTTGACGTTGGTGGAGACCACGGTGGTGTTGGCGCCGCGGAAGAGCGCCGTCCCGTTCCCCACCGCGGCGTCCCCGATGGTGAGGCGGTTGGTGAGGGTGACGTCGGCGCCATTGAGGACCTGCAGCAACCCGATGCCGGATTGGCCGACCGAAATGTAAGCCTGGCTGCCCGCAAAGGCGGCCGAGGTGCCCTCGCCCGTGAGGGTCAGCGTTCCGTTTCCGTAGTTCGGATTGTTGTTCGCCAGGGTGGTGCCGACGAGCGCCCGCACCGCCTGCAAATCCCCTCCACTTTGGAACGTGGCCACGCCGCGTCCACCCGCTCCGACGGTGAAGCTGGCCGTGTTGCTCTTCAGCAGGGATCCCTCGCCGGTGACGAGCACGTTGCCGGTGGCGCCGAAGTTGCTCGCGATGGAGATGCTGGAGTTCGCGGTGACCTTGCCGTTGTCGCTAATCGTGAGGCTGGCAGTTCCGTTGTTCGCGACGGTCAGGAAGCCCGACGAGCCGTTGACGATCACTTCGCTCCCTGCCCCGGACACCGCGAGATGGGCGTTGCCCGAGGCGGCAAAGCCGCTGGAGATGCTGCTGTTGCCGATGATTTTTGCCCCCGATGTCACCTCGACGTTCGCCTGGCCAGCCCAGCCGAACACCGTGCTCCGATCTCCATAAAACAACGACCCGTTGCCTGTGAGGGAGGCGTTGGAGACGGAGCCGGTGGCGTTGCCGAAGATCGTGAAGCCCGAGGAAAGGTTGCCTCCGCCCGAAACCAGCAGGGTGGAGTTGCCGGCGTCGCCGAAGGTCACGGAGTTCGGGTTGGTCAGCATTGTCAGCACCCCGTTCGTCAGGACTTCCAGCCGCCCGCTGTCCGAGGCGTTCGTTCCCACGGTGAGTTGGCGCGCGACGGCCCCGGCTGCCTGCACCTGGGCTGTTCCGCCGTTGTTCAGAAACGCATCGTCTGCCCCTCCCGGGGAATTGGCGCTCCAGTTGGAATCCGTGAACCAGTCGCCAACGCCCGGCTCGGTCCAGGTCGTCTGTGCGGCCAGCGGAATCGACGTCGCGCAGCTTGCCAGCGCACCCGCGATCACGCACGCGGCCACGAGACGCTTCCGGCGAGCCCGGACCGGGCGCTTCTCATTTGGAATTGAACGCATCGAATTTTCCCCCTGTTCCTTAAGCCACAATTTGTTCCGCCGATTCACCCGTACCGGGTTCCTGAAGGTGAGCTTCGTCATGGAGCACACGCTGTCAAGCCGGTCATGCACGGTTTTGAGAAGGGGGCCTTGAGCCTGCCGAAAGCGGCCATCGCCTCTGCGTTGGAGAAAGCGACAGCCCAAGACGCCAGTCGCTGGTTTGCCGGGTGCGGCTATCGTTTTATTCAAACTGCGCTACATCACCGGGAGGGTCGTTCGGATGCGGGCGCCGAGGCTTCCGGCGAGGTGGTAAAGGCCGAAATAGGTGCGGTTCAGGTAGATGGCGTCGGCGCTGCCTCGGGCCGTGTTGATCTGTTGGAGTTCCGCATCCTGGCGGGTGCGTTCCCCGAATGAGGCGAGTTCATCAAAGTAACCGCGGTCACCGAAGTCGAATTCGCCGCGGTGAAAGGGGCGCGAGAGCAGGGCCACCGACTCGTGAAACACCCGGGTGAGTTTGCGGACGGCCCGGGGCGGGTCGTCGGGAAGCAGCAGGCCCAGCGCCCGCAGAATCGATTCAAAACGTTCCCGGTGTAACAGGTTCTCGGGGTTCATGAGGGAAAAGTATTCGCGGTAGAATTTCTCGGGCAGCGATTTCACGCATCCAAAGTCGAGCACCCAGAGCTCATCCCCCTTGACCATGAAATTTCCGGGGTGCGGATCCGCATGAAAGATCCGCAGCGTGTGGATCTGGTGATGATAGAAATCCCAGAGGGCGCGCCCGATCCGGTCACGGGCGGCCTGGCTGGTTTGCCGGGCGGCATAGGCATCGAGCAACTCCCCGTCGACCCATTCCATGGTGAGAATGCGACGGGAACTGAGGGCGGGTAAGAAATCCGGGAACCGGGTGCGCGGGAGGTGGGAGGAACGGGCTGCGAGATCCTGGGAGCGGTGCAGTTCGAGTGTGTAATCGGTTTCCTCGAGCAGGCGGGATTCGACCTCGGCGAGGTAGGGGGCAATGGCATGGGCGTTCAGGTTGAACAGCCGCATGGCGAGCGGCTTCACGATTGCGAGATCGGATCGCACGCTATCGGCGATGCCCGGGTATTGGATTTTTACGGCCAGGTCGCGGCCCCCCTGCGTCGCCCGGTGGACCTGGCCGATGGAGGCCCCGGCAATGGCCTGCTGCGAAAAGGTATCGAAGAGTTCGTCGGGGCGGCGTCCGGTCTCCCGCTGCACGGTTCGCACCACGAGCGGGTAGGAGAGGGGCGGGGCGGAATAGCGGGCCTGGGCGAAGGCGTCGGCGTAAGGCTCGGGCAGCAGATTGCGATCGAGGCTCAGCATCTGCGCGAGCTTGAGCGGGCCGCCCTTGAGATGGCTGAAGGTCTCGAATGCTTGGGCCGCCGTGGCCTCGTGGAACGCCGCTCTTCCGTCGTGGCCCGTCAGCTTTTGCAGTCCGCGATACTTCAGGTAGTTCGCTCCGACCCGGGCCCCGGCTCCGAGAAGCGCCGCGGCACGCCCGATCTTATGCTTCGGGATGTTGGACTGTTCCTTCACGGGGCTTTCGGGAGATGGCGGGCGAGGAATCGCGCCAGGTCGAGCGCAGACTCGACCACGCCGGTCCCAGCGGCGTCGAAGAAGAGGCGGACAGATTTTTCGATGAACGCATCTGTGTCCTCAAACTTCGCGCTGGTATCGCGCCGGTGATAGTCGAGGATCCAGCGCAGTTGTTCCCAAAGCGCCCGGGGGTAGAGGTCGGAAAGCTTTCCGCGGTCGGCGATCAGCTTGTCCGCGATTCCCTGGCGCACCAGTGCCTCAAAAAACGGCCGGGTTGCGGTGTGGAGCGGACGCAGGGCGGCGGGCAGTCCGGGTCCAGGGGGTGGGAGCGATTCGGTCAGGCGCGAGCGGCAGGGCTGTGCGGTGGCCACCAGGGTGTAATGGAAGGCGAGCAATCGTTGGCGGGCGTCGTAAGCGCCGTAGTCCGAGTCCTGCTCCAGGGTGGAGATCGTGGTGGTTGCGAGATCGGTCCACCAGGCGGATTCAATGGCGGCGAACCCGGAGAACTCGGCGTGGAAAGTTTCCTCCCCGATCCCGATGGATTCGCAGAACGCGAACACGGAGTGGGGAGGACGGCCCTCGATGAGGCGGTGGCGCCAGTAGGCATCGATGATCCGGGCCCGTGGGGTGCCGGTCGGTTTTGCGGATCGTTTGGCAGGCATGAGCGGAGGGACGGGGAGGCTGTCCACCTCATCCTTACGCTCGCGGTGCCGGGTTGGATTCGGAAGGTTCTGAAAGCGCCGAGGGTTCGCGCAACCTTGGCCATCGGAGCGCGAGTGGCAGGACGGCGAGGACGAAGAGGGGGGCGAGCCATCCGAGGGCATCCCGGAGCGCCGCGTCGGCCCCCGCCCCGGGGTGGCGGGAAGTCGAGAGTGCGACGAGGGCTGAAAAGACGAGCCCGGCGGTGCCGTAGGCCACATTCATGGCGAGTCCTTTGAAGCTCAGGACCGTGGCGCGCATGGCGGAATCGACGCCGCGGTTGAGATGGTGGGACAGGAGGAAGTTAGTGAGGAAAAAGGCGATGCCCAGGGGCAGGATGAAGAGGAGTCCGTAGCCTTTCCACGTGATCGCGACGCCGATGAGTCCCACGACGGTGAGCAGGGCAATGAGGGCGAGATTGCGTCCGGGCGGTTGGGTGCGGATCAGATAGCTCGCGAGCGCCGGCACCGCAAAGCCGAGCAGGGCGAACCCGGTTCCGATGAGCCCGTAAGTGGCCTCGGGGATGGCGATGAGACGGAGGTAACTGCTTTCGATGGTGAGGAACAGGCGGATGAAACTGTCGAAGCAGACGGCCGAGAGAATGAGCAGGAGGAAGAAGCGGTGGTTCAGAATCCAACGACCGGCGCGGCCCATGAGGCGCCACGTTCCCTGCGAGTGGGGTGGGGTTTCGTGGCGGGGCGCCTCGCGCATGCCGAGGGTGGTGAGCAGGGCGGCGATGGCGGAGAGGAGGGTGAGGGCGACGGGCAGTTTGGTGGTGTGGGTCTGGGTGAGCCGGGCGTCAATCCCGAGAAGATGGGCGGCCGAGTTGAGCAGGTTCGGGTCGTAAGCCGCTGCGCCGAGGATTGAGGAGATGACGAATCCGACCGATTGCCATCGCATGACTTTGGTGAGGACCTCGGGCCATTCATTGGCGCGTCCGGCGGCCTGGAGGGTGTCGTACGCGAGGGCCTCGTCGGCCCCGCTGGCGGAAGCCTCGGCCACGCCGCTGAGAATTCGATTCAGGACAACGCAGCCGATCAGGAGCGCCCCCGGCGATGCGGGGGCAAGCAGGAGGGCCAGCATTTCCGCAATCATGAGGATGCTGGCAAACACGACGAGCCGGCGGCGTCCGAACCGATCTGCAATCGCCCCCGACGGCACCTCGCACAGAACGATGGCCACGGCCCAGACCGCGTTGAGCCCGGCGTATTGTTCCATGGTCAGGCCGAGGTCCAGAAACAGGATGGCGAGGACCGGGTAATAA
>ENA-ORBV01015221-ORBV01015221.1-microbial-mat-metagenome-genome-assembly--contig:-NODE-15221-length-11358-cov-4.165765_pt1 | contig 11358 bp, 6 predicted proteins | sample MGYA00237777_ERZ505514 | MGnify/ENA primary metagenome ERZ505514 (study PRJEB26160, sample SAMN06269048) | microbial mat metagenome | isolation source: Oligotrophic lake microbial mat | place...
GGTCATCCGTGAAAATCAGTGGTTCAACTGCGTTTTTTAAGATCATGCGGACGGGCTGCGCTGCGCCCTCAGCAGGAGACGGAGCGTGAGACGTGAGGGTCAGGGCGCACGCCGGCGCGACCGGAATCTTCGCAGGCCGCGATCAGCCCAGCGCCTGGTGCAAACGCTCCAACTCCGTGCGCTTCGCCTTCTGCTCGGCCAACTGACGACGGGCGCCGTCGAGGACCGCGGGCGGGGCTTTGCTGACAAACGCTTCGTTCGACAACCGCGCTTCCGTCCCTGCGATGTGTTTGGAGATCTGGTCGAGTTCCTTGTTCAAGCGCACCTTCTCCGCGCCTACATCCACCGTGCTCGCGAGATCCAGGTACACCGTTCCGAGTGGGGTCACGACCGCGGGCGCACCGTCCACGTGGTCGCGTCGCGAAATCTCCGTCGCGCCAGCCATGCGGGTGAGCTTGGCCAGATTAGCCGCCACGATCGTCCAATCGCTCTCGACCGCAGTAACGAAGAACGTCACATCCCGGCGACTCGCCAGATTGTGCTCCGCTTTGAGCGCGCGCACTTGAGAAACAAACGCCTTCAGCTTACCGACGGAAGCGATGGCTACCGGGTCACGGTGCCAGCCGCGAGCGTTGGCCGCGGTCTCGATTTCAGCCGCCGTCTTGAGGCGGGAGTCCTCGATGAACTTCCCCGTCGTGCCGTATCCGAGTTGGCCCCACAGCTCCTCCGTAATGAACGGAATGAACGGGTGCAGTAGCAACAGCGTCTCGCGCAAAACCAGATCCTGAATCGCGAGGCAGTTCGCCTTCATGGTCGGATCCTGGAGCTTCGATTTCGAGACTTCGACATACCAGTCGCAGAAGTCATTCCAGAAAAATCCGTATAAGGCCTGGGCCGCGGCGCTGAATTCAAACTCGCCGAAGCAGCGCTCCACTTCCTGGGTGGTCGCCAGCATCCGGTCCATGATCGCATGGTCGTCCGCGTCGAACTTGGCCGGCTCTAATCGCGCGATGATGGCGGGCAGCGTCGTGTTGTCGCCGGATTCGCCGCTCATCTGGCGGAAGCGGCAGGCGTTCCAAAGCTTGTTGCAGAAATTCTTGCCGCTCTCGATTCGGTCTTCCTGGAAACGAATGTCCTGGCCCTGGGGCGCGATCGCCACGATGCCGAAACGAAGTCCGTCCGCGCCGTACTTCGCGATGAGGTCGAGCGGGTCAGGCGAGTTGCCCAGCGACTTCGACATTTTGCGTCCCTGCGCATCGCGAATGATGCCGGTGAAGTACACGTGCTTGAACGGAATTCGACGCTCAATCGGCTCGCCCGGGCGCATGAATTCCAAGCCCGCCATGATCATGCGCGCGACCCAGAAGAAGATGATATCCGGCCCGGTCACGAGTGACGTCGTGGGATAGAAATAATCCAATCCCGCTTTCGCCTCCTGCGCGCGATCCGGCCAGCCCAGCGTGGCAAACGGCCACAACCACGACGACGCCCACGTATCGAGGACGTCGTCTTCTTGAATCCAGTTCTGCGGATCCGCCGGACCTTCCAGCGAAACGTGCACCTGGTTCGGATCCCGCAGATCCGCCTCGGTCAGTTTCTCTTTGTCCAAGCCAATCCGATACCACACGGGAATCCGGTGCCCCCACCAGAGCTGCCGGCTGATGCACCAGTCCTGAATGTTCTCCAGCCAGTGCAGGTAAACTTTGCTCCAGCGTTCCGGGTGAAACTTGATGTGTCCGTCCCGCACCGCCGCCTTGGCTTCCTCGACGCGCGGGTACTTCAGCCACCACTGCCACGTGAGCCGCGGCTCGATGGGCACATCGGCGCGTTCCGAGTAGCCGACGTTGTTGGCATACGCTTCCTCGGCGACGAGGGCGCCGCGCTCTTTCAGCAGTTCCGCCGCTTTCTTGCGGCCGGCAAAACGATCCATCCCTGCGAGCTCCGGACCGGCGAGTTCGTTCAAGGTCCCGCCCGCATCGAGCACATCGATGATGGGCAGCTGGTGGCGTCCGCCGATTTCGAAGTCCGCTTTGTCGTGCGCCGGGGTGATCTTGAGCGCACCGGTGCCAAATTCCCGGTCGACGGCCGCATCGGCCACGATCGGAATCTCCGCGGCGGGCCCGAGGGCGCGACGCACTTTTTTGCCGATCCAGTCGGCGTACCGGGGATCTTCCGGATGCACGGCGATCGCGGTGTCACCGGGAATGGTCTCGGGCCGCGTCGTCTTGACTTCGATGAATTGACCCGGGGCGTCGACTCGCTCGTAACGCACGCGGTACATCACGCCGTTCGCCGGTTTCATGATGACTTCTTCGTCGGACAACGCCGTCTGCGTCGCCGGACACCAGTTCACCATGCGTTTGCCGCGGTAGATGTTTCCCTTGTGGAAGAGATCAACGAAGACGCTCAGCACCGCCCGGGAGTAATGCGGGTCCATGGTGAACTGGGTGCGATCCCAGTCGCAGGAGGCGCCCAACGCGCGCAGCTGCTGCAGAATCATGCCACCCTTTTCATCCCGCCACTGCCACACCTTCTCGAGAAACTTTTCCCGGCCCAAGTCGCGGCGATGCACCTTGGTTTTGCGCAGTTCGCGTTCGACGACGGCCTGCGTCGCGATGCCGGCGTGATCCGTGCCCGGCAGCCAGAGCGCGGACTTGCCTTCGAGCCGCGCGCGGCGGGTTAGAATGTCCTGCAACGTGTTGTTCAACACATGACCCATCGTCAGCACGCCGGTGACGTTCGGCGGCGGGATCACGATCGAGTACGGCTCCAGGCCCGGCGTTACCCGGCCGGCAAACGCGTGCGCGTCCATCCAGGCGGCGTACCATTTTTTCTCAATATCGTGCGATTCGTAGCTCTTGGTGATCTCGGCCATCGGGTCAGTTGGGAATTAGAACCGAAGACAGAACCGTCCGGCGTTAGCCGAGGCAAGTGGTTTAACCGGCGGCCGGGAGCGGAGAGCGCATCATCCGGTTGGCGGTTCCGGCTCCGGCGCGGAGCGGAGTCCGCGCCCTACCTTTTTCAAAGGTCACAATAGGTAGGGCGGCGAGTCCCTTCGCCGCCGCGGTGGCTTCCGCCGCCAACGAACAGACGCGCCCGGGAGCGGCCGCGGTCCCAGGTTCAATCTACTCTCAACGCCGACCGTGGGGTTATTCACTGCCGATTAGCAGCGAACCCGTGTCATTTTATAAAGTTGGCCCGGCCTTTGCACCCCTTTCATTTCTCCCTAACACCACGAAGGCACCGATACTGCACCGCCCGGACAGATGAACGTTGAAACCTCGCCACTGCCTGTTCGAAGCTCAGCGTTCTCCGTTTCCCTGATGCCCGCCAACATTCCGCAACGCGCTCGCGAACAATTGTCCTTCCCGGGCGACGTTCCTGTCGTCCAGCGTCTCGCCGCGTGCAAGGAATTCCTCCGCACCGAAATGCAGTCGCTGCGCGAACGCCACAACCGCGGTAGCTCGGGGCTCACCCTCTGTCACGAGCGCTCGCTGCTGATCGACGTGCTCCTGACTCATTTGATGGATTACGCCTTGGGCGCCTATGCGCGCAAGGTCGGCCCGGTGCCTGCTCCGGTCACGATCGTCGCGCTCGGTGGCTATGGCCGGGCTGAGCTTTCGCCGTGGAGCGACGTGGATATCATGTTTCTCTTCCCCACGAAGACGAAACCCGCTGAAGCCAAGCCTCTGCAAGAATACCTCACCAACGAGATTCTCTACATTCTCTGGGACTGCGGCCTCAAAGTCGGCCACTCCACCCGCACGATCGACGACGCCTTCGCCGAAGCCCGCGCCGATATCCAAAGCAAAACGTCCATGCTGGAAGCGCGTCGGGTCACCGGGTCAGAGAAACTCTACGACACCTTTGCGCAGGCGTACCGGAGTTACTACATCAGCGAGAATCCAAAAGAGTACATTGCCGCCCGCCTGGATGACCAGGCGAACCGCCGCACCAAGTTTGCCAATACCGTTTTCAATCAGGAGCCCGACATCAAGAACGGCGTCGGCGGGCTGCGCGATTACCAGAACGCGCTGTGGATGGCGCGCGTAAAACTCGACATCACGAACCTTGATGAGCTCGCGACGCAAAACTACCTGCGGGGCGAAGATATCGCGGCCTTTCGCCGCTCCTACGATTTCCTGCTGCGCGTCCGCAACGAGCTCCATTTCATGAGCACCCGCTCGACGGATATCATGAACCTGGATACGCAGCCCCGCATCGCGGAAAACCTCGGCTACACGGAGCCCGAGATGCTGCCCCGCGTGGAGCATTTCATGCAGGATTACTACCGTTGCGCGCAGACGATCTTCCGCGTCTCCAAGCTGGTGGAAGACCGTCTCGCGCTTAGCATCGGCCGCAACGGCAACGGCGACAAACGTTCCATTCGCGAAAGCTTGCTGGCTTCACGTTTCGTCCGCGCCAAACGGATCGACGGCTTCATTCTCCGCGGGCGCGAGCTGGCGGCGGAGAAGCCCGACGTATTTCGCGATGATCCGGTGCGCCTCGTGCGGGTGTTCCGCCACCTTCAGACCCTGGGTGTCACGCTGGATTTCCATCTGGCCGACCTGATTCGCCAATCGCTCCCGCTCCTGACGCCCCAAGTCGCCCAATCGCACGACGCCACGGTCTCATTCCGCGCGATCCTCTCCGAAGTCGGCGACGTGTATCCCATTCTGGCGAACATGCACGAGCTCGGCGTGCTGGGGACCTTCATCCCCGAATTCGACGGGCTCACGTGCCTGGTGCAGCACGAGTATTATCACCGTTATACCGCTGATGTGCACACCCTCAGTGCGATCCGCGAACTGGATCGCGTTTTCACCGAAGCCGAGCCGATCACGATGAAGTATCGGGCTGCGCTGCACGAGTGTAGCGACGCCGGCCTGCTCTACCTGACATTGCTGCTCCACGACATCGGTAAGGCCGAAGGAATTCGAGGCCACGCCGAAAGTGGCATGCGCCTCGCGGCGCCGCTCTTGGAACGTTTCGGCGTGCCTGCCGCCAGCCGCGAACTCGTTCTCTTCGTCATCAAAAATCATCTCGCCATGGCACGATTCTGGCAGAAGCGAGATGTTGATGACCCCAACACCGCTTCCGCCTTTGCCGAACTCGTCGGTGACGCTGAGCGTTTGCGGCATCTGTATGTCCACACTTTCTGCGACGCCCGCGGCACGGCCGCCGATCTTTGGAACAGCTACAAGGATACGTTGCACACCAGCCTTTACCGCGCCACTCTGGAACGGCTGAAACATGGCGCTGCCCTTGACGCCAGCCTTCAGGAAAAGAAAAAAATGACCCAACAGGAACTGATCGAAAAAACCATCCCCGGCATCAGTGCGGATGAGATTAACGCGCATTTCGGCCTCCTGCCCGATCGGTACTTCGTTCACACCGATTCGGACGAAATCGCGTTGCACATCCAAATGGTGAATCGCCTGCTTCAGTCGATTACCACGGCCGATTCCGTGGGATCGCTGCGGCCTATCATCGAATGGAAAGATGACCTCAATCGATCCCTGACCGTCGTCAACGTGGTCACGTGGGACCGCGCCGGGCTCTTCTACAAACTGGCCGGAGCTTTCAGCGTCGCCGGCCTGAGCATCCTCGGCTCCAAGGTCATCTCCCGCACCGACCACATCGCCATCGACACCTTCTACGTGGTCGAACCCGGCCGCGGCCCCGTGCAGAGCGCCAGCGCCCAGGAAAAATTTGCCAAGACCATCGAAGATGCCCTGATCGCTAATCGGGAACTTCTGCCGGACATCCTCGCGCAAGCCAAAAAAATCGCCGCGACCCGCTACTTGTCGACGACCACGGGCGAAGCGTTGCACAGCTCGTTTCCTCCGACGGTCGACGTTTATCACGAGCTGTCGATGGAACGTACGATCGTCGAGATCCAGGCCCGGGATCAAATCGGCCTACTCTATCGACTGGCGAAAACCATCAGCGATCATGGCTTCGACATCACGTTCGCGCGCATCGGCACGGAACGCGGCGTCGCCATCGACACCTTCTACATCGAGAGTGCCAATCATGAGGCAATGGAGGGCACCGAGCGTCTCGTTGGTTTGCGGGATGCGCTCAACGAGATCATCTCGTTCACCCCGGCCGCTCCCGCCACCACGGCCCGCTAAGCCGGAGCGTCGCCGATTAGACTCGATGGGGCGGCCAATCGCCGCGGAGATTGGGCTCGGTGGGACCGCGGCCGCCCTCGGCCGCAGTTTTTCCGGATGCGGCCGAGGGCGGCCGCGGTCCCAACGGAGCCACTCCCGCGCCCAACCACTCCGCGCGGCTGGCGCGCCCGGTACCTGCCCGCCGCGTTCCTGAAATCCTCGCCGTCCGCGCCGACTTCGTTCACACCCGAAACCTGTGGCCGACTCTCCCAACCAACTTTCGAGCCCTCCCATTTCTGCCAAGGCACCGATGTCCATTCCCGAGGTGCTTTATCGGGTTTCGTCTCTCGCCACACGCACCGACGATCCGCAGTTCGCATTGCGAGAAATGCTGGATCTATGCGTCGCGACGTTCAAGGCCGACGCCGGCTCCATCGGTCTCCTCAGCCCGGATACGGGCCGGCTGGAAACGGAAGTGCAGACGGGCGAAACGACAAATTCAGTCGCGTCGCACGGGCTCAAGCTCGGTCACGGTATCACGGGCTGGTGCGTGCTCAATCAGCGCCCGCTCCTTGTGGCAGACGTCACCATCGAGCCCCGGTACATTGCGGTGCGGCCCACCGCCCGGTGCGAAATGGCGGCGCCGATTCAGGACAACGATCAAATCATCGGCGTCATCGACCTCGAGAGTGACCGCGTCGGCGGCTTTACGCCCGACGATCTCAAATTGCTGGAAAGCTTCGCCGCGGAAGCGGGTCGCGTTTTGCACCGGCTCTGGCAGCTCGGCCACCTGAAATCCAAGGCTCGCCAGCTCGAGTCATTGATCACCGCGGGGCAATCGCTCGTCACCAAGCTCGAGCAACAGGAACTGTTTAACACCCTGACACGGGAGGCTCGCCACACGCTGGAGGCCCGCGCATGTGCCCTGTACATTTATAACGTTGAGAAACGCACGGTGCGTTGCGCGTCACTCTCCAACGGCATTCCGACGCCGCTGCCCGCGGGCGAACTTCCCTTGGATTCGTGCCTCGCCGGCTCGCCCATCCATACCCGGCGGCAGGTCGCGTTTCCCGACATTCAGTCCCCTGAGTTTCTCGAACTGCTCGATCTTCCCGCGGATCCCACCCTGCGTTCGGTGCTCGCCACGCCGATGATGTTCGAAGGCGAAGTCCTGGGGGTCGTGGCTATTTTCACCGATCACCTGCACCGCTTCGACAATGACGAGAAACGGCTTTCTGCCGCGTTAGCCAGTCTGGCCGCCGTGGCGCTGCAAAATGCCCGGCTCTACGCCCGCGTGTTCCGAAGCGAAGACGTTTTGCGCAAAAATGAGCGGCTCACGACGCTCGGTCTGCTCGCCGCGGAAATCGCGCACGAGATCCGCAATCCGCTGACGGTGCTTAAACTCCTGCACGGCGGCTTGGGCGTCGACTTCGCCGAAGGTGATCCCCGACGCACCGACATGCGCGTCATCGGCGAGAAACTTGATCAGCTCGAGTCAATTGTCACCCGCGTGCTCAGTTTCGCCAAGGCGCCATCCAGTCTGCATTCGCGCTGGCTGCTGGCGGACATCATTGAAGACACGTTGGTCCTGGTCCGGCTGAAACTCGCCCAACACAAGGTGACGGTGCGGTTTGAAGCTCCCACCCGCCCGTTTTTCGTCGATGCGCACAAGGGCCAGATTCAACAAGTGCTGCTGAATCTCCTGCTCAACTCCACCCACGCCATGCCCGACGGCGGGACGATAACCCTGACCACCGTCCCCGACGATCGGCCGGGGCTTCACCAAGTCAATTTGGACATCACCGACACCGGCACCGGTGTTGATCCTGCAATCCGCGAACGCATCTTCGATTCATTCCTCTCCAGCCGCGCCGATGGCACCGGACTCGGTCTCGCCATCGCGAAACGCATCCTCGTGAGCCACCACGGTGACATTCAATTACGTGAGACCAGTCCGTCGGGCACGGTCATGCGACTGACCCTGCCGCTCGCGAAATAACGTTATTCGACTTAGAAAACGCAGTTGAACCACTGATTTTCACTGATGACCACTGATGCAAAGAGTGGTGCGCGATAGAGGCCGTTTACCCGGTAAGTGACAGGAAAGTTCTATCCCCATCGATGAGGATCTATTTGATCAGTGTACATTAGTGCTCATCAGTGGTTACTCGTTCGGCGGAATTTAGGTTCAATGCCGCACCCGGTCGTTGAATTTGAGATTTGAGATTGAAGATCCGAAATCCAAATTTCCCGTTCCGATGAACGAAGCCCCGAAGAAGGAACCGCCGATGAATTCAGCCCCGGACCGCGTCGCGCACGAACGCGCCCGCCTCAAACGCACGGTTCTAATCCTGGCGCCCGTGCTCATCCTCGGCGGCATCGCGGTCCTTTTTTTCCTCGAGCGAATGCCGCTTCCGTTGCGCTTCCTCGTCGGCCTCGGCGACATCGTCGTGGGCTTGGTGCTATTGGTTCTGCTTAAGCAAAAGTACTTCGAGAAATAGCTGCCGGGGGGTGATACCAATCGCCCGTAAAATTTAGACGACTGTCATCGCGAGGTGCGCGAAGCGCGCCGTGGCGATCCAGCTCGATTGCTTCGTCGCTTCGCTTCTCCTAATGAACACCTACAATTTGTCATTGCGAAGGAGCCTAAGCGACTGCGGCAATCCACGCGTCCCGGTGGATTGCCACGCTCGGCAAGCCTCGCTCGCAATGACAATCGGTGGTGTTCATTGGCGACTCCACCCAACGTCCGGTTGGTCCAGCTTTCGCAATGACAACTGGAGGTGTAAATATCTTCCCTTACGACGTTCGCCGGGTCCCACGCTTGAATAACCCTCACTCTGTCATTGCGAGTCCGAGGAACGAGGGCGTGGCAATCCATTCACCTCAATCTTCTCTCCCCACCTCCTTCGCGGCTCGGTTGACCGCCGCGCCACGTCCATCCCTTTCAAATGAAAGCCATTCAGCTCGAAAAACCGCAATCGTTTCGTCCCATCGAAATCGCCGAGCCTGCGCAACCGGCGCCCGGTGAAGCCTTGCTGCGGATCCACCGGATTGGAATTTGCGGGACGGATTTCGGCGGGTTCCTGGGCAAGATGCCCTTTTATTCGTATCCACGAATTCCAGGACACGAGCTTGGCGTCGAAGTCCTCGCCGTCGGCGACGGCGTGACCAACGTCCGCCCCGGCGACCACTGCTCCGTGGAGCCGTATCTGAATTGCCAGCGCTGCTATTCCTGCCGTCGCGGCCTGACGAACTGCTGTGAAACGAATCAGACGCTCGGCGTGATGTGCGACGGCGGCATGTGTGAACGCATGCTTCTGCCCGCGCGGAAGCTCCATGTTTCGCGCCAGCTGAGTTTTGATCAACTCGCGCTGGTGGAGACCCTCGCGATTGGCTGCCACGCCGTCGATCGCGCAGGTGTGCGGGCAGGCGACAACGTGCTCGTCATCGGCGCGGGCCCGATCGGATTGTCCGCGATCGAATTCGTGAAAGTAGCCGGAGCGACGTGCGTCGTCCTCGATGTGAACGAAGGTCGGCTGGCGTTTTGCCGCAACCAATTGAAGGTGCCGCACACGATCGTCGCACGGAGCGATGGATCCGAATTGAAGTCGCTGCTCGAGATCACCAATGGGCAACTGGCCGACGTCGTCATCGATGCGACGGGCAACGCGAAGTCGATGAGTCACGCCCTCAATTACTGCGCGTTTGGCGGGAAACTCGTTTACGTTGGCATCACGCAGCAGGATCTCTCGTTTCCGCAAGCGCCCGCGCTGCACCGGCGCGAACTGACTATTCTCGGCTCCCGCAACGCGCTCGCTCGCGACTTTGCGCGGATCATTCAGCTGATCGAAGATGGCGTGATCGACACCAAACCCTGGATCACGCATCGCGGCACCTTTGTCGATGTGATCGAGCAGTTCCCGATTTGGCTGAAGCCCGAGTCCGGTGTGATCAAAGCGATCGTGTCACTGGATAGCTGATACGCGACGTCACAGGAGTGAAGCGCGTCGTCAACCATGCGACGTTCGCGTTGTCCCACCTGCACAACTCAAAACCTTTGACCGCGGATTACGCTGATAACGCACATAAATGCATTCCAGCCAACGGCCCAATCTGGATAGGTCCAAGGTTGACGCGCTTGGCTTTCCGCCCGCGGTCGCAGGGCAAAATCTGAACGTTAGAACTGAAGTCGAGCCAGCGGCTTGGGGGCAAGTCGCTCCACCTCGGAGGACACTCGCTGTGCCACCCCGGGCATACGTCTGATCCGCGCTATCGGCACCGTCGGTTCCCGCGTATTCAGTTGGTTCGATTAGGCTGCCGGAGTTACTCGTTTTCCGATTTTCCGATTTTGCACTTTCCCGATTTTTCCCCCTTCCCTTACGGCCGCCCTTCGTTCCGCCCCCACTGAATGGCGTGGCGCACGAGCTCAGCGCCCGACTCAAGGCCGAGCTTGAGCTTTAGGTGCTCGCGGTAGGAATCGATCGTCTTCGAACTCAACTTCAACTGCTCCGCAATTTGCCGCGTGCTGTAGCCGTTGCCAATCAGTTTAAAAACTTCCATTTCGCGGTCGCTCAACGTATCGATGGCAAAAATCATGCCGTCGCTCTTCTTGTTCACGAAGCGATGAAGCATCTTCTCTTTCATCTTATTCGAAAGGTAGATTTCACCGCGCAGCAGATGCTCGATCGCGGTCGCCACCTTTTCACCGGCATCCTGTTTCATGACGTAACCCATCGCGCCGGCACGGAGCGCTCGTTCGGCGTACATCGCTTCATCGTGCATGGAAACGACCAGGATGGGAAGACTGGGGGCTTGAATCTTGAGATCCTTCGTCAGCTCGATTCCGCTCGTGGTCTTTAACGCGATATCGAGAATCGCGAGGTCAGGCTTGAGTTGATTGACGAGTTCTATCGCTTGGGCGGCGTTGTCGGCTTCGCCACAAACTTCGAGATTTAGCTGCTGGTTGATCAGCGCCTTCATGCCCTGGCGGGTGATCGGATGATCGTCGACGATCAGCACCCGTAATTTGGTGGAACCCGTTGCAGGCGCCTCAGGCGGAAGGGTGGTAGTGGTGGGGTCGGTGGTTGGCACAGGAGAACTCTTCAGCTTCATAGAGGAGTTGAGGACGGGGACAGCATCAGTTGGGACACCGCGAACAGTTACCCAGCCCTGTCTCTTATACACATCTGACGCTGCCGACGAATAGAGAGGTGTAGATCTCGGTGGTCGCCGTATCATT
>ENA-ORBV01015222-ORBV01015222.1-microbial-mat-metagenome-genome-assembly--contig:-NODE-15222-length-11357-cov-5.936348_pt1 | contig 11357 bp, 4 predicted proteins | sample MGYA00237777_ERZ505514 | MGnify/ENA primary metagenome ERZ505514 (study PRJEB26160, sample SAMN06269048) | microbial mat metagenome | isolation source: Oligotrophic lake microbial mat | place...
CCCCATATGGGACTCATTCATCTGGGACTCATTCACGGATGATACACTTTTCAGCACATGGGGCTAGTTGCTACTAGCCCTGCCACTCATGCACAGTGAAGAACGTTGCTCAGAAGAGTGACGAACCATCGTCCAGAGGTTTTGCATGAGCCAGCAATTGGACGCACAGTTGCGCAAACGCATGTGTACGTGGCTCATTCTTGGGCTCATTTCAGTTGAGCCAAGAGTGAGCCGAGAGTGAGCCCAGAAGTGAGCCCAGCAGTGAGCCCAGCAGTAAGCCCAGAAGTGAGCCCAGTGATCAAGTGAGGTTCGCCCTGTGTGAGTTGATTTAGTGCTACGTTGATTAAGTGCAACGCAGTGGCCGTTGAGCCAGTTCGAGTTTTCATGTGAATCTAACGACTTCCGTAGTACGCACTGGGCTCACTGCTGGGCTCACTGCTGGGCTCACCACTGGTTGAGCCCAGAGTGAGCCGAGAGTGAGCCAAGAGTGAGCCCAGAGTGAGCCCAGAAGTGAGCCCAGAAAGTGAGCCCAGACGTTGCTTGTGAGCCTATGTGCAACCAGATTGGGCTCATGTGCGACCTCCAGGAGAAGCTGGTCTATGTAAGCACAACGGCTATGTCTTTTAGACCGTTATGTGCGATTAGAACACGTTTTGTTCTGGATCGTTTAACACGAGCTATCGTTGTGAACAAAGTCATAACAAACTGCACAACTGGCACGCCGATTCTTCACGTGGAAGCATCGTACATCTCAGTAGAGTGAGGACTACGCTGAAGATCTCGAGCTGAACCTCTCTCAAATATCACATTCATTTTAGCTTCATTCTAAAGCTTATAATTTTCATTTACAAACAACTCAAAAGGCCTGTAGCTTTTAGCGCAGTGCAATGGTCATGCGTGGCTACCAGTGCTGCAGAATCAACAGGGAATACAACTTACAAAGACCAAGAGGAGGCCATCAATGTTTTCAATGCCCCAAACAGTGAAAAATTTTGTTTCATTTTGTCCACGCGAGCAGGTGCAGTGGCATCGGCATCAACTTGCAAACCGCCAACACATGCATTTTCTTCAACAGCGACTTGAACCCTCAGCCAGGTGGTGACTTAAGATTGTCAACACCTTCACAAAAGGGGGAATCTAAACTTTGTGGAGAATCAGCATCTTCCCTGTAACCTTTCGGACAGTTCAACACCACTCTAGTAGGAGCATCAACCTGCATTTTGGAATTAGGTGTTGACTCAACACCACACTGGGTGGTTCCAAAACTTTAGGGTGTTGACCCAACACAGTGCGGTGTTGAATCGGTCAACAACAACCAGAGGCAAGGTGTTGAGTCAATACCACATAGAGTGGTTCCAACACCATAAGGAGTTGAGTCAACACCCTTGGGAGTGGTGCTGGTTCTAAATGTCACACGTTCGACATGTTGCTGACTTGATAGCCAAAAAAGCACCACTGGCAAACAAAGTGACAGCAACAACAACAATTGAAATAAAAAAGCCATCACAACATGATGACAGGAACAATAGAAATGACAGAGCAATTGGGTCCCCAATCTTTTTGCCTCCTTGGAGAGCAAATCATTGGCATCACGATGAATGTCTCACCCACAATGAGAAACAAGTCAAAGGCAAGGTTAGGTCTAGACAAGAGACTGTCAATCGTCTCATCATGTCCTGGGGCATCCTCAAACAACATTTCCCTCACTCTCTTGACAAATACCAGACAACTTTTAATGGTCTTGCTGCGCTTGCACAACTTGCTCCGGAGAAAGAAGAGCTCTGTCTCTTTGATGTTGACTGTAGCATTTGAATCACATTGTTCTATTGGATTGCCGTGATTGCATTGCTCTCAAAGTGGTCGGTGGCTAGAAAATGTAGGCGACCATAACCAATCATTCATTGTTGGATGGCCTGAAATTTAACATTTGGTAAAAACAATTAAGTTCTCTCATTCTTGTAAAGAGGCACATGTCATCATCCAGTTGTGCATTCGCAAAGTGGTGGTTGCGGTTGTCAGCAGTCTTAGGCACCTCACATCAGCACTGCTCTAACAATGTTGCTGACAGTGATGCCCGCATGTGCATGCTGCAGCCATTTAGCAGCACTGCATGTGCATGTCGTCTAGCTAGCATGCACAATTGTGCTGCATTATCAGCTCAAAAAGTGGTGTTGCAGTGCATCATGTTGCTTTAAGCAGGCACTGTCAGTCGTGTGAAGAGAAGTGACATGCAATAAGTGTTAATTTTTTTTTAAACCATAAGCAAGGTTTTCTACAAAACCCTTGGATTTTGACACAAACCCGTTGAGGGTTTTTAAAACCCTCAACTTTTCATTAAATGCCCTCACAAAAAAGAGAGGGTTTTAGAAAAACCCTCGGCTTATGATGTCAAAATTGCATAGTAAAACAGTACAAAACCCTCATGTGGTACCCAGGTTTTTTTGAAAAACCTCAGATTTTGAAACAAAACCCGAAACCCTGGTTTTTTTCTAGGGTTTTAAAACTCTCGGATTTAATGTTTTGAATCCCTTAGATTTAACGCTGCGACTTTGTATTTAAAATGTGAATTGTCGCTTAGTCCCGGATGGGCCTGTAGAATATTATCTTTTGCATTAATTGGTAAACATTGATTTTCATCGTGTGTTGACAACAAAAATTAAGGCAGCGGGCGGGGCTGGATAGCTCCGCTAGAATCTGAATTTGCACTTCACAACAAACACAAACATTGACATTTTTAGCTAAAAATCAACTGTTGTCTAATGTCATGCCCATGGAAAGTAGCAGCCGTCCCCACTCGAGCAACCAATTTGCATTCAGCTTGTTCCGTTGTCAACAAACCCAATCCAAAGAGCCAACAGCTACTAGCACCACAATGGCAACAGGTTTAAAAGGGGGTGAAATAGGAGCAAGTGTGGTGTCAGGTAAAAAACTTGACAGCAGGGTTACAGTACAGCCTTTAAAAAAAGAAGAAAAAGCACCTCCACTCCTTGACCTCACCTCAGAATCCGCAACATTCGCGCAACGGAGCAAACAACTGCAATTGCACAAGGTCGCACATCGTTCCATATGCGTCACAGGCATGGCAAGGGTCTGAAATGCTCCTTTACAATGATTGATAATGTTTGACAGTTCAGTCATGCCCAACAAATCAAAATTGTTCCCAAAAAAAATGCGAAGAAAAAAATCCAATCCGTTGTCATTTGGCAACAAACAGAAAGCATTTGCGATTCTTCAAGATGCAGCAGAGCAGCCCAAACCAGCCAGGTTCAAAATCTTTGAATCAACTCAAGAATTGTTTTTTATTTGAGGCGTAAGGAAAAGGGCGACTCAAGAGTAAACAATGGGTTATCTTTTATCTGTGATTCCTCCAAAGCAATGATTTAGAAATGCATTTGTTATGTCGCAATTTGCCAAAGTGAGGTCATCCAGAAAACATCAACCAAAAGATCTGCTCATGACACTTCATTCCAGCCCAATGAAAAAATCATGTGGAATCATGTGGATTTCCTACCATGGAACACCAAGCCATTGGAACCAACAACCAAAAAATTAGGCACAGAAAACCAAGAACATTTCACCATCAGCTAAATTGCCTCATAGCAGATGTACGAACATTTGATTTGTGGTTCTGTAGGGCAAAGTCAAGGTTTTTTAGTCCAAGTCAAAAATGAATCATAATTCTGTTTGCTGCAATCTAACAGCATAACATGTTTTGTCGACACTGCAACCAACTGACGAAGAAAAAACAAAGCCACTATCCAAAGTTTTCCTTTTTAGCACCACCACAATCATTTCTTGTTAGCTCCATGATTAGAAACAGAGCAAACATCACCAGCTACTAATCAATGATTTTTTAGTGGACGAATGCTAATTCAGTAAGATCTCAGCATTTTCTGGTGCTAGCAAGTAACTAACAATGCACGACTTCTGTAAACATTGGCTGCTAACTGGCAGAGCATCTGTTGTTGGTAACAGTAAGCTGTTGACAGCACACTGCAAATTTTTCTTTCTCAATGTTCAGTAAGCATTTTCTCTCTCTTTTTCTATCAACACGCCAGTTATCTCAAAGTTTTCTTCGCCAACTAATGCATGTTTAGGATGATGTCCCTTGAGACATTTCACATTTGATAAGTTCAAGCACTAGGTGCCAAAGAGTGGGATCTTCTAAGCATTCATCACTGAAGAAGTGGTGTTACCTTTGTTGGCAGAAAGCAAACCAAAGGCCTTTTTGACATCAACTGGTGGAATGGCAGCTCATCCAAAGAAACCCAGCATTGTTTTACTAGTAACCACTAAATTTCTTCTCTGTGGGATTTACCAAAGCAGGTGTTTATTTCCCCGGCCTTCCACCATCACAAAATATTGCATTGCTAAAGATCACTGTCAACCGATCCATTCTTGGCACAATCCAGCAAGTACAACTTTATCAGCCTGTGAACCGAAAGGATCTTGCATCCATTCTGCATGCTCTCTTGGTCTAGCACGGAACAAGCGCATCCTGAGTCCTCCCCAGAAGAGACTTGCATTACTGCCCGCACCCACAGCCTGAGTATAAATATGCATGCAAGGAGCTAATCTAGCTAGCGGGGGTGTTTGCCGTCGACACATTCATACTAGTATGGTTAACGATAATGCTCTTCGGAACCTCAAGACTCCAGCAAATAGACACCTGGTGTAGTAATAGAAGCAATAAATATACGAAAAAGCAATTTCATCTTTTTATCTACAAGAGCCTCATTTTTCTGTCATCAGACGTAGTGATGGATCTACTCTACAACTACGGAATCGCCGCATCGTGTTTGTGGTATTATTGATCATTGATTTGTCACTCAGTTGTTGCGTACCGGCTCATCGTCCACCCACTGTCCATCATGCCGTACCGTTCCATCCGCATACACTTCTCTGCCATTTCCGTGGGCCATACCATTCCGCCATTCACCGCGATAGCAACGTCCGTCCTCCCAAGAGCAAACACCATATCCATTGTAACGGCCATCCTTCCAGCTGCCAGTATATTCTCCACCATCACTAAACTTGTACGTGCCATGTCCGTCCCTTTGTCCATTGGAAAATTCTCCCTCCTGTTTTATAGTAAGGCCGGTGCATGTGAGAAGACCGCAAGAGAAACGCTCCCAGCCGATCAAACAAAAGATACAGTGCCACTAAACATAGACAAGACAGAAAAGTTGCAAATTCACAAACCCAACAAAATATACAACAACAACAAGACATACAAACTGTACACGTACATAAATAGCACCATCCGGCCACATAAAGAGTCCCTTCCCATGACGTCGATCTTCACTAAATTGTCCATCATAGGATCGTCCATCCGCCCAGGAGTACTTGCCATGTCCATGACGTTGATCAAAGCGATATTCACCCTCGTAGGCATCTCCATTGGCAAATTTGGCCTTCCCGTGCCCATGCCATCGACCGTGTCGCCATTCTCCATCGAAGATGCGTTGATCTTCTTCGTAGATCATGCGACCACGTCCATGCGGCATGCCGGTGGATTTCAAAATGAGACCGGTATAAATACCCTTGTCTCCGTACGGATCCAAGAGGGATTGATTGACCACCTTTTGTCGATCTTCTCCGTAGGTAGAACTGGCCACGGTGAGCGACTGCTGATCATTGGGCAAATTCGGAGGAAAGGTATCCATCATTCCATCTCTATTGTTGTCGTTATTTCCGCCGTCGCCGTTTTCATTGGCGTCCGCAGGAGATCCAATGTATTTGGGTTCGAATCGATCGCTGCTGGTATTGCGCGTGGCGAGTCCTCCTTCTCCACCATTGGCCCTCCAAGATTGGACCTTGCCCAATGTCCCCAGGGTAATATCTTCCATGAGCGGGACGGTGGGAGGAGCCGTGTCGTCGACATCGATATCCGTAGGAATACCAAATGCATTGTTGTCATTGCCATTATTAGCACCACCGCCATTGATAATAATGTTGTTATTGTTGTTGGGAGGCGGCATGGAAGTGGAGGGCGGCACTGGCACGGCATTGCCCCCGTTATTCGGAGCCGGCGGTGGTTGTTTCATACCCGAATTATTGATATTTTTCTTGGTCTCGGACGGAGGATTCTTTTTCGGCGTCTTTTTGGAAGGACTGGATCCTCGGTTGTTGTTGTTACTGGGTGGACTGGACGACGACGCTTTGTTCCCATTCTCCTGTTGCGCCTTGTTGTTTGTGTTGTTGTTGGCCTTGGAAGGAGGCGAATTTGGTTTGCCTGCGCCACCCGGTGTCGCCATGGTGGGGGCCTGCTTTCGTGCGGGTGTCGCAGGATTATTATTGTTATTCAATGCCCGAGGAGGAGCGGCCGTCTCTTTGTTGGACGTTGGTCCACCTCCGCGGGAAGGACTGGAGTCCAGACCTTCCATCCCATGATCATGATCCGGATGGCTGTTCATCATGGGAGCCATAATATTGTTATTGTTATTATTATTATTCACTGCTGCCGCCATGGAGGACGGTACCATTCCGGTCAATTGCAAGAGTTTGATTTCTTGTTCATGTTGTATTTTTTGTTGTGTCATTTTTTCTTGCAATAGCGCGTGTTCCATTTGCGTGGCATGCAATTTTTGTTGGGCTTCAGCCAATTCTTGACGTAGCATTTGAAGTTCCCGTTCCTTTTGCAACAACATCCAATCTTGCATTTGTTGCATGCGATTGATTTGCAAGGCCAGTGTTTCCAACGAGGAATTCGTGGAAGCTGCGGAACTGACACCACCTCCCGGACCGCCACCTGGATTTCCGGCGCCACCAGTCGCACTCCCTGGACTGCTCATGCCCATGGATTGCAAACTCGCATTCAAGGCTGCCATTTGACTGGGCGGTGGCGGTCCCATGAGATGATGATGATGTCCATACGGCGAAGCTCCCATGGCCGCAGGAGATCCAAAGGGCATGCCAGCACCAGCACCACCACCTACCATGGGAGAACCCATCATTCCTCCAAAAGGAGGCGCTGGACCTCCACCACCACCATGTTGTTGTTGTTGCTGTTGTTGATGATGAAGGTGCTGTTGATGCTGTTGTTGATGCGATTGCGGTGGCGGATGTTCCAATTCCATCAAACGATTGTCCAAATTGGCCTTGCGCTGTTGGAGCGTCAGTTGTCCTTCGTTGAAATCCTTTTCGCACTCGGGACAGGTCCAACCTTCGAGCGTCAAATGAGGATGTTTCATGCAGCCGCGACTTCCGTCGGGACGAGTGACCACCATGAAGGTACCCGAAGTCATGACGGATTCATTATCGTCACGGCTCGTGTTGACACCGCCACCGTTATTACTGTTGTTGTTGTTGTTGCGGTTTGACGGATTGCCATGACTCATGCTGGTCGGTCCTCCAATAATTTCGTCTTCGTCTTCTTCTTCTTGTTCTTCGGGATTGTTGTTGTGATGGCTGGTGGTGGTGGTGCAATAATGGATTTGGTTGCCACCGGAAGGGTTCTTATTATTATGGTTGTTGTTGTTGTGGATTACAATTTGGTGTTCCTTGCCCGTCAATTCTGGACTTGTAGCTCTGACAGAGAGGACACCGTTTCGGGTGTGATCTGTAGGCTGGTCTAGATCGGTACTAGTACTGTCTTGCTGATTGCTTTTGTTGTTGTTGTTGTTGTCTTAGGTGGTGACAACAACAGTCGCCGGTGTACCCGTAGCAGTGTAGTTAGCTGTACTGGGAGTTGTTACCGCCGCTGTAGTCGCTGGTTTCAAGCGCGGCGACATGGTGGATTGCTGCGGTGGAGACGTGGTGCGACTGTGTAGACTTTCTACGGGGCGGTAGTACCGGGAGAAATGAGGGGAATTTTGGTTTCGTCCCAGCATGTTTTTTTATGTTGTGAGATGGAACTCATGGAAGTGCGCGATCCAGTCCTACTACTGCTGTAAATTCATCTCGACGCACACGTTTCGTACGATTGGTCATTTCGGCTCAGTGCCCTGATTCCCAGATGCAATCCTTTCGTTCTGGATTAATCGTGGATCCAAGTAGTTACGAGCTACAGTACTGAAGTAAGTAGCAGAAATCAATACAGCACACCTGCAAGGTACAGAAGCTAACCTAGTAGCAAATAGTATCTAGCTAGAGTACCAAGTTCCAGGGAGCCATCTAAGTGTCTGTCAGGGTTGGCAAGACCGACCTCAGACTCAAGGTCATTGCTGGCTCGTCCGTCGGTTCCGGCTTGTCTTTGGGAAACGATACCACTGAGTGCTTCTAACATTGCACTCTGCCAAAACAACCCATAACGACCTTGTTTCTGCGCGGTCTCTACTATGGACGACGACAAGCCTGTCACAGGAGTCGGTCTTGGTTTACTGTATTCGGGATCTAGTCACCAGAAAGAGCACAAGAAAAAGGTCGCACCGATATAGGGAAGGAACAAAGATCACTGTGCTTGCTTGTAGGGGCCTCTCTGGGGTCCGGTTGACCTTACGGAAGATCACGAAGCGCATTCCGTTCTTTGCCTCAGTCCTCCTGCCCTTCGCGCCGCATGGTCGGAACTTCCAAAAAGACTTGATCAGCAGTCTTCAGCCACACAGAGGCTAGATGATTGTATTGCTCAACCCATACGACGTAAGAGAAAGTAGCAACTGCTACTGTATGTGGAGAGGTTCAAGAAAAGAGCTCGCGCCGGCGTCGACCGCACCAGGTAGCATTGGTTGTGCCTATCATCTGTTATCTAGTTTGGAGAGTTAGCACAATTGCCACTGCTCAACTGGCACTTGTACGAGTACTTAGTGGTACTACTATCATACCTGATTCACAATATGAATATTTTCCAAAAGATATCAGCAAAAAGGAGGACCATTCTCAAGCTTTTCTTCTGCCAGCCTCGACGACATGTGCACTTCTTGTCTTTGCATTTCAAACCTAGTACTTAGTGACAAAACACATGTAAATGTCTTGGCTTTGTGAAATGTCACACCATGCAATTTATCTAATCCGCTGGAGATGAGAGATTCCATCACTCACCGTGGCCGCAGAAAGGGGTGGTGAAGCCCAACGGAACAGCAGTCCAGTAATATGGCCATCAAAGCATTGATAGGAAAGGGCAATATCCTTGGGATACCTAGTTTGTAGAAAGTACATCCACACGATGGTCCGTGACTATTTACGCATACGTAAAGATGGAAGGCATATACCTTTGGATTCGAATGGTGCTACCGTAGAAAGTCACCAACACAACGGTCAAGGAACGATTGCTGCTGGACGGACAAACAAACAAGTAAACCGAAAAAGGAAAGCATACTCTCCTGTGCACTCTGTGCAGGCCGCACGCCACACCCTCATCGTCCGCCTTAGTCCACCTCTACTACTATCCAGACACAAATATACCCGCAAGCCGGAGGAATGGACTCCTAGCTAATCTCGCGTAACTACTGTACATGCAGTCATGAGGGATGGGTTAGGTAGCTAGTGAAGAAGTCAACAGAACGGAACGTATGTTTTTTCTTTAGTAGTAGTAGCAATGTATATATCTTTATTAGTATATCATGTATAAGATAGTTATGATTCTCATGTAAGCTCTTGTCCATGCAAGTCCAGTCCAATTCAGTTCAGGCAGCGACAGGTGGATGCGGACGTACTTCGTTGTCCTCTTCTTCGGCTGTGTCTGGTTGTTCTTCTTCATCAATGTCTTCCAAAAAGGAAGACGCCAAGGAACGATACCAATCCAAATTGTTGTGGTTGGTACTCGCAAAGAGAGCTTTGGTAGTGTTGTCAGGTTCCATGTCATTGTCATAAAACTCGGGTGGTCGATGGACCGGAGCCATGGTGGTGGGACAAATGGCTCGAATGGCTTGTGGTCGAAGGACGCGAATGGCTTGTGGCCGGATGAGTTGACATCCCGACACGGCCGTCGTAGAAGACTGACACTCTTCTTCTTGTTCTTCTTGCAGGCTTTGGCGGTGGAAGTAGTCGAAGCAGTAAGCGTCTTCCGGTGTTGCACCAATCATCCGGTGGTCCAGACGGTACGTGTAAGCCGAAGAGCTGCCTTGTGGTTCTTCTTCGTGCTGCTGTTCGTCTTGCTCATCGATTTCGTCCGCATCTTCATCTTCGTTTTCTTCTTCAAAGACGGTCGGCAATCGTTGAGGACCGTAGTAGTAGGGGTCATAATACACCTGATGATATTGAGGTAGGCTGTGGCTGCTGACATGCTGTTGTTCGTAATAACCACACGTGTTGGCCGTTTGACTTTGATAATCGTAGCAATAAAATGGTTCTTCTTGTTGGGAAGATGCGGCTTCACAAGCGGCCGTCATGAGGCATGCCGAAAGATTGGCTTCTGATGCCGATGTCAAGCTTGTCTGTGGCATGTAGCTACAGCTGTTGCTGCTATTGGAGTCTTCTTCATGAAAGGAAGGCGAGCAACTGCTGGAAACGGTAGCAGGAGTTCCAACACCATCATCGTTGCTGTTGAAACAACAGTACTGGTAGTAAGCTGCTGCGGGAGATGGCGCCGAAGCATAGTTCGCTTCGACGACCTCCGGTGTGACCGCAGCTGCTGCAGCTGCAGTCGTGTTGGCCATCGTTGTCGAACAGGACGACGACAATGACTCCTCATGGGTTGGCATTTTGTCTGGTTCCAAGTTCACAAGGATCGGAAACGTTTGTTGCGCATAATCGTTTGTATTGTCAAAGGTTTGGCGACACATTTGTGGCAGCCAAAACGTCTGCTTCTTGATTGTTGCTTTGTTCAAGCCTCTGGAGTACTACAGCAGTTAGCTAGCTAGCTAGGCCTTTGTTGTGCAAGAATGGTCTGCTTTTCTGCTTTTCCTTTGTGCTTTGCCGGTACGGCGAACGAGTCCGTACTACTAGCTAGGTAGCTAAATCTAGCTAGTCACAGGTAGTCACTGGTAGTAGTGAGCGAATGGATCTGTTCTTTTTGTTGCCGAAGAAGTATTTTTGTAAGGTGATGATCCGTGCTGGAGTAAATAGACCAGTCGCGTAGTCTAAGTGCAATGTTGCACCTGAAACTCAAGTTGGACAACGGTTGTTTTGTTGTCAAGAGTTCGGTTTACGAGAAACTTGCGGTTGCAGAATAACCTTCCGTTTGTGTATCCGGTACCAGTACTGTAACACCCAGGGGCGAAGCGCGCCCTTCGGATTCGCAATAAAGAAACAAGAGTAGAATATTGTAACCGTTCAAGAACCAAAGAACAAGGAATATAGACAAAAGAAGAAAATCCCCAGCATTCATTGTATGTAGAATGGTGTAGTTCCAGTACATCTAGGGAAGAATGTCAGACGATAAGGAGTGAATCTTCAAAGGAGCAGAGACTGTCTCTTATACACATCTGACGCTGCCGACGAATAGAGAGGTGTAGATCTCGGTGGTCGCCGTATCATTA
>ENA-ORBV01015224-ORBV01015224.1-microbial-mat-metagenome-genome-assembly--contig:-NODE-15224-length-11356-cov-6.484883_pt1 | contig 11356 bp, 15 predicted proteins | sample MGYA00237777_ERZ505514 | MGnify/ENA primary metagenome ERZ505514 (study PRJEB26160, sample SAMN06269048) | microbial mat metagenome | isolation source: Oligotrophic lake microbial mat | place...
GTTCGCGCGAGTGCGCTTTGCGGCATAAACGTTCCCCGTCGCTGAATGTTGTAACTCCATCATGCCGCGTGGATGTGACACTGCGGGATGTTTTCGGGTTATCGGTCAGAGACGTGGACGCCTTTCCCGAGAGCCCGAGCCGCGTAGTTGCAATTCTGTTACCCATGACCGCTTCGCCAGCCGCGCGCCGCGACCAGATTCCGGCTCAGGATGATGACCTCGTCTTCCGCAGAAAAGTCATCTTGAGACATGGCGTGGGTTGTGCAGACGATCCGCCAGCTGACATCGGCCACCGTCGCTGAGCCATTCAAGTGGACGCGGAAGCCCCTCATCCCATCGAGGCGCAGAACTCCCTCCCCGGCACGTAGAGTCATAGCACGCCGCCGCCGTCCTCGATCGCGGCGTCTTTGCGTCCGGCGCCCGCACGGCGTTTCGGCCTACGGCACCGTCCCGCGCGTTGAACGCACGCTAACAATCAGGAAGTAGAGAATCAAGCCGAACTCAGCAATCAGCATAGGGATCGTGAGGATCGTCGTGACGAGCTCGAGCCCCTCCAGTGGAACAAACGCCAGTAATGTCGAGAGAATCCACGCAATGGCGCCGGTGATGAGCACGACGCCGACGCCGCGGTGGAACAGCGGTGATCGCAACGCGATGAGTCCGACCGGCAGTAACCACAGTCCGAAGAGGATGCCGCCGAGTTCGTAGCCGTTACTGTGCAGTTCGAACATGAGCAGCACGAGTTCATCGTTGCGGCCAGCGAATGGCGCTTGCGTCGCAACGATCAGGGCGCCGGCGTGAAACGCGAGATTCACCAGAATGGATGCCGCGGCCGCAGACACAAACACGAGAATCGCGGTGGCGAGCCGAGCGTTCGACTCGTACAGCAGTCGTTGAAGTGCGAGGCCGAGGAACACGAAAACGGTCGCCATGAGGATGTCGGCGACCAGACCCCATCGAACGAGTGACTCATTCGCGACGACGTTCGCTGCGGTTGTGGCGGCGTCGCCGGCGACGAACACGCTTGCGCGAACGACGAGTTGCGCGAAGATACCGAGGACGGCCAGCGCGAGGTATAGCACGCCCGCGATTCTTGCGAGCACTTGAGGGTTGTGCATTGTGACTCCTTAAATGGGTGCGCCCGTTTGTCGGAACGCTGATGGCAGCGTGCACGCGGTCGCGCGCAGCTGAGTGTGAGGCAAGCTGGGTGTGAGGGAAGCGGACTGTGAGGAAAGCTGAGCTAGAGCTCCGGATCGTTGTAGCGGAACACCGCGTCGAGAGGGAGTGCGAACGCTTTCGCGATCTGGAACGCCATCTCAAGCGAGGGCGAGTAGCGACCTTGCTCGATCGCCATGATGGTTTGGCGGGATACCCCGATCGTTGCGCCCAACGCTGATTGCGTCATCTCACCGTGGGCAAACCTGAGCGCGCGAATAGAGTTGCTGACGTTCGTCGAGGGATTCACGCCGCCGACCGTCGGTAGAGCCGGAGCTTCACGACAGCCCCCCACGTCGCACCGATGGCGCCGATCGCCAATGCGGCGCTACCGATCCAGAACGTGTCGAGGTCGAGCATCGCGAGTGCAATCACCGCGCCAAGGCCGAGCCCGGTGATGATCTCGGTGATGCGCTGCCCGTGGCGGTCGATCTCTTTGTCGCGGATGTCGGAGCCGAACTCGGTGTCGACCCCTCGACTCCTGACGGCGCTGAAGATCGCGCTCAGGATCGTGCCGATGATCGTTCCAACAATCACGACGCCGATCGCGACGAGCATGGGAACCTGCCATTCGATCTGTGCCGGCGCGGTATCGCCGAGTTGTGGCAGCACCACCGCAAGATATGCCGCTGTAGTCAGCGGTGCGAGGATGCCGTAGCTCCACGTCGATCGCTCATCGAGCGTCATGGTCATGGGTGCGTCATCCGGCACCGGCTTCACCGTCTTTGTCATGCACTCAATGTAAAGGCTGGAGAACTTAATGTCAAGCAGACCTAACACAAAGTTAATCAGAGCTAACTGGAACAGCCCCGTCGCACTTGAACACCCTTCAACCGACTCATCCCACCGAAAGGCGTTGCCGTAGAGCTGTCTCGATGTCCTCGAGCGATGGGAGGCCCGCAACGTGACCCTCAGAAAAGTAGACCCGGCAGGCGAGATCGGTGGTGCGACCGCTACTTGGGAATAGGTCGTCTCCATCGACCACGATCGTCGGTGACCCCGCGAATGGGACACGCGAGGCGTCTTCGGGTGTACGCAACACCACGAATCTGACCTCTGTGTCGGGTATGCCGACATTTCTCAGCGCTGTGGCAAGTCTGGAGCTTGCTTCCGCCCAGTTCGGGCAGTCGTCGATGTGAAGTACTGATACGTCCATGAAGCCATTGTCTACCGGATTGCGACTGTCGCTCTGTGTCTTTAATTACTGACGGCCCTCTTCCATCTCACCTACCGTGTGATAATTGAGTTCGACGGAAACGCTTTTGATGAGGAGCAGATCGTGTCCTCTCTCGACGAGACACTTCAGGATCCGGCCTTGAGTGCGGTTACCGTCCCGTTGCGCTTGGAATGGTCTGACGACGTCATCAGAGTCATCCCGTTGACAGTTATCGATCTTGGCAACGTGGTCCAGGAGATTCGCCTGAATGGCCAGGTGATCGGTTTCATTCACCGCGCCGATCACATCTTTGTAGCACTGTCCGGAGCCCGAAGGGATCGGGCCGAGGAGTGCGGCCAGTCGCTCCTGTGGGACAAAGCGGCGGCAACGCTGGTCACCACGCTCGGGCAAACACCTGAACCGGAGAAGTCGGTTGCGCGCGCGACGGCGTGGGAACGGTCTGTCGACCCCGGCCATGACACCAGCCCGCAGTCGGCGCGCCGCCCGTCCCGCATCCATGCAATCACACGGTAGGAGGCCACAGGTGTGGGCAGTAGGTCTTCCGGGCCTGATGGCTACGCCCGCGATGGGGACCTCGGCGACAACGGGCGCGACCGGCTGCGCGAAGTCGAAGACACGTGCCACGTGCCCCGTACCCGAAGGCCTGTCGACCTGGAAGAACTTGTATGAGTTTGCTGCCGATAGCTGACCACGCGCTGCTCTCGGATCGGCACTCCGCGGCGTTGGTGACCCGGGACGGTTCGATCGTCTGGCTGTGCTTCCCTCGATTCGACAGCGAATCCGTGTTTGCATCAATTCTGGATGACGATGCCGGGCACTGGTCGATCCGGCCGACCGCGCCGAGCACGTCAACGCGCTCATACGTGGACGGAACAATGGCACTCCAGACCACCTTCCAGACCGATGAGGGCACCGTAGAACTCCTCGATGCGCTGGAGCTGGGGGACTCTCTCGATCCACACCGCCTTGGCGAGAACGCCCCTCATGCTCTGCTGCGCGGGGTGCTCTGCACCAGCGGGCGGGTAACCATCGAGATGGTCTGCCGTCCGCGCCCTGAGTACGGCCTGGTGGTCCCGATCTTCACTGAGATCGATTCCGGTTTCGTCGCGACGGGTGGCTCGGGCCGACTCACGTTGTCCCTTCCATCCCTTCTCTCTCTTCCCTCTCCGTCGATAGGCACCGCGGGCGAGATCCGGGTCCTGCTTACTCTTGAGGCGGGCCAACATCAGTACTTTGCTCTGCAGCGCACACGCCTCGGCGAGCCGCTACCTGGCGCCTATACCCAGCAAGAGATTGAGGCCAGCCTTGCGGGCACGACCGTGAGTTGGCAGGGGTGGTCCACGATCCACCAAAACTATGACGGGCCGTGGCGTGAACTGGTGCACCATTCCGGACGGGTGCTCCAAGCGCTGAGTTACCAGCCCACCGGCGCGATCGTGGCCGCGGCCACGACATCCCTGCCCGAAGAAATTGGGGGTGAACGCAACTGGGACTACCGCTACTCGTGGGTCCGCGACGCCAGCTTCACGATGAAGGCTCTCTGGGTTGCGGCTTGCCCGGATGAAGCCCACGAATTCTTCGACTTCATGACCGCGGCCGCAGCGCACTCCCGTCCTGAGCGTCATCTGCAGATCATGTTCGGCATCGGCGGAGAACATGACCTGTCCGAACGGATCCTTCCGCACCTGACTGGGTGGCGGGGAAGCGGCCCCGTGCGGGTCGGCAACGGTGCGTGGAACCAACCGCAACTCGATGTCTACGGCGAACTCCTCGACGCGGCGTTCCGGCTTCGAGAGCAACTCGGAGAGATCGAACCGGCCACCCGAACCTTTCTGATCGCGCTCGCCGACGCTGCAGCAAGCCAGTGGCAGCAGCCAGACAACGGCATCTGGGAGGTGCGAGGTGCGCCGCGCCATTTCCTTTACTCGAAACTCATGTGCTGGGTAGCCCTCGACCGGGCAATCACCATGGCCGAGCAGCTGCACGCGACCGACCGAATCGCCGAGTGGTCGAGGGTCGCTGCACAGATTCGCGCTGCCATCCTCGACAAGGGATGGAACGAGGAGGCCGGTGCGTTCACGCAATCCTTTGGTTCGCCTGAACTGGATGTGGCGGTGCTGATGCTACCGATCGTCGGGTTTCTGCCGGCATCCGATCCCCGGGTGCTCGCCACGGTGGACGCCATCATCGAGCGGCTCACGGATGCTCGAGGGCTGGTCTATCGGTACCAAACTGACACCGGTGTCGACGGGCTGAACGGCAACGAGGGCACCTTTCTGCTCTGCACATTCTGGCTCGCCCAGGTTCTCGCCGCCAGCGGTCGGAGCAGTGAGGCCCGCGACGTCTTCGAGAGAGCCGTGAGCTACGTCAACGACGTCGGCCTGCTCGCCGAGGAGATCGACTCGCAAACCGGCGAACAGTTGGGCAACTTTCCCCAGGCATTCAGCCACGTCGGCCTGATCAATGCCGCGTGGGCCATCCATCAGGCTGAGAGCGGCTAGATCATGACGGGGGGCTCCTTTCGAACCCTGACCGGACTCGTGGTGCCTGCCATCACGACCGAGCAGATGAGAGAAGTCGACCGGATTGCCGTCGAGGAGGTGGGACTGAACCTCTACCAGATGATGGAGAACGCCGGCAGGAACCTCGCCTCGCTGTCTGTCGAGCTGTTGGGAGACCGATGGCCTTCGGCACCGGTCGTCGTGCTGGCAGGAACCGGAGGTAATGGGGGCGGGGGAATCTGCGCAGCCCGCCACCTAGCCAACCACGGTGGCAATGTCACCCTAGTAGTCTCGGACCTCACACGGTTGAGAGGCGTACCCTCCGAGCAGCTCACGGTCTACCGTGCAACCGGCGGGCGGCTGGCGAACGTCCGTGACCTTGGCGGGCTGGACGCCGAGTTGGTGGTCGACGCAGTGCTGGGCTACGGCATCGGCGGCGCCCCCCACGGTGCGGCCGCCGAACTGATCAGATGGATATCGAGTCGAACCGGCTCGGTGATCTCCCTCGATGTCCCATCCGGAGTCGACTCCACAACCGGAACCGTCGCGGGGGATTTCGTACGCCCGACCAACACGATGACCCTTGCCGTTCCCAAGTCCGGCCTGGGCGCTGGCACCGTCGGGGTGCTCTGGCTGGCGGACATTGGGATTCCTCGAGAGGTCTACCAGCGCGTCGGGGTACAACTGCCGGACGGGCTTTTCACCCCCGGATATCGGGTGCGATTGGTCTGCGATGCCGCTGACGGAGCTCGGATTCACTTGCCCCGCCAGTGATTCATTCCCCACAAGTGTGTCCAAGTAGCTGCGTCTCGCACGCTGCAGATCAAGGTTCGGCTGACGAACTCTTGGAACTGGTCTCCTCGAACTCAGCGGACTCTTGTGCGCCCGCCTTCGCACCCCGCGGGGCGATGGCGATCGCCGCCCCTATCAGAGCGCCAACCACGATCACGGCGATCAGCTCAGCGATCGGCGACACGGTTGGGCTAAACGACGGTCCCTGAGCCCGGCCCGTAGTGTTGATGATGATCGCGGCGGCAATCGTAATGATCAGCCCGACACCGACAACCGCGATTGTGCCCGCCCATCGCAGCCGACCGGATCTCGTCATACGCACCGCCGCTGGGGCCGCAATAACCGCAACGAGCGGCGACAGGTGGTAGTTCGTCGAGGGGTTTAGCGCCGCCAGAGTCGTCCACAGAACTGCAAAGCCGAGCGACCAGAGACCCCCGATGAGTACCGGGTGAAACTTGCTGCTGCTCATGTGCGCACCTCCACTTATCCCGTCCATTTCGACAGAATCGCGAGACCGTCAAGGTCGATCAGAACGATCCGCCCGCGGGCTTGGCGGATGAGGCCACGGGAGGCCAGATCGGCCATCGACTTGCTGGTCGATTCACGGGTGGCGCCGAGCAGGCCGGCCACTTGGTCATGGGTCAGTCGGATGGTTATCTGTCCTAGGCGTGACGCCCGCTGCGATCCGGCGAGACGCACGAGGGTGCTTGAGGCACGAGCGATAAGTGGCCGCAGGGCCAAGTCCGTGAGTCGTTCCTCCAGCCGAGCCACCTGCTCGCCCAGATAGCGCGAGACGCGGATCGCGATGCGCGGGTCAGAGAGCATGTGCCGCTCGACTTCTTGCACGCTGAGCTGACAGATCTGGGTTTCCTCGATCGCTTCCGCGTAGTTGTCATACATGCGTTGGCCGACAAGCATCATCTCGCCGAACACTGCGCCGGGCTCGAGAATGGCCATCGTTAACGCCTTGCCATCCTCGGTCACTCGGAAAACACGCACCCGGCCCTTCTTCAAGATGAATAGGGCTGTGACCGGTTGGCTCTGGCTGAACACGATCTCGCCGTTGTGGAAGGTTCGGGCCGGTGCCATGCGATCGAACGCGGCGATCTCGTCTGCGGACAGATCGGCGAACAGATACACCTCGCTCAGGCAGCTAAATGGTTCTGGGTTGCTCGCCTGCAAGGGGTTCGTCTCCCGCACGTCTGGCGACCATGGACGTCGGTCACCGGTTGGTGCCGACACCACCTCCATGGCGCATTCTTCTATCATCGACGGTGCTTGAGGATTCTCACAGCGACGGCACCAAGGATAGCGCCGTAAATGAGGTGGCCCATGAGCGCGAATAGGGCAGTGGCGTCGATCGTGAAGAGCGGCATGCCGAGCATCAGCGGCATGACCATCAAGGGCCCGAGGACCCACCAGATCGCCCCGTAGCCCAATCCGACGACGATGCCGCGGGGATAGCTGGTGAGCAACAGGTTGCCGAAGATCACGGTGAGACCGAGGCCGATCATGATCGACATGAGCATGTGGATGCCGAAACCGATCACCAGTGAGTTCGAGCCCACCATCGAGGCGATCGTGGAGAGCATCCCCATCATCGCCATGAGGATGCCGAACATCACACCGCCGGCAATGCCACCGACCAGACCGGCGAGAGTTCGTCGGCCGAGAGTCGTGCCAGCGCGCGTGCGCGGAGGGGCGAGAGTGGAAGTTGTCATGAGAAGTTCCTTTCCGTGAAGTGTTGCGATGCTCGACGGTATTGCGCGCCGTAACGGCGCGTCTGCGACCTGGGACACACAGCGCGAGTTGGGAAATCGCCGCGGCGGCCGCAACGATGTGCCCGCCGCGAACCGCGCTCATCTCGCTCAATCAAGCGGCCACGGGATGGAGCCTGCGGGCACTCTTGGCGCTACAGCCCTCTAGCCCATCCGTTTCGACAGAGTCGCGAGACCGTCAAGATCGATGAGAATGATGCGTCCGCGCGCTTGGCGAATCAGGCCGCGGGAGGCGAGTTCGGCCATCGTTTTGGTGGTCGACTCTCGCGTGGCGCCAAGCAGGCCAGCCAGCTGATCGTGGGTGAGCCGAACGGTCACATGGCCCAACAGTGACGCATGCTGCGAGCCAGCGAGGCGTACGAGGGTGCTTGAGACGCGAGCGATGAGCGGCCGGAGGGCAAGGTCGATGAGACGTTCTTCTAAACGTGCTACTTGCTCACCCAGGTGGCGAGAAATGCGGATTGCGATGCGTGGGTCAGAGAGCATGTGCCGCTCAACATCCCGAAGGCTGAGCTCGCAAATCTGGGTTTCCTCGATCGCTTCCGCATAGTTGTCATACATGCGTTGGCCGACAAGCATCATCTCGCCGAACACGGCGCCCGGCTCGAGGATGGCCATCGTCAACGCTTTGCCATCTTCAGTGACGCGGAAGATGCGCACTCGGCCCTTTTTGAGCATGAACAGGGCCGTCACTGGTTGGCTCTGGCTGAACACCAGCTCGCCGTTGCGGAAGGTTCGTGCCCGTGCTGTGCGATCGAACGCAGCGATCTCGTCTGCTGACAGATCTGCGAACAGATCGACTGCGCTCAGGCAGCTGAAGGGTTCCGCGGCGTTCGCTTGCAATGGATTGGTCTCCCGCGCGTCCGGTGACCACGGTCGCCGGTCACCACGTGGTGCCGACGCCATCTCTGTGGCGCACTGCTCTATCATCATCGACATTGCCTGAGGATTCTCACAGTAAAAGCATCTGGGCTGCCTAGGGAATCGTCGCGGCGGCGGCCACAATGTGCCCGCCGCGTACCGTGACTTGCCTCAGGTCGCGACTGCTTTCCCGCAAGACCGTCCACGGATGTGCGTCGATGTCGGACCCGCCCATCCAACACGCAAGCCGGGCGAGCGGTGCGAAGAAGACTGCTGCACCGGTCGGCAGTTGCATGTCGACGATCCCGGCGCGGCCGCCCGGACGAAGTACCTCAGCCATGCGCTCCCACGCCGCCCGCCAGTCGGTCATCAGGCTCAGTGAGTACGTCGCGAACACGGCATCCACGTGGTCAACCTCGAGGTCGACAGCCGAAAACTGCGTTGCGTCGGCCTGCACAAGGGTCACGTTTGACCAATTGTTCGAGTCGATTCGGCGGCGCGCCATCTGCAGCATTCCGGGTGACCGGTCAAGACCGATCACGCGCCCTGTTGCGCCCACCGCATCGACGAGCAGAGGAAAGTTCAGTCCAGTACCGCACCCGACATCGAGTACGGTATCGCCCTCACCCAGCCCCAGAATGTCGATGCCTGCGACTCGACCACGGCGGTACACCTGCCGCTCTCCCGAAACGGCGTCGTACCTCCGTGCGCCTCGTTCGTATGTTCCCTTCATTGACGTTCGGCGATGATAAGACGGCGGATGCAGAAACTCATTCCCGAAGACTATGACGAACGGTGCGGCCCGGTCTGTGTGATTGGTCACCGAACGGCCTCGGTGAACGCTGATAGACATAATCGGCACAGATGCGGCATCTGCTCAATCGAGAGGCGAGTATGGCAAACGAAACGATGTGGGACCTAGTCGTCATCGGCGGAGGCAGCGCCGGACTCGTTGCGAGCAAAGCGGCAGCCAGCTTCGGCGCCCGCGTGCTGCTCATCGAGAAGGATCGGCTCGGCGGTGACTGTCTCTGGACAGGGTGCGTACCGTCGAAGGCACTGATCTCCGCAGCACATAAGGCCTCGCTCAGCCGCGGTGCCGGCGTGGACTTTGCCGCGACCATGCGGGTTGTGCATGATGCGATTCAGACGATCGCGCCGGCAGACTCCCGCGAAGCACTCGAGGCCGACGGCGTCTCGGTCGCCGAAGGCACAGCCCGGTTTCTCTCTCCCCGCACGCTTTCACTCGACGGGTCGGAGATTCGATTCAAACAGGCGCTGATCGCTACCGGGACGAGCCCGGTCGCACCGCAGCTTGCCGGCTCGCCCGCACTGAATATTCTGACCAGTGAATCTTTTTGGGACCTGCGCGAACTCCCTGCCGAGTTGGTGATCCTCGGCGGCGGAGCAATCGGCTGCGAGCTCGGTCAAGCAATGGCACGCCTCGGTTCTCACGTCACCATCGTGCAACAAGGGCCGCGAATCCTCCCGAAGGAAGAAGACTCGGCAGCCCGAATCGTGCACAAGGCCCTTGAGGCAGACGGGGTGACCATCCTGACCGGGCGCACCGCCGTCGCGGCGACGGCCACCGACCACCTCGCTGGCACCATCACCCTCGATGATGGGCAGACGCTGCCCTTCGATCGGCTCTTGGCCGCGCTCGGGCGCAAGCCGAGCACCGCCGACCTGAACCTTGGGGTCGCGGGTATCGCCATCACTGACGCTGGATTCGTGGCCGTCGATGCGAAACTCAGGACCAGCAACAAGCGAATCTGGGCAGCCGGCGACATCACCGGAATGCCCCAGTTCACCCACACGGCTGGCGTCAATGGCAGTGTCGCGGCAACCAATGCCATTTTGGGATTGCGGCGCGAGGCGGAGATTCGGGTGATTCCTCGCGTTACGTTCACATCGCCGGAAATCGCCGCGGTCGGTGCCCAAGCCTCGTTTGCCGACCCTGCTAGGCAGCGCGTCATTACCCAGCATCACCACCACGCTGATCGCGCGATCGCCGAATCGAACACTGCAGGATTCACGGAGATCGTCGTCGACCGGCGCGGGCGCATCCTCGGGGGAACCATTGTCGGACCACGGGCCGGTGAGACGGTCGGCGAACTCGCTTTGGCGGTGAAGGCGAAACTGACGACCAGCACCGTCGCCAGCACCATCCACCCGTACCCGACCTACAACGACCCCCTGTGGAATGCCGCTGTCGTTGATGTGCGCTACCGGCTTGGCCGTGGTTTGATCGCCGGATCGATCACCATGTTGCGCAAACTCAGGTCGTTGGTGATGATGTGAGTTGCACTGGCGCCCGGACCATCTCGCTTCTGTGTGCCAGCACACAGAATGTGCTGCGTCACCTCACTTAGCATTGCAAAAACCCGTTCAACTTTGGCGAGAGGCGCATTGCATGAGGAAGCTTGTGATCGGCATCGTCGTCGTGATTGTGGCGGCTGTTGTAGCGATTGCGGTGATCCCGCGCCTCACCGCGCCGAGTTCGCCGTCGTCGGCGAGCGCCGAGACGGCCGGGTTCTCTGAGCGGTACCAGCCATACAGTGAGCAGGCGCTAGCGGAGGCTGGACCCGACGACACTGTCGTACTGTTCTTCAGCGCCGTGTGGTGTTCAACCTGCAAGGTACTGCGCGACGACATCGCCGCCAACCAGCAGAGCATTCCCAACGACGTACGTATTCTGCTCGTCGATTTCGATGACTCGACTGAGCTGAAGCAGCAGTACGGCGTGGTTTACCAGCACACCCTCGTGCAGGTCGACCGGGCGGGGCAGGGCATTGCTCGCTGGGAGCTTTCCCGCACGCTCGATGACGTGCTCGGCACCATCGTCGTGGTCTGAGCGCCGATCGTGGAACTGCTGCCGCTTTCGCTGTTGGCAGGCGTGCTCACGGTGCTCTCGCCCTGCGTGCTGCCGTTGCTGCCGGTCATTCTGGCCGGCTCGGCGGCCGAGTCTGGTCGTCGCAGCGCCTACCTGATCATCGCCAGCCTGGCTGTCTCGGTGATCGCGTTCACACTGCTGA
>ENA-ORBV01015225-ORBV01015225.1-microbial-mat-metagenome-genome-assembly--contig:-NODE-15225-length-11356-cov-6.020037_pt1 | contig 11356 bp, 7 predicted proteins | sample MGYA00237777_ERZ505514 | MGnify/ENA primary metagenome ERZ505514 (study PRJEB26160, sample SAMN06269048) | microbial mat metagenome | isolation source: Oligotrophic lake microbial mat | place...
GCACTTTACGAAAAATTCTCGGGAAAAATGTTTGCAGTTTGTATGCGCTATGCAGGCGAGTACACCAAAGCTGAAGATTTAATGCAAGATGGCTTTATCAAAGTATATAGAAATATTGAAAAGTTCAGAGGCGAGGGTTCATTTGAAGGTTGGATTAGAAGGATAGTAGTAAACGCTTGCATTGAGCATTTTAGAAAAAAGACAACGCTTTATGCCATTCAGGAAACCGATGTAAAGAGTTATGAATACTACGACCACAACGCACTCGAAAGTTTGAAGCAAGAAGATATTATGAAAATGGTAAGTGAGTTATCAAATGGATACAGAACCGTTTTTAACCTAGCTGCAATAGAAGGTTTTAGCCACGATGAGATAGCCACTATGCTTGGCATATCAGAAGGTGTACTTGTTGGTCCTCTTGTTGGCACAATGCTGGGTGTATCTGAGGGCACATCAGTGGGAGCAGCTGTTGGGGATGATGTAGGATTTGATGTGGGAGCAAATGTAGGCACCAGCGAAGGACTGTCACTAGGGGATAAAGTAGGCACAGGAGAAGGCGCTTTAGTCGGTTTTCGGGTGGGGGACAAAGTCGGAACTGTTGTCGGCACATTTGAGGGTACATCCGAGGGACTTTGCGTTGGCTTTGCTGTTGGCTTTGCTGTTGGCTTTGCTGTTGGATCTGATGTAGGTACGGTGGTCGGTACATCTGTGGGACTTCGCGTGGGTTCTGATGTTGTTGGCGAGGTCGAAGGGGACGGAGAAGGAGCAAGAGTAGGAGGGCCAGTAGATAGAGCTGCATTTGTTGCTTGCTCGCTAACTGTTGACTCCGACTCGGTTGTCGTCCCTTCTGTTGTTCCGTCTCCTACAATGACACCATTCATATCTTCGACGACGCCAGCCGTGGGGCTCGCGTTAGGGGCCGTTGTGGGCGACGCATTCTGTGCCACTAATGAGAGGAGGGTAGGGCTGATGGTCGGGCTTTTTGTTGGTGTTGGGGCCTTGGTAGTCGGCGATGCTGAAGGAGAGGGAGTCGCTTTGGTGGTCACTTTGGCTGAGGGGCCTGAAGTAGGACTATCTGTGGGACGGCTGGTGGTGGGACAGCTGGTCGGGCCAGGAGTGGGAAGAGTAAACGGAGAGGCTGTCGCAAAATGTTCATGTCCAACTTCAAATGTTGTGGGCAAGAAAGTAGGTGACTTGGTCGGCCTGTAGGTTGGCTTGTTGAGTACTGCCCCAGCATCTATATGCAAAACGGTATCGTCACCCTCATCTTCAGCATTATCTTCCCGGTCAGCTTCGTCTGGTTCAGATGCAGGTGGTAATGTAGGCCCTTTACCGGGTTCGGGTGCCTTCTGAGTTGATGGCATTCCAACAACTTCATCACATTTCAATGTCAACCCTCCATCGATGCTGTAGCTGAGCCGACACGGCTCTGTCTTTGGCGGTCCTTGCCTAGCGGCTGCGTGAGTTGGTCGGAATAATAATGCCAAAGTCAAGACGGATAAAGCCAGTAATGATGTACATCGTGAAGACTTTCGCCCACCGGCTGAATACGATTGCAAATTTGATAATGGCATATCGTTTACCTGACTAGCAAAGTTCTTTCTTGTGGTTGACGCGGCGATGCTTTCGTCTTCTTGATAGCTTCTCTAGTTAGCGCGTCTCTTTACCTGTGGAGATATTTGTTTGTAGCTTGAGCTTGCTATGGCTCTGCTTATTTACGATGGTATGGATAAGACGAATTGGAAACATTCACTGTTGCCAATGCCTTTTGCCCTTTTCCCAACTGTTTTTTGGGCAACAAATGCGATTGGCGATTAGCGGAAAATGTGCAAAATGTGACAGTTTCCAGGCAGTCGTTACTCCTATTATTCAGACACGTAGGTAGTATTATCTCGTAGAACTAAGTAGGCTGCGCAACCGAAAAATGTTGGCAGATCTGTCTAATTACAATCCAGCCGGTCATTTTAGATGGCCGCGCGCGCCGAGATTTGTTACTGAAGCCTCGTTGCTGTGAATTTTGGTGCATGCGAACCTCGTTCCACTCGGTACCTCAATTCCCGGTTTGCTGACGTATTATCGTAATATTGATTAGACTCACTACAGTACGCGCTTTCCTCATTCGTGCGAAAAAAAATCCCTTCACTCTTTTCGGCTTGCTCCCGACACATGCCATGTTTGTGCGGTCGAACAAAAAAAGATAGGCTGGTTCTGCTGGTTCGCCAAGGGAACTATCTGTTGAGCTATGTGTTGCTTGCAGCGTTCATTAAGACGACTTAACATTCGTGTCCCGGATCGATACCCATGGACGACTTCGGAAGAAACAGTCAATAACAACCATTTATATCAATTTGTAGCTATTGGTGGTAGAAACGCAAAGCACCAGAGCTCTCATTATTATATACTGGCGAACTCTATGTTTGATCCAAGATGCCAACTATACTGAGTGATGATGAACACCCTTCTCTCTCCTCTTTACCACCAAATCGACCTCTAGCACACATGCCATCTCCTCCGCATACTCCACAGACTCAACAACACTACCATCATCGTTTTCCTAGTCATTTCCACCCGAGCTATAGCAGTCAACTGCAGCACCTCCAGCAACAAGTCCCTCCACAGTCCCCTCCGTCAACTAGTACGTCACTTCCAAGACGCCCTTCCCTGCCATCAGGTGCACGCTTTAGAGTCACAGCAACGACAACGGCGCCACCTAGTGCTGCTCGTAGAGCAAAGACAAGAAGTCAAAGTGCTTACAAGCAAAAGCATCCATTCACTCCTTCACCTCGCTTGAAGCAGCAACCATCCTCCAATCATCAAAAGCATTACAATCAGGGTCCCAAATGGATCCATCGTCAGGGGTTGATCAATGGCATTAATTATCACTGGGTGGAAACCACGGGCCGGATGGATGATGAAGTCCACAACATAAAACCTACCGACAAACCTTTGGTCATTCTATTGCATGGGTTCCCACAATTCTGGTACACTTGGAGGCATCAAATTGTTCCCTTGGCGGATGCAGGCTACCGTGTGGTTGCACCTGACCTTCGTGGATTCAACTTGACCGACAAACCAACGTGCCCCAAACGAAAGAACGGCCACAGTAGCGGTGGTACTGCTACCAGCAGCAGCAGCAGCAGCAGCAGCAGCAAAGGCAAGAAGGATGATCGACAAGACGCCAATACAGAACAACCTGAGGCTGCCTATGACATAGAGACACTCACATCCGATATTCGGGCCTTGATGCAATATTTGGAACACGACGAAGCCCATATTGTAGGTCACGATTGGGGTGGCATCATTGCGTGGGCCTTTGCGGCACGCTTTCCTCTCCACACGTCCAAGCTCGTAGTGATGAATGCACCACACTTGTGCCGATGGAGAGATGTGGCCATGGATTATTCGTCTGCTTCTTGTTTTGAACAGACCTGGTGGACCTGCTGGTACACGTTGTGTTGTCAATTATTGCCTTCGTGGATACCAGAGACGGTCCTCTCGTATCAACGAAGTTGGATCTTGACCTACAATATGACATCCGCACCCGCCTATTCCAATCCTCTATCGTGTATATCTACCTCAGCCAAATCCCTTACCGACAGCACAACCTTAAACTTTGCTTGTGCAGAGCCAAACAGTGCCAACATAGCGGAAGGATTTGCCGCTCCCGGTGGCGGAGGCTGTGCTGCTTGTTGGAAACAAACGGATATGGACTTGTATCGGGACGCCATTTCCAAACCAGGTGCTATCTATTCCTTGTTGGAGTATTACCGTAACTTGTGGTTAAGTGTCCAGCAAATGGAACAGTACGGGAAGATTCGGCGGGATCTGCCGATTCTTGTTCTATGGGGAAACAAGGATAGAAATTTTCCCAAAGAAGTCTATGCCAAAGGCTGGGAAGCTTGGATCGAAAACGACGAACAGTTCGATCAGAGCCATTCGGATCAGTCTGCTTCGTCGCTGACCGTTGAGTATCTTGACTGTGGCCATTTCACCCCAGAAGAAGCTCCGGCAGATGTGAACCGCCACCTCCTAGATTTCTTTGGGTGCCCGGTGTTGTTGCGAGCAGACACCTACTAAAGGCGACTTGTCTTGATAGAAGGATTATACCACGATGGGTAGCGAACATCGCTCCACTCATTAGCTACTCTATATGCCAGAAAATAATTTATTAGATATGTTAATAATACAGTCGAACGAGCTGCTCTAAAGGACACCTGTAGCATATGTTTTCACAGCGAAAGGTGTCCTCATCTACGTTGATGTTAGCAGTGTCGTCATGGTAGAGAGGACCATAGCCACCACTCCCATTAGTGCAACCAGGATATCCATTATCTTTCTCCCTTGTGTAAGGGTGCCGGCTTTACCAGCGAGTCGCAAATGGATAAGAGGCGGAAATATGAAAGCAATGGGGCATCCCAATAACCCACCAAGGAAACTGACAACCTTGTCAAGGCTCTCCATCGTTGTGACTGCCACGATGGCTAACAGCACAACCAAGATGGAACTAACAATGTTGTGTAGCATTGCCTCGCTTATTCTTTCTTGCCAGGATGTGCAAGATTTGTAGCCGTTGATTGCGGAAGAAGCTGACCGACAGGCTATTTCAAGTGCAGGGTAGTTTTGCAGAGGAAATGTAAAGATGACCGCCACCGAATATGCTAGCTGAACTGTGGTCGCAGCAGCCCCGGCGGGCAACGAGGTAGTTAGTACCGTCCTCACATCATCTCCCAGCGCCATCCAGCATGTAATTGAGAAAAACACATAGAATGCAATGATGCAGAGAACGGTATTTCGATTAACAGCAGGGAACTTTTCTCGATCTTCCTCTGTAAAAACTGCCTCTTGAAGAGGAACTAATACTGTTATCGATCCTTCAAACATAAAGACCTGAGGAGCAAGAATAAATCAAATGAGCTCGGTGGTAGGTGTCTCTGGGTCATAAAAAAAGGTGCGCCAAACTTACGCTTGTTCCAATAAATAAGAACCAATCATTGCCAAAGGGCTGTAGGTTCTGGAATCGTCCTGCCAGAATCGCAATCGGACTGAGAGTAGGAGCTCCATCCTCCCCAGATGCATCACTCAAGGCCTGCATCAAAGCCAAAGCAATACAGACGATCAGTCCATAGAGGATCAACAGATTGGCCAAAAGATTGGTAGCAGTTAGCTTGCGAATGTCACGTATCCAGCTCATGGGAACCTGGATGACGATCATCACAATCAAAAACCATTCCGGGGCGATGGCAATGCCAAACAAGAGCTTAACAGCCGAGCTCAAATTTTGTGGCACGAAAATCAAATAGGTCAAGCATACGCAGCTCTGCATCAAGGTGATTCCAAGTTTGACCAGTCGCTCGAAATGATACCCCAAAGCTCGATAGGCCAGTTCTGGGTACGAAAGGAAAAATGTCCTCTTGTGATGATCAATTTGGACCGATGCCATCGATACTAGCGATAAATTGCTTCCTTTGCTGAGCAATGTTCTACTTTCGTCGTCGTCATCTTCGTTGCCTTCTTGAATGATATCCTTTCTGCTAATGGGCGCAGTAGCAGAAGCAAAGGGATCTTGGTTTGTTGCTGCCGCTTCCCTTTCCTGAACCTGTTGCAATAGGCGCGTATGCTCCAATCTCCAGCTATCCAATAAGCATTGGCAGCTAAAGAGAAATAAAAAGGTTGCCAATAGCATAATGGGAATGGCAAATGCGTAGCCCGATTTTGCCAAGCCATGAGGCAAATAGAGAATGGCAGGACCCACCATACCTTTGATAATGCCCATAACAGAACTGTTCAAATCACCTCCTACTCCGTGAGCATGCAGATCTTCCTCTTCTAATTCAATGGCCTCCATCCAGTCGGGCATATCACTGATCCATCGTGGGGATTGTCGACTAATCAAGCCACCAGTATCCGTTGTCGAAGAAAGAGGACCAAAAGTAGCATCCTCTACCTCACCAAAATAATAAGCACTCTGCGACTTCTGCGGCGTTGTGGAGTAATGCCGTTCTCGCGAATAGGCAGCTCTCATGCGGGCCACTTCCACGGAATGGTCTTGACTAAATTGCTTCATGGTTCGTCTTGCACGAGAGTAAATATCACGTGCATCTTCCGATGGGTCCTTCTTTTTGGAGCGTTTGGCACGAATCTGTTGTCGTTGTCGTCGTTGATTTTCAAGTCCAAACTCCTTGGCCATTTCTGCCAGACGGCTTCCATCTTCACCAGCCGTATACGTCTTCATGTGGACAGCAGGTGCTGCTGCTGTGTCTTTTCCATGTTGATACGAATCCATTGTTTTTTGTTGCGGTTTTTGCACTCACTAAAAACAGAAAATTCAAGGCAAACGCATTCAAGGAAGGATAGGAAAATTGATGTGCAACAAGAAATGGTTCTGCTGTCAACCTGGAGGAACAGAGCATGTGACAGATAAAAACATTCCCCATGCCAAAGATATCGTTGTTGTTGGTGATGTTCCTCCTACGCACAGATCATCCTTCCGCGAAATTCAACTGTCGTCCTTCATCCTTGTTCCTTGTCCACAGTTTGAAAATTGTTGCTGAATGACGTCACTGTAACATTGACCCTATCTTTATCGTGTGAACCTTTCGTCAGATTTTTCCCATCGTCGCGGTAGTTTTCTAGGCATCTATGCAAGCTACTTTAGGCAGGGTACATGGATACAATGGCGGCCAGACAGGCCCCACAAGGTTTGCAGTCTACATATCGGCCCGTTGTCAGGCGGGCTCCATCCAAAGAAGAAATAGTGGGCACAGGGGGGGGGAAATGAATCTTTGATTGGCCAGTCATGCTTTCTAGATCTTTTAGTGGAAATGGGGAGAAAGCTTATATGAAACGCACATGGATGTATGGAGAGTGGACTATATGCTTGATCATATGAGAATCAATTTATGTACTAGCCAGTCCCATTAGTTTTTTTCAATCCGATAAGCCCATCTTTCACATTACACTATTTTTTCCATCGTTGCAACGATAAAATACTTGCTGCAACATACTAGAAAACTTTTCTTTGTTGTGCCTTGATCCTTCTTTCCCTGAAAACTGAACCCCATCCAACTCTAGAGGCTTGCACTCTTGGACAGTGACAAACGAGAGCCTGTATCAGACAGTAGAAACAAAGAAAGTAAATCACGATGGCGTCATGATGATGCTTGGATTGGCCGACAACCAATAAAAAGTCATCCCCGGTTCCTCCTTGCACCGAATCAAAGCTTCTACCCAGTCCCTTCGGGTCTTGCATGGATGATCACAAAGCAATCGCTTGCGGCCCAGTCGATTCAATATCAGGTAAAAGGGCAAAGGGCGGCACGTCATGATATCAGTTGACATCTCTGCGGGCGATAACGATGCGACAAGCTCGTCGTCGTCATCCTCATGGATATCCCATCCGACCGTGACATGCGTAATGTTGAAGTTGCTTTTTACCATGATCTCTAGCGCAGAAAAATAGGATTGCATGTTGTTGTATTCTTCGCGTGATGATAATAATCTTTGGGAGGTCGAGGACGAGACAAAATGAAGACGCTTCAATTGGGATGATTCATTCAGAGACGGATCAGACAAAGTCTTTGCCAGCGGTTCAATGTACCAAGTATCATCCTCAGAACCACCTATTTCATTCGGGGAGGAGGATTGGGAGTCCCATTTCCATAGATGGAGCTTGAGGCTTTGCAAGCGTTGATTGTCATGCGCCAGTGACACCAACGTTGGAATCACGGGGCAAATACACTTGGAATGCTTTGTTATTGATGTTTCAGTGTTACCATGTGTCGCCTCCTCCCATGCAGGAGAGCAAAATACCTTGGAGGATAGTGAAAGATGGATCAAAGATGTGTGGTGTTTCAAAGCTTGCAAAATATGTTGCAAGGATGTTTCATTTTGTGATGCTCGTTCCGATTCAAGGGCTACTCGTTCTCGCTCATCATCGTCATCTGCTTCGTGGTTGTTGGCTGCGTGACTCTTTGTAAAGGAAATGCTCAAGTGCTGTAGCGAGTCAAACTGCTGCAAGATGGAGCAGAATTCAATTCGATCATGCAATGATCCTGACAATTCCACAACCGACACATTTAATTGGCGGAGGCCGGCAACTTTTTTATCACTATCAGCAACCAGAGTCCTGTCATCACCAGAAGAGAACCACCATAGCTTCTTCCACCAAGCTAGCAGTCTTCTTTGTGGATGATACTGCTGAATTTCCCTTCGTTGATGTTGTATCCGCAAAAAGGCCGTCAGTGCTTGGAAGGGCAGGGGTGAATTGAACGAAATGGAAAGCTTTTCGAGTCGAGGCAATTTTGCCAGTTCTTGAAAGACTTGAACGACGACTGGAGTCTCGATGATTTTGGCGGTTGTGTGGGATGAATAATTCCACACGGAAACCTCTTGGATGTTTTCCTTGTTTTCTTTGCAATCTGACAGGGCCAATCGAAAGGTGGACGGTCCTTGGAGTACCAATTCCAATTTGGTGGACTCGTCGTCCGACAAATCACCAGCTTTCGTTGTGTGATTATTGGTTGCATTTGATGATTTACCATCACCGAATAGTAGAGGTGATGTATAGTCCTTGGGTCCTTCGATATTGGTCTCCATTATGACATGACCCAAAATACGCCAACCAAGCCACAAAAGCGAGACCGTCAAAACGAAGGAACAAGCAAGGAGGACGCTTGCGTTTGTTGTTGGGTCGATCATGTTGTGTGAACTACTGGTGCGGCACTGGACTTTGGGCCGGGCTTTCTTTCTTATCGAATGTGACTGTGCGGTTCGGCCTTAGCTAAATTAAAGAACGATAAGCAACATAACCAGCATTCTTAATCAAATGTGGTTCTGTTGTCATGGTCTACTGGTAATATTTCAAAAGAGAATCAATCATCAAACAAGGAATTATGCAGTCAAGTTTAGTGAGTGAGTTGAGCTAGCTAGAGTTAGAGTAAAGGGCGCACACCTGTTCTGTTAGGTAAGGTACTTTGTTCGCAGATCATTGTGCGTTCAAACATCTACAGTACTAGCTTTCACGCCTTGGTTGTAGATCTTAAAAACCGAACTGATATGTACCGCGGATCAACAGCAACACTGACTGACTGTTTCAGTGAAAGATTGATTGATTGATTCTGTTGTCATTGTTTTGAGATTGATTCATTGTGTTTTCAACCATGGGAAAGAAAAGCAAAAGAAAGGCGACAAAGTCAGCAGGAGCAGCGTCTTCCGCAACCTATAATCCACCAAGCATCCCTTCCGCTCTCCCGGTGCCAGCCGAAGGATGGGCGATGGAATTGGAAGACGCGGAGAAATTGCTCAAGAGGAAAGGAGCAACCGTGAACAATCTTCTTCGTCTGTGTCGTGCCTACTGGACGATGCGCCAATGGGGCAATCTCAAGAATAGGGCCGACCAGCTGCTCGCTAGATCGGAGGAGGCTAACGAGAGTACTTCCGATGTGAAAGAGGAGTTGGCACGCTACCAGAGGGAGGCCTTGCAGGAGCTGTCGGTCCCATCTCGAGTCACGGATGCTTCCCTACGCGATTATTTTCATCATGTTCTGACGGAACATGTATCAATCGATGAAAGCATATTCGATAATCAATATTTCAATAATCTGAATCTTCTCCAGTTTGCTGCCATTGAAGGTGACGTGCGGCTCTTAGAAAAAGTGGTGGCGCTGGGCGCTGCGATTGACTTCCCTCCTCCTCCTCCTCCTCAACAAGAAAACGACAATTTCACGACTGGACATCTCCAAGGAGTCGCCCCGCCGAGTTGTTCCGCCCTTCTGTTGGCTTGTGCTTCTCTTATAATGAATTCTGAACTGGTAGCAGACAAGCTAAAAGCCCCGGAGGCGCTGAATGGGAATCTAGAGTGTGCGGTGCAACTGGTTCGACTTGGCGCCGACTGCCGGTTGAAGCTTAGCATTCCCGAGTCCTCATGCGGTGTAGCTGCTACTATGTGGCGCCTACTTGGTATCAACAACAAAACAGCCAAAGAGCTCGCGCTATTGTCGGGTAAACAAGAACTCATTGACACGATGGAAGCGTTTTCCAGTAACAACAAAGACACTATGATTCGAACTGTCCACTGTCGATGTGGCTCACGGCTGCCTTGGAAGGATTGCCATCTCGCCGGACTTCCACCAGAAACGTTGGCTATGGACAGAAGTGATGGCAAAATTGTTTTCAGGTACTCGCCCCTGGCGCCTTGCTACTGCAACAATTCGAATAAGAATTACTGGATGTGTTGCTGGGAATCGCCCCATCCGAGCTACCAAGACGATAGAACCGGTAAGCTACACGGACAGTGCATAATCACCGACGGACAACCAGGTGGAAAAGAAGCGATCGACTTGCATCTATGGGCAACGCAGGAGCTGAAGAATCGCGGCATTGGAGAAAATGAAGTTCTTGTCGACGGCGCCCCCGATCGAGAGCGTTCTTTGGCTGCACAAATTATACGCACCGCTGGGTTAGGGTCTCTTTGTAGAGCACTCATCGACAGAGGCAAGATGCGAGAAATGGATCCAGAAGTTTATGCTGGGACGATGGAACGCCTCGATAGCTATTTCCATTGGAGAGATGCTAACTGGCATCTCGAGACGAGCGAAATAAAAGCACGGGTTCGAGAATGGAATGATGCATTGGAGCAGTATTGTGATGACAAGAATATTATTGGTGAGGAACGAGCAGTGGTAATGAAACTCCACAAGGCTAGCCCCTTTTCGCCGTGCGCCAATCCAGCGTGCAGCAAAGTCGAAACAACGATAAAAGAATTTAAGAGATGCTTGGCTTGTCGAACAGTGGCCTACTGTTCACGGGGGTGTCAAAAAGCAGATTGGAAATATCACAAGAAAGGTTGTGTTCCGCGATGATGGGCTGGCTGTGGTCTAGGAACGTACATACGAGTACTGGAATGGGAGCCAAGTCTATACCGACAGAGGCCTTGTCTGAAGAAAAAAACGAGGCGTCAAGTCGTGGGAGTTGCTGCCTAAACGATTTGAAGGATTTCAGGACTAAGCCTACTAGAGCATGTTTTCATGCGCTGCATTGTTCGATGCGGTGTGTTCCGTGCTGCTTGGGCTTACAAAAAGAATTGCATAGTTTGGAGACTAATACAAAAAGTAATCAAAGAAATATTGGACAAAGAGCTGATGCGCATGGCGATGTTTGGAAAGGCGTCCTCAATCTTTCTCACAAGCGCTGTCCCAGCTAGCTAGTTGCAGGGTCCGCGATAGCTGCTTATTATTAATGGTAGATCACCTCGGTGGCACCTTCTGTAAGTACGTTCATCGCCAACACTCCTTGCTGTCTTCTTAGCTCTCCTAATTCCTGTCTCTTATACACATCTGACGCTGCCGACGAATAGAGA
>ENA-ORBV01015226-ORBV01015226.1-microbial-mat-metagenome-genome-assembly--contig:-NODE-15226-length-11354-cov-5.701162_pt1 | contig 11354 bp, 13 predicted proteins | sample MGYA00237777_ERZ505514 | MGnify/ENA primary metagenome ERZ505514 (study PRJEB26160, sample SAMN06269048) | microbial mat metagenome | isolation source: Oligotrophic lake microbial mat | place...
GATGTGTATAAGAGACAGGGATCATCCACCGCAGGAACATCCACCATCGCTTCGTGGCCGACCCGTCGGCCGGGGTGGGGACGAGGGTTCGAAACCCTCGCGGGAGTTCCTCGAAGGTCCTGGCGTTTACCTCGCATTCGGCCGCAGAGGCGAGCGAGGCGCGCCGGAGGGTCTGGACCAGCGCGTCGAGGGCCACCGGGAGGTCCACCCCGACGAGGTGACGCTCGAGCGAGGGCGCGTCTCGGTAGATCCGCCGCAGGCCCGCCAGGAGCAACACGAAGTCCACGCCGCGGTTCCAGCGATAGATCAGCGGGCGGATCGTGACGCCGTCCCGGTCGGGTTCGAAGTCGTCGACCCAGCGACGCGGCCCTCCGGCGGCGTCGGCGAGCGCCGAGCCCGACATGCCCGCGAACACCATCGATCCGAGCACATTGACCTGCGCGAGCCCCCCGCGCCAGTGCCCGACCATCGCCACCGCGAAGTCGAAGATGCGCTGCGTGACGCCGCTCGCATTCATCAGGTTACCCATCAGGAGAAACATCGGCAACGCGACCAGCGTGAAGCTGTCGATGCTGAAGGCCATGCGCTGGCCCAGGATGTCCATTGGTACCCCGGCCAGCCAGATGCCGGCGATGCTGACGATCAGAAGCGACACCGCCACCGGCACCCCTGTGAACAGCAGCGCGATCAACCCGATCACATAAAGCGAACTCATGAGGGCTTCGCCGGTTGACCGCCGGCGTTGCCGTGCCGGATCACCAGCACGGTTTGCCACAGGCGGACCAACACATGCAGCACGATTAGCAGGCAACCGACCACCAGCGGCCAGGCCAGCAGCGCAGTCGGCCATTCGGTGGCCACCAGGGGCATGCCCTCCACCGCCCTGACAAGCCGGTAGGCCTCCCAGGCCACCAAGCCATAGACGAGGATCATCAGCGCGTCGCGCCAGACGTGCACCTTGCGTCGCACCGCAAGCGGCAGCATGTCGATGAAGGTATCCACCGCCATGTCGCCGCCCCGGCGGATGGTGGCCGGGGCGGCGATGAAGGTCAGCCAGACCAGGAGCAGCCGCGCGACCTCTTCGGACCACATGAAGGGACGACCCACCAGGTAGCGGAAGAAGACCTGCAGGTTGATCACGATTCCCATCGTCGCCACCAGGCCGATCGCCACAAGTTCTTCCGTGTGGCCGATGCCGTCGTGCACCCGCACCAGCCAGTTCGTCGCTGGCGGTGGCGGCGGGCCATCAGGCGGCATGGTCACGGATGCGGCTATACAGTGCGACGTCCCCGCCCCAGGTCGAGGCCAGATCGGGAATGGCCTTGGCTGCGGCCGCGTGCCAGGCCGGCAGGTCGGTCGGGGTGTTGAGCGTCATGCCCTGCCCTGCAAGCTGCTTTTTGGTGGCTTCCTCGCCATTGGTGAAAACGTCGGTGACGAAATTCGATCCTTCACGGATCGCAGCCTCCAACGCCTTCTGCCCGTCGGCGCCGATGGTGGACCATGCCGCATCGCTCATCAGGATAGGGCCGGGTGCGGCGAAGGACCAGGACACGAGGTTGATGAACTTCGCCACCTCGAACAGCTTTTGCGAGAGGATCGTGTCCAGCGGCGCATCGGCGCCGTCGACGATGCCCGAGGCCAACGCCTGGTACATCTCGGCAAAGGCGATCGGCGTGGGCACGGCGCCGAATGCACGGAACACCTGCGGGTAAGGCGGAAGGTCGGCCACGCGAATCTTCTGGTTGGCCATCGCGGCGAGTGTGTTGTAGGGCTTGGTGCGCGAGATGACATGCCGGGTGCCTCGGTGGAACCAGCCTACGATGTGGACCTTGGCGCCGGCGACCGCCTTGCGTTTCCATTCGTCGCCCACCGGGCCGTACACAACGGCCTGCCAGTGCGCATTGCTGCGGAACAGGTAGGGCGCATCCAGGATCGCCAGCTCCTTGACATGCACGCTGGCACCGCCGGGGGAAGCGAGCAGCATGTCGATGCCGCCGGTGCGGATCGCAATGTGCATGTCGCGCTCCGTGCCCAACTGCGAGGACGGAAACACCTGTAGCTTGAGGCGGCTGTTGCTACTCTCGGCCAGCTTCTTCGACGCGAGCTCGAATCCCTGGTGAAACTGATGCGAGGGCGCCAGCACATGCCCCACGCGCAGCGTCAGTGGCGACTGCGCGCCCGCAGCACCGCCGATGAGCAGGCCCGAGCCGACCACTGCGGCGGCGCCGCCGGCGTGAAGCAATTGGCGGCGAGAAAGATGGTGGGTCATGTTATGTCTCCAAAGGGTGTTTGATGCTCGGCTTGTGAATGGGACGACGATGCTTCCCACCGCCTGGCCCGGACTCTAACGCATAATTTGATATTTGATCAAATTATTTCCACGGGTTTTTGTCGGGAGTTACTCGAAGACCCGTCTGGAGGCAGTCATCGATGTTTGTAGTCTTGCTGACCTACACGAAGCCGTGGGACGAAGTGATGCGCTGGGCGCCCGAGCACCGCGCTTATGCCGCCACGCGGTACGCCGACGGCAGCTATCTGATGTCTGGCCGCAAGCTCGACAAGAGTGGCGGCTTGATCCTGGCAGTTGCCGAAAGCCGCGCCAGGCTGGACGAAATCCTGGCCGCAGACCCATTCTGGCGCGAGGCCATCGCCGAATATGAGGTCGTGGAGTTTTTGCCGCAGATGGCGGCCGAGCGGTTTGCGGACTTCATCGTCGCTGTTTGACGACCGGCGCCACCAGGCCATTGGACGCCATCGGGTCAGCCAGCAGCGCCTTTTGCAGCACGGAGGCGCCGATTCGGTCCTTCCAGACCAGCGCCTTGGCCATATGCGCGGCGAACGCCTGCCGCGCATTGGGTAACTGTCACGCCTTCGTTTGACGCAATGACGTCCAGCACCGCTTGGGAACGACCACATTGCGGTGAACCGACAAACGGCAGTGACCGTTTGAATTCCACTGGCATCGCTCATGGCCGCCGCGGCGGCCCTGGACGACCGGCTACCAGCCCCAGAGCAGCCGCTTGGACATCCAGCCCGATACGCCAGCGCCACTTTCCACCCGGACCCAGCCCGATCGGGCGCCGCGGGTGCGCATCAGGTCGTAACGCTCGGCCTTGCCGACGATGCGGTAGCCGGTACCCGGGCCGCCGCGGATGTTGGCCACCTCGGCCTTGACGATATGGTGGGGGGTCTGCCCGGTCAGCGCACGGGCGACCCATCCCTTGTCGTTCTCGAAGTCCCTGACCTGCAGCCAGCCGCCCTTGCGTTGCAATACCTGCAGCGGACAACCCCGCTCGAGTTGCCACAAAACGTCGGTGTGCGTGCCGGGACCCGAGCCGGTTTGGTTCCACGCAATGGCGTAGGCGCGGCATTCACCGCGTACCCGAAGGGCCAAGCCGAGCAAAAAATTTCCGCGGGACGTAAACTGGCCGGCGGTTGAACAACCGACTTTGCCCGCGTCGGGCCGGAGGATCGTCATGGCGAAACTGAACGTCAACGGTGTACTGCGCGAATTCGAGGCGGAGGACGACACACCCTTGCTGTGGGTGCTGCGCGAACAACTCGGCCTGACCGGCACCAAATACGGCTGCGGCATCGCGCAATGCGGCGCCTGCACCGTGCACCTGGACGGTGTGCCGACGCGAAGTTGTGTGCGTCCTGTATCCACGGTCGGCCCACAAGAAAAGATCGTCACCATCGAAGGCCTGTCGAGCGACGGCTCGCATCCGGTGCAAAAAGCCTGGGCCGCGCTCGATGTACCGCAATGCGGCTTTTGCCAGAGCGGCATGATCATGGCCGCGGTGGCGCTGCTCAAGGACAAGCCCAGGCCGACCGACGCCGACATCGACAGCGCGATGAGCAACATCTGCCGCTGCGGCACCTACAACCGGGTGCGTGCCGCCATCAAGGCCGCGGCCGATGGTGGCAATACGCGGTCAGCGGGGCTGGCGATCCAGCATGCCGACGGGAGCACGACATGACAAACGCGGCTGTGTCCCGGCGCCGGTTCCTGGGCAGCACACTGGTGGCAACCGCCGGTGGTCTGGTGCTTGGTTTCCGCATCCCGCTGGCGGGTGAAGCGCAGGCCCAGGTGGTGCCGGCGACCGAGGTCAACGCCTGGGTGGTCGTGCAGCCAGACGACCGCATCGTGATCCGGATCGCGCGCTCGGAGATGGGGCAGGGCACGCTGACTGGCCTGGCACAACTGGTGGCCGAAGAGCTCGATGCCGATTGGGCCAGGGTCACGACCGAGTTTCCAACGCCCGGTCAGAGCCTGGCGCGCAACCGGGTCTGGGGCAACTTCAGCACCGGCGGTAGCCAGGGCATCCGGCAGTCGAACGACTACGTGCGCAAGGGCGGCGCGGCCGCACGCCTGATGCTGGTGCAGGCAGCGGCCGATGCATGGCAGGTGCTTCCAGCCGATTGCCGCGCCGCGGCCAGCGTCATCACGCACCTGGCAAGCGGGCGCACGACGACCTACGGCAAGGTCTCGGCTGCTGCGGCCAAGCTGCCGGTGCCGACCCAGATCGTGCTGAAGGACCCGAGCCAATGGAAACTTGCCGGCAAGCGCCTGGCCCGGCTGGACACGGTCGACAAGACCACCGGCAAGCTGGTGTACGGCATGGATCTGGTGTTGCCGGGCATGCTCAATGCGGCGATCAAGGATTGCCCGGTGTTCGGCGGCAAGGTCAAGAGCGTGGACGCGGCGGCGATCGAGAAACGCCCCGGTGTGCGCAAGGTGGTGCGGGTCGGCGACAGCGCGGTGGCCGTGATTGCCGACACCTGGTGGCGTGCCAAGACGGCGCTCGACGCGCTGCCGATCGAGTGGGATGAGGGCCCGCACGCGCAGGCTTCCAGCGCCGCGTTTGCAACGGTGCTCAAGGCGGCGCTGGGCGCGCCGGATGCGGTCGTTGCCCATGCGGTGGGTGATGCCCGTGGCGCGCTGGCATCGGCAGGTCGCATCGTCGAGGCCGACTATTCGTATCCGCACCAGAACCACGCGACGATGGAGACGATGAACGCCACGGCGCGTTACACGCCCGAGCGCTGCGAGGTCTGGGCGCCGACACAGAACGGCGAGGCGGCGCTGGCCGCGACATCCGAGGCCTCCGGATTGCCGGCCTCGAAGTGCGAGGTCTACAAGATGCTGCTCGGCGGCGGATTCGGCCGCCGTGGCGCGACCGACTACGTGCGCCAGGCGGTGGCGCTGGCCAAGGAGATGCCCGGTGTGCCGATCAAGCTGATCTGGTCGCGCGAGGAGGACATGCTGCACGGCAAGTTCCATCCGGTGACGCAGGCGCGGCTGCGCGCCGGGCTGGACGCGCAGGGCAACGTCACCGCATTGCATCTGCGTATCGCCGGCCAGTCGATCCTGGCCAGCGTCGCGCCGCAGGCGATCCGCGACGGCCGCGATCCGGTGGTGTTCCAGGGGCTCAACCCACCGGGGCCGGAGGCATCGATCGGGTACAGCTTTCCGGCGCTGCTGGTCGACCATGCGATGCGCAATCCCCATGTGCCGGCGGGCTTCTGGCGCGGCGTCAACCTGAACCAGAACACGATCTACCTGGAGTGTTTCATCGACGAGATCGCGCATGCGACGCGGCAGGATCCGCTGGCGCTGCGGCGCAAGCTGATGGTCAACCATCCCAAGCACCTGGCCGTGCTCAACGCCGCGGCCGAGCGCGCCGGCTGGGGACGTCCGGCGCCCAAGGGCGTGTTCCGCGGGCTGGCCCAGTGCATGGGTTTCGGCAGTTATGTCGCCGCCTGTGCGGAGGTGTCGGTCAGCGACGACGGCGAACTGCGCGTGCACCGCATCGTGGCGGCGACCGACCCAGGGCATGCAGTCAATCCGCAGCAGATCGAGGCCCAGGTCGAGGGGTCGTTCTCGTATGGTCTGTCGGCCGCGTTGTTCGGCGAATGCACGGTGAAGAATGGCCGTATCGAACAGGAGAACTTCAACACCTATCCGGTGGTGCAGATGCAGCACATGCCCGCGGTCGAGACGGTGCTGATTCCTTCGGGTGGTTTCTGGGGCGGCGTGGGCGAACCCACGATTGCCGTCGCCGCGCCGGCGGTGCTCAATGCGATCTTCGCCGCCACTGGCAAACGTATCCGCGACCTGCCGCTGAAGAACCACGACCTGAAGAGGGCCTGAGCGCAGATCGATGTCTTACCGGTTGCGACATGCGTCTTTCACCTTTGTTGTTGTGGGCCGCCGGAATCGTCGGCGCACATGCGCAGCTGGCCGAGACGCCGCAGGCCAGAACCGCCGTACCGCAGGCACTGACTTCGGTAGCGGGCGACGCGCTGCGTGGCCGGGCCATCGTGGCCGATCGGCAACGGGGCCTTTGCCTGCTGTGCCATGCCGGGCCGATTGCCGAGGAGCGGTTCCAGGGCAACCTGGCGCCCGACCTGGCCGGTGCCGGCTCCCGCTGGAGCCCTGCGCAGCTGCGCGCACGACTGGTGGACCCGGCGGCATTCAATCCCGAATCGATCATGCCGTCGTACTCCCGCACCGAGGGACTGAACCGGGTCGCCGCGACCTGGACTGCGCGTCCGGTGCTCTCACCGCGGCAGGTCGAGGATGTGGTGGCGTGGCTGGCCACCTTGCGCGATTGACGAGGCCCCGGCGATGAGACGTCCAGACTCTTTCTCTCGCTCGCGCCGCCTGGTGCTGGTGGCGGGCGCGGGCATGGCGTCGGGTGTGGTGCACGTGCGCCCGGCGAACGCCGCGGAGTTGCCCGCCGACCTGCTGGCGGCGGTGCAGGCCTTTGCCCAGGGTGCCGCCGTGCGCGAGGGCCGGGTGGTGCTCGATATCGCCCAGCTCGTCGACAACGGCAATGCGGTGCCGGTGCGGGTCGCGATGGAAGCCGGCCTGCCCGCGGCTACCGCGGTGCGCGCAATGGCGCTGTTCAACGAGCGCAATCCGCAGCGCGAGGTGGTTGCCGCGCAGTTCGGCCCGCTGTCGGGCCAGCCCGAATTCTCGACCCGGATCCGGCTGGCGACCTCGCAGAAGCTGGTGGCGGTGGCGCGGCTGCAGGACGGTTCCTGCTGGTCCAGGACGGTCGATGTGGTGGTCACGCTGGCCGCCTGCATCGAGGCAGAAAGCTGATGGCACGCACCCGCATCAGCCTGCAGGGCAACCCGGTGCGTGGCGTGCCGATGGAAATCCGCACCATGATTGCCCATGCGATGGAAACCGGCTACCGGCCCGGTGCCGACGGCGCGGTGATCGCGCGCAACCTGATCCGCCGTTTCCGTTGCAGCTTTGACGACGGCACGCGGATCGAACCGGTGTTCGAGGCCGAGCTGTTTCCGGCCGTTGCTGCCAACCCGTATATCGCGTTCCACTTCACGCCCCCGGGCAATGGCAGCTTGCGTTTCGTCTGGGAGGGCGACCAGGGTTTCGTGCAGACCGAGACACTGGACGTTCGTGTGGCCTGAAGCGGCGGTGCGCATGCGGCGTCCGGCGTCGATCGTGCTCCTGATCTTGCCGCTGCTGCTGGGCCTGTGCTCGGTCGCCGCAGCGCAAACAAGCAAGCGGCCAGAGCCTTCGGACACCCGCCGCTCCGGTCATGACTTCATGGGCCCGGCGACCCAGGCGATGCAGCGCGACGACGACCGCAATCCGGGCATGTTGTGGGTCTACGACGGCGAAGATTTGTGGAGCCGCGAGCCCGGCAACGGCGGCAAGGCCTGTGTTGCCTGCCACGCAGCGGCCAACAGCAGCATGGCCGGTGTCGCGGCGCGTTATCCGGCCTTCGACGCCGCCAGCGCACGTCCGGTCACACTGGGCCAGCGTATCAACCTGTGCCGCCAGCAACACCAGCGCCTGCCCGCATGGGCGTGGGAAAACCCTGACCTGCTGGCGCTGGAGGCCTTCGTCGCCTATCAGTCACGCGGCCTGCCGATGGCGCCGTCAGCGGACGTACGGCTTGCGCCTTTCACCGAGCAGGGCCGGCAACTGTTCGGCCAGCGCCAGGGCCAGTTGAACCTGTCGTGCCGCAACTGCCACGACGACAACGCCGGCGGGCGGTTGGGCGGCAGCCCGATTCCCCAGGGCCATGCGACCGGTTATCCGTTGTACCGTCTGGAGTGGCAGGGCGTGGGCTCGTTGCAGCGGCGGCTGCGCAGCTGCATGGCCGGCGTGCGCGCCGAGCCTTTTGCGTTCGGCGCGCCGCAGTGGGTTGCGCTGGAGTTGTTCCTGGCGCAGCGCGCGCGCGGCATGCCGCTGGAGACGCCCGCGGTCAGGCCGTGACGGCGGGCGCGTGGTCGCGCACGTAGGCGGCGATGTCCTTGTGCGTGGCGAACCAGACGCCGCCCCGGGCCTGCATGTGGCGGATCAGTTCGTCCAGGATGAACAGGCGCGAGCGGTAACCGATCACATGCGGGTGCATGGTCAGCAGGAACAGGCCACCCTCGTCCCAGGCACCCTCGAACTCGCGCCGGAAGATGTCGAGCACCGTCGTGGGCGCGGTGTAGGGCCGCAGCGCCTGGAAGCGGTTCATGTTGAAGTACACCGCGTCGTCGCGGATCCACTCCACCGGCAACTCCACGATACCGGTGGCTTCGCCGTGTTGCTCAAGCTCATACGGGTCGTTGTCGGCCATCAGCGAGGAGTCATACAGCAGGCCCATCTCACGTTGAATGGTCAGCGTGGCCGGCGAAAAGTCCCACGACGGGGTGCGCATGCCGACCGGGCGCACGCCGGTGATCTTCGCCAATGCATCGCTCGATCGCAGATGCAGGTCACGCTCTGTCTGCTCGGGCAAGATCGAGTTCAATTCGTGGATCCAGCCATGCAGGCCGATCTCATGGCCTTCGGCGACGACACGGCGTTGTTCGTCCGGGTACAGCAAGGCGGCCACGGCAGGCACGAAGAAAGTCGCCGGCACGCCGGTTGTCTTGAGCAGTTCCAGAATGCGCGGCACACCGACCCGGCTGCCGTATTGGCCCCAGGACATGCGGCCGACGGACTTGCCGCCATCGCGCAACTCGTTGGTCTCGTGGTCGGAGTCGAACGACAGCGCCACCGCGCAACGTGCGCCACCCGGCCAGCTGGCCGGGCGCAGGCTGCGCCCGGCGCGCACCTGGTTCACACGCTGGCGCCACTCGGGCTCGTCCCAGGCCCAGGGTTCGCGGGAGTCAAAAGGCGGGTTGCTCATGGTTGTTTCTCTTCCTGCAACGGGAAATGACAGGCCACCTCGCGCGCCGTGCCGCCAGCGCGCAGCAGCGGGCGCTCCTGCTGGCAACGGGGCTGCGCGAAGCTGCAGCGCTGGTGAAACGCGCAGCCCGGTGGCGGGTTGATCGGCGAAGGCAGTTCGCCGCTGATCGGCTCGATTTCCTGCACCGGCGCGCCATCCGCGGCCAGGCGCGGCGCGCTGGCGAGCAGGGCGCTGGTGTAGGGGTGGCGCGGCGTCAGAAAAATGTCTTCCGTCGCGCCGAGTTCGACGATACGTCCGAGGTACATGATCGCGACCCGGTCGCTGACATGGCGCACCACGCTCAGGTCGTGGCTGATGAACAGCATGGTCAGGTTCAGGTCGCGGCGCAACTGCAGGAACAGGTTGATGATCTGCGCCTGGATCGACACGTCGAGCGAGGCCACCGGTTCGTCGCAGACCAGTGCGTCGGGTCGCATCGCCAGCGCGCGCGCAATCGCCACGCGCTGGCGCTGGCCACCCGAGAACTGGTGCGGAAACCGCTGCGCGGCATCGGCGTCCAGGCCCACGGCCTTGAGCCAGCGCACCACGTCGGCAGCAGCCTCGGACTTCTGCACCAGGCCATGCGCGATCGGGCCTTCGGCAATCGTGTCGCCGATCCGCATGCGCGGATTGAGTGAGGCAAATGGATCCTGGAACACCATCTGGACGCGGGTCGTGTTCTTGCGCCCACCCCGCATCACCGCCGCGCCGTCGATATGGGCCTCGCCCAGCGTCGGCGCAAGGATGCCGGCGGCCACCCGGCCGAGCGTGGACTTGCCGCAGCCCGACTCGCCGACCAGGCCCAGCGTCTCGCCCTTGGCGACCGACAACGACACATCTTCAACGGCATGCACCACCGTAGTGCTGGCTTTTTGCCCGGTGATGCGTTTGGCCAGCCGCTCGGACAACGGTGGCACCGAGGCGAAGCGGCGCGTGATCGCCTCCAGGCCGATGAAGCGGGTCTGGTTGATCATGGGGTGGCCTGCGCCGCCGTCGCGGTGTCCATGTTTAGCGGATGGTGGCAGCGCCAGGTGCGCGGCGCAGCGATCGTCTGCTGCGGTGCGGTGTCGCATGCCGCAGTGGCATGGGCGCAGCGGTCCTTGAATGCGCAGCCGCTGGGCAGCGCGGTCAGCGACGGTGTCGAGCCGGGAATTTGCAGCAGGTCCTTGCCCGGCGCCGCGCGCGAGGGCAGGCTGTCGATCAGGCCCTGGGTATAGGGATGGTGCGGGCGGCGCAACACCTCGGCGGTCGGCCCTTCCTCGATCAGCCGGCCGGCATACATGACCAGCAGGCGCGACGCCAGCACCGAGACCGTGGCCAGGTCGTGGCTGATCCAGACCAGGCTGACACCGGCCTCGCGCACCAGCGTACGCATCTCGATCAGGATCTGCGCCTGGATCGACACGTCCAGCGCGGTGGTCGGCTCGTCGCAGATCACCAGGCCGGGGTTGTTCAGGAAGGCGATCGCGATTGCCACGCGCTGGCGCATGCCACCCGAGAGTTCATGCGGATAGGCGTCGAGCCGACGTTCCGGATCGGGTATGCCGACCTTGGCCAGCGCCTCCAGGCTACGCTTGCGCATCTCCTGCTTGCCGGGCTTGCCGTGGGCGCGCATCGCCAGTTCCATCTGTGTCGACACCTTGAGCACCGCGTTGAGCGTGCTCATCGGATCCTGGAACACCATCGCGATGCGCCGGCCGCGCAACGCACGCAACTGCGCGCGGGGCATGCCGACGAGTTCCTGGCCGTCGAGTTTGACCGAGCCGGCCGCGACCCGTCCGGGCGGGTCGATCAGGCCCAGGATGGAATAACCGGTGACACTCTTGCCCGAACCCGACTCACCGACCAGGCCGATGATCTCGCCGGCGTGTACGTCGAACGACACGCCGTCGACAGCACGCGCGACACCCGATCGGGTCGCGAACTCGGTGGCCAGATCGCGCACCTGAAGCAGCACCTTGTCGCTCATTCAGTGCCTCCGCCCTGCGGGCTGCGGCGCGAGCGCCTTGGGAACGGCCCGGCGGCGCTCATTCAGTGCCTCCGCCCTGCGGGCTGCGGCGCGAGCGCCTTGGGAACGGCCCGGCGGCGCTCAGTCGGTGCCTGCGCCCTGCGGGCTGCGGCGAGCGCCTTGGGAACGGCCCGGCGGCGCTC
>ENA-ORBV01015228-ORBV01015228.1-microbial-mat-metagenome-genome-assembly--contig:-NODE-15228-length-11354-cov-3.960983_pt1 | contig 11354 bp, 6 predicted proteins | sample MGYA00237777_ERZ505514 | MGnify/ENA primary metagenome ERZ505514 (study PRJEB26160, sample SAMN06269048) | microbial mat metagenome | isolation source: Oligotrophic lake microbial mat | place...
GCGTGCCTGAAACTGGATCAGGAGTGGGGTGCGTCTGTCGCCGCGATGCTGCCGGAGATCAACTACCGCAACAAGATCGCTCGCGTCGGCATCGACTCGGCCACCGGGGATCTGGTCGTTGTTGCAGACGTCTACCTGGCCGACCTTGAACCGTCAGCCGCCTTTCTCGCCCGCCTGATCAAAGAAGTCGGCTTCTTTGCTTCTTGCGCGTGTGACGTTGTGCGTGCATCGCAGCAGCCGGCCGAGCCGCCGCTCCCTACTCCAGAGACGTCCGCATTCGAATGAATGCCCCCCGGAGACCCGACCCATGAAACCTGAAACCGATGTCGAGATGGACGAGCGATTCCCGAGCGGGCCATGGCGGGGCTTCTATCGCCAGGCGGGAATCCAGAGTCAACAACGCATGACCCTTGAGTTCGCCGATGGTCGAATCTCGGGGCGAGGCAGCGATCCGGCCGCGCCCTTCTTCACGGTCAGCGGCACGTACGACACGGCGACCGGCATCGTCCGCTTGATTAAGAGGTATGCCACGTATCAGGTCTACTACGATGGGACCGCGTCCAGCGACGGCATTCCTGGGACTTGGTCGATCCAATTTGCGGGTGCAACCGCGGATACTGGCGCATTTCACATCTGGCCGGACATCGTCGCGATGGAAGAATCCCGATCGCTCCGAGAGCAGAGGCCAGTGACGGCAAGTGAGACCGAGTGGTCGAAAGCAGCCGCGCAGTCGTTGACCAGCGCGACAGTGAGCGGTAAATTGAGGTAGATCAATAGTCGCATCCTTACTGGAGCCGAGCAATGACGCCCGAGACAATCTTAAAATCCCATTCCCAGTCGGTGCCCGAATGGCTTGCCAGTTGGAAAACTGGAGACGGGTTTCCAAGAAGCGATTTTCTGGCGTCTAGGGTGGTCATCTATCCCGGAAGCGGCAGCGACGGCCACGCCTTCCGCACGTTCGGCGCCTCGCACGCCGCTCACTGCTTCATCCATCCGGACTACCGAGTGTCACGCGAAACACTGCTGGGTTGGCTGGAGCCAGAAAGCCCGGACCGCCTCAAAGGGTATCAAACAGCCGCTCATGTGGATTTGACACTGCAGGATCTCACTCCTTATGGCTGGAGCCCGCCAGAGTTCCTGAGCGTGTCCGAGATGAGGCGGATCGCTGAACATGAAAGGTCGTTTATGAAGGAAACGCGGCACGGGCAGCGGGTTGATGTCAAACCCTACGGCTTGTTCGTCGTATTCGATCGTGAGACGCATCTGGACGATGACCATGGCCCGGCTCGACTCGCGGCCCTTTTTCTTGCGGCCAACGCGCAGATCACCTACCACGCCTTGTTCTGCCAGCGTGGAGCTTCGGCACCATTCGGCATGATTCTCCAGGATCACGGTTTCGGCGGCAACTACGACCCTTTCGGTACGGGCGGTTTGCTCCACAAGATCGCTGTTCATGCACGCTCGTTCCCTCGGTTCATCCTCGGCGAAGTGGCTTGGCCCGAGTACCGCCGGCTGACCGAGGAACCTTCTGTTGGCGGCGGGAACGCTAACAGGCGGTTGTTGTTCGAACAGTGGAAGACTGACTCATGTTGACTATCAACCAGGGAGAAACTCGTGGCACAAACCGGCGAACGACTAAAGTTTCTTGGATGGCAGCGCCCCGGCCTCGGATCGGCGATTGAGCACGTGTTGTCCCTCTCGATAGAGACAGGTGAGATCGACCTGTCACGAGTGGTCATCGTCGTGCCGGGTGCACGGGTCGGACGCATTCTCCGCGCGATGTTGGTCGAGCACGCCGCCACACGACGCTGCCCCCTCTCTCCGCCGCAGCTAATCACGCCTGGCAGCATCGTCGATGCGATTCTCGAACTCACGGGCCCGTTCGCCGGCGCGGCGGCGCGGCGCCTGGCCTGGTCCGAAGCCCTCCGGTCCATACCGGAGGCCCGATTGGTGCCGCTGATCCCGCGAGCGCCGGAGCGCGATGACCTGCCGTCGTGGCTGGCGATGGGAGACATGCTCGGGAGTTGCCACCTGGAACTCGCGGCGGGCATGGTGCTCTTCAGCGAGGTGCCGGAGCGTTGCGGCATGGGCGCCGCATTTGTAGAAGAACAGCGATGGACAGCAGCGGCCGTCGTGCAGCTTGAGTATCGGCGCCTGCTGGAAGAGCACGGGCTTCGAGATTCGGACTTGGACCGGATTGACGCACTGCGCCAGGCGCGGGCCGGCGTGACGCCCGTTGCTGATGTGCAGGTGGTGGTCCTGGGCGTGAGCGAACTATCGGCGGTCGCCCGGGCGGCGCTGCTCTTGGCAGGAAACCGCGTGACGTACCTGGTCTTTGCGGACGAACAGATGCGGAAGCGTTTCGATGAGTGCGGATGCCCGAGGGAGGACGCGTGGGCGTCGTCTCCTCTGGATCTGCGCGAGGAGCAGATCGTGTTCGCCGAGTCGCCGTCTGACCAGGCGGACTGTGCACTGGAGGCGATCGCGGGGCTCGGCGGCGGGCTTGCAGCGGACCAGATCGCGATCGGTACCGCCGACGAGGAACTGGTGCCGTATCTCGAGCGCCGGAGTCAGATAGTCGGTGCCGAGGTGCGGTACGCGGGCGGCATGGCGGTTCGACGCTCCTCGCCCTGGCAACTGCTGGCCGTGATCGCGGACTACTTGGAGCGGCAGGACTTCGCTTCCCTGCGGGCGCTGGTGTGTCACCCCGATGTAGAACGGCGACTGCTGCAGATCGCTGCTGACGGTGGTGATCAGATGGGGACGGAACACTGGTTGGGCATCATGGATGACTATGGGGTCCAGTCACTCCACGGGAGACTCACCGGGGCGTGGTACTCAGAGAAGCCAGATGTCGTCGGATTGCTGAGCCGCGTGTACGAGGCGGTGGAGCAGATGTTGTCACCGCTCCGGACCTCTGCGGGCGCAGTCTCCGTGCAGGCGTGGGCCGAGCCGATACTGGGTGTCTTGGAGCAGGTGTACGCCGGGATTACTGTCGGTGGCGAAGACGGGCCTGATGATGAGGGACGACGCCTGCTCGGCGTATGCCTCGTGGTGCGGGATGCGGTCCAGGAACTGATGGACCTGCCCGCTGGCCGCGCCGAGGGGTGGCCAGCAATGTCGGCGGCCGAAGCGGTGCGGTTCGTGATGCAGCAGTCGGGCGAGAGCAGCGTGCCGGAGGACCCGCGCCCCGGTGCCATCGAAATACTCGGCTGGCTCGAACTCCCGCTGGACCCGTCAGAAGCAGTTGTCGTGGTGGGGATGAACCAAGGGAAGATCCCCGCATCGTTCCGCGGGGATGCTTTCTTGTCGGACCGGGTGAGACAGAAACTCGGAGTCGCGAGTTCGCACCAGAGGTTTGCGCGGGACGCGTACGTGCTCACGTCTCTAGTGCGATCGCGTCACGCGGTGACCCTGATCGGCGGGCGCCGCTCCTCGGAGGGTGATGCGAGCTGGCCGAGCCGCCTGCTGACGGCGTGTTCGGAGCAGGACATGGCTCCACGGGTACTGCGGTTCCTCGGCAAGACACCCGAACTGAGGGGACGACTTCGTCTGTCGGCGCGGGTCAGGCCAGGAGTTACGTCGGGCTTTCCGGTGGCACCGATCGCAGACAAACCAGCGGTGAACTCCATGCGTATCACGGCCTTCAGGACCTACATCAGCTCGCCATATCTGTTCTACTTGCAGCAGGTACTGCGGCTTGAGGAGAGCGGCGAGCCCGACGGCGAACTGGACCCGATGTCGTTCGGCAACCTGATCCACTCGGCGATAGAGGGTTTTGGGAGGTCGGATGCGAAACACTCGACCAGCCGCGACGTGATCCAACAGTGCCTGATGGACGAACTGTCGAGCCTTGCTCGCAAGCAGTTCGGAGACCGGCCGCACGTAGCGGTGGGACTGCAACTGGAGATCGCAAAGAGGCGTCTCGAGGGGTTCGCGGGATGGCAGGCGTCGCGCACCAGGGACGGTTGGCTAACCGACCAACTTCCCGAGTGGGTGCCTGCCCCGGGCAAGGGTGTGCTGATGGTGGATGGCACGCCCATGGGGCTGCGGGGCCGGATCGACCGCATCGAGAAGCACGCGCAGACCGGTCAGCTCGCCGTCCTCGACTTCAAGACCGGCGACAAGGCGAAGACGCCCGAGCAGGCACACCGCGGGCGGGACGGCTGGAGAGACCTGCAGCTCCCTCTCTACAGGCATCTGGCGGCTGAACTCGGAGCCGGTGATGACACCACGCTGGGGTACGTGGTCATCCCCAGCGGCATTGAGGGTGTGAAGCTGCTGACGGCGGAGTGGACCGCCGGGGACCTCGCGGAGGCGGATGCGAAGGCAGCAGAGGTGGTGCGGAGCGTGCGTGCCGGCGCGTTCGAGGATGTCGGCGACGGGGCGGAGGAAGGGTCGGTGTTCGCGGCGCTGTGCGGGATGCACTTGCTTGGAAACGAAGACGGCAATGAAAGCGGGGCTTCGGAATGAGCAAGCTGGCCACCAACACCACTGTGAACGCGGCGGCATCACCGCACCGGCTCGTAATGGCTTCGGCGGGAACGGGCAAGACCTTCAGGCTGACGGGCGAATATCTGCGGCACGCGTTGCGGGAGATCGACCGTGAGCGGGCCGGTCAGCAGGCCGACCTCGCGTCGATCCTGGCGACGACGTTCACCCGCAAGGCGGCCGGGGAGATCCTGGACCGCCTCCTAGACCGACTCAGCGGCGCGGCGGTTGACCCGGACCAACTCGCGGACCTCCGCCGGGAGGTGGACGCTTCGCTCACTCCCGAACGGTGCTCCGCACTGCTTGCGGCCGTGCTGCGGAACCTCGAACGCCTGAGCGTGGAGACCATCGATGCCTACTTCATGCGCATCGCGAAGTTGTTCGCGCTAGAACTGGGCGTTCCTCCCGGTTGGCGGATCGCTGAGGCGCAGGAGGACGAGGATCTCCGGGAGGAATCGCTGGACGCGGTGTTTGAACAGGGTGACCGCGATGAGCTGCTCGCGCAGTTGGCGATGCTGATGAGAGGAGAGTTGGGGCGATCGGTGCGGCGATCGGTACTTAAGGCCGTGAACGGTGTCTACGAGGCGTACCAGCTTGGTGACGGGCGCGAGGAGATCTGGCGCGCCTTCGGTCCGCAGACCAAGCCGCTCGCGAAGGAATGCCTGGACGATGCCATCAAGGCCTTAGAGAGCGTGCCGATGCCGTTAACAAAGGCCGGGCATCCGAACAAAGTATGGGTGAAAGCGAACGATGCCGCGATGCTGGCGGTCCGGCAGGAGGAATGGGAGGACTTTATCGGTAGCGGCATCGCGGCGAAGCTGGTCGACACAGAGTCCGAGGAGCCGAAGTTCTCCGGAGCGGTGATCGAGCCGGCTGTTGAATCCGCATACCGGCCCCTGATCGACCATGCCAACGCGGTGCTGCTGACCCAATTCCGCGACCAGAACCTGGCCATCCACCACTTCGCGAAGCGGTTTGACGAGGTCTACTGGGGCCTGAAGTCGACCCGGGGCTTGTACCGGTTTGAGGATGTCCCGCGGGTGTTGCTGGATGCGTCGCTTCAAGAGAAGCTGAACGAGGTGTACTTCCGGATGGACGCGACCATTCGGCACGTATTGCTGGACGAGTTCCAGGACACGTCGTTGGTGCAGTTCCAGTTGCTTGAGCCTCTCCTAGACGAGGTCCTTAGCGCCGACGATGGTCGCAGCGTGTTCTGCGTCGGGGACATCAAGCAGTCGCTCTACAGCTGGCGCGGCGCCGAGCCTGGGCTGATGCCGGCGATGCCCGAGCGTTGGAGTTCGCTGGTGCAGGAGACGCTGGAAAAGAGCTACCGATCATCCGCCGTCATCATGGAGACCGTCAACGCGGTGTTCGATGGCCTGCGAAGCAACGCGGCACTGGTCGAGCGCACCGCAATTGCCAAGGAGTGGTCCAAGGGGTTCAAGAAGCACACGACCGCCAAGATGCTCTCCGGCGCGTCGCGGCTGGTCGTAGCGCCCGTTGACGCCGAAGGCGAGCCGCAAGCGATGGCGTTCGCAGCGGAGCGGGTGAAGGCGATCATGGACGCGTCACGGGGGACGACCGTCGGCGTGCTGGTCCGGACCAACAAGCACATTCCAACACTGATCTACGAGCTCAAACGACTTGGGATCGAGGCCAGTGAAGAGGGGGGGAGTCCATTGATGGACGCCGCCCCGGTGGCGGTCGCAGTATCGCTGCTACAACTCGCGGACTTTCCCGGGGATTCGGCCGCGGCGTTCCATGTGGCGACAAGCCCGCTCGGCAAGGCGCTGAGTTTGACGACACCCTTGGTCGACGCACGTGTCCGCCAAGTGTCGGCGCTGATCCGTGGCCGGTTGATGACGGATGGATACGCGGCCGTGCTGCGGTGGGCGCTCGAAGTGTGCGCCGCGCAGATGGACGAGCGCGGATTCGCCCGGTTCAACCAGCTCATCGACCTTGCCCAGCAGTTCGAAGACCGGGCCGGCTCGCGTCCAGCGGACTTCGTGCGACTGGTCCGCGACCAGTGTGTAGAGGACCCGTCGCGGAACCGCGTGCGAGTGATGTCGATCCACAAGTCCAAGGGTCTGGAGTTCGACGCGGTGGTGCTACCGGACTTGGACAAGAAGTGGGGCCTGAAAAACGACGGGTTCCTCACCGACCGGGATGGTCCTTTCGGTCCGGTCACGGCGGCAACGAAGTATCCCAACGAGCAGCTTCGGGCGATGCACCCGGGTCTGAGTGCGATCTATGAACGGAACATGGACAAGGCCGTGCGCGAAGAACTGTCCTGCCTGTACGTGGCGATGACGCGGGCCGCTCACAGCCTGGAGATGATCGTTCTTCCGAGCGATGAGGCGGAACCGCCGCTGAGCGCGGCTGGCGTGCTCAGGGCGGCGCTGAGCCCGGACACGCCCGCGTCACCGGGCGAGGAGTTGTGGCGGTCAACCCCGTATCAAAGCTGGGAGGCCGAGGCCGCGGCTGCAGCGGACGTCGTCGAGGTGCTCACGCCGGTCGAACTGGTCCTCCAGCCCGGCAGCGACTCTTCCCTTGCCAGGCGTCACCGCGCCAGCCCGTCGTCGCTGGAGCCCAAGGCGCTCCGCCTCGACAGCCTGTTCTCGGTGTACGGCGAGCGAGCCAGAGACGAAGGCAATGTTCTGCACGGGTGGTTCGAACTGGTGGAGTGGCTAGACGACAGGGTGCCGACCGACCCGGAACTCCTGGCCGCAGCCGGGAAACTCGGTTGGGAGCCGAAGTCTGCTGAACCACTGATTGGTACGTTCAGGGAAGTTTTGGCTGGCGATCTCGCGAAGATACTCCACAAAGCAAGGTATGAGGACCATCCGCGCGTCGACCGCATCGAGGTTCGCCGAGAGTGGGCGTTTGAGGTGCGACTCCCAACTTCAACAGGCCACGAGGCGGTGGATCTGGCCGGCCGCTTTGATCGCCTCGTGCTTGGATACTGCGGGGGTAAGGTGGTGTGGGCAGACGTGTTGGACTTTAAGAGCGATGACATTCAACCCGGTGATGCCGAGTCGCTTGACCAGAGTATCGCGAACTACCGGCCACAGATGGCGGCCTATGTGAAAGCAGTATGTGAAATGTTCTCGCTCAACCCAAATGACGTGAGCGCGTCGCTGCTCTTCATTCGACCCGGACTGACTCGGGGAGCGGTGTCACCCTCGTGACCATTGCGCGTGTGATCTCTTCGCAAGCGATTCAATCACTTCGCGGACCGGAGAGATCGTGCTGCAACGAACATCCCGTCTCGTTTCTGGTCGGCAAATCGGATGAGGGGTTCGAAGACTCCACATGCAGCTTGGGAGGCTGAGTCTTCCCACCACTTTCCCTGCAGGAAACAAGTCCTTTTCAAACATCCCCAGCAGTATTCCCAGCAGTGGCCCGGAGGCCGCCGAGGACGGGCTTGCCGCGTTACGTGAGGTCTGGCCCATGCTCTCTCTCGCCGTGCGGGTAGCGATCACCGCTGCAGCGAGAGCCGCTGCCAACTCGCGCTGAAGCAATGAGAGGTCTACTTGCCCGACGGCAGAGAGGCCAGAATGGGTCCCTTGCAGGCGGGAAGGCTGGGGTCAAGGCCACCTTGCGAACCCGACCGCGAACACCCGTAACGGCTGGGATGAAGTGTGAACCAGTCCTATCAGACCGTCGGGTTTCGGGCGACTCGATTGCCATCATGCGATCCATCCTGTAGACCCGCAAGACAAGGCCGGCACCCTTATCGAAATCATCCACGAGCGCAACACAGGTGCCGCCACGCTGCAATGACACTTTTCGCGCACGCAGCATGTATCCCAGCCGAATCGTGTTGACGAACGTGCTGTCACGAAGGTCGACGACAAGAAAGGGACGATCGACCGCGTAGCAGCAACGTGCTGCAACACTGCTTGCTCGTCTGTCATCCCGCTCCAAGCCATGCAAAGCCGAGGGCGGAGTAGCCGTATCGGCCCATGAATGTGCCCCGGTCTGCGGCTGGTCGAATCGCAAAACCACCAACGTATGTTCGTCGGGTTCAAGTCCAGGGTAAGAGGGCTGCGCGTTGGCATCTGTCTTATACGAATCACCGCTCCAACTCGGGCTTGACGTAGTCGCAGGCGCAGACCGAGCGGAGGGTTTCTGGGGTGAGTTGCTGCCAGGCTTGGGCGCCAGCGTCGAGCAGGTGCTGGTAGACGACCAAACCCAGGCCAGAGATCGCTGATTCACTCTGACGATGCGGCCAGTACACTTGTTCGGTTCCGAAGGAGACGACGATGCGGGGCCTGTCGGCTCGCCCGGTCAAGCAACTCCGCGAGACCGACAATATTGGGCGAACCCTCGGGCCTCGGGCGGTTAACGCCGTACGGGCGGGTATTTTGGCGTTCCTGAATTGGTGTGTCCGCACCGGGCGATTGCCGCACAACCCTTGCCAGCATGTTCCCAAGGTCGACGAGACCAAAGATCAGCGGGTAAAGCGCCGGGCGCTCACCACCGAGGAACTCACGCGTCTGGTGGCCGCGTCTGGACCACGCGGGTCGTTCTATCTCATCGCGGCGATGACCGGACTGCGGATGAAGGAGATGCGCAACATCACATGGGGCGACGTGGACCTGCCGAACTCCGCCCTTCTCGTGAGGGCGAGCGTGGGAAAGGCCAAACGCAACGACTGGATCGCATTGACCAGCGAGGTTGTCGAGGTCCTTGCGAAGCTCAAGCCGGCGGACGCCGACCCGATCGACCGCGTCTTCCGCACCCTGCCCACGACTCGGACGCTCGGCACCGACTTGGCCGCCGCCAAGATCGCCGAGTACGACTCCCAGAGGCGTCGTGTCGATCGTCACGCTCTACGGACAACTGCGGGCACGATGCTCGCCCGCGCCGGTGTCATGCCACAGGGAGCCCGGCGGCAGATGCGTCATGCCGACATCAAGACGACGCTCCGCCACTACACCGATTTGCGACTGAGCGACCAGGCCCGGGCCGTCGCCAAACTCCCCAGAATCTCCGAAATCCAGGTGGCGTTGACACCGACAGGCACCGATGGGCCGGTGCTGATTGTCTCAAAGCACCCCCAGCAGTATTCCCAGCACTCTGTGCGCCAAACGGGGCAAAACGGTGCTCCAGAGTGCGAGCTGATGCGAGACGACCCCCAGCATCACTTGGACCGCAAAACCTCAGTTTCTTCCGGTAAACACGGCTCTTTGCGAGGCCGTGCGAAGGGTTGCAACAAAGCGGGCGAGGAGGATCGAACTCCCGACATTCAGCTTGGGAAGCGGACAACATAGCGCAGAAACACCTATAAATACAGAGGTTTCTGAGGGGGGTAGCGCGACCCCCAGCTATTCTGCCAGCTATTCGACACCGAAACCGGCCCCCGAAGCCCCCGCTGACCCCGAGTTGGCGGTGGTGGTGACGGCATGGCCCGACCTGCCCCCGGCCCTGCGGGCGGGCATCGTGGCGATGGTGGCGGCGGCGGGCGACAATGGAGCCAACAAATGAATGAGCCAACCACGAACGAAAAGAACGCGCCGTCACCAAACGGTGATAACGGCGATAAGACGGCGGACGGCCGGGCGTCGAGCGGCCGGTTTGCCGCTGGCAATCCCGGCGGGCCAGGAAATCCCCGTAGCCGACAGGTAGCGTCGATGCGCCGCGCGTTTGCAGAGGCCGTCACCGACGATGACCTCCGCGGTATCGCCACCTCGCTCGTCAAGAAGACCAAGTCCGGCGACGTTCCAGCGTCGAGAGAGATTCTCAACCGCTTGGTCGGTGACCTGGTTGCGGCCCACCTCGAAGAACGGCTCGCGATTCTGGAGCGAGCTCTTGCTGCAAGGGATCAACAACGAATATCACGAACCGGCTGGACAAGCTGGAGAAGAACCACCTCGAAGCGCCTGATGGTCGCATCCGCGACCTTCCGCTACATCAAGCACTCGCGGGGATTCTTGCCACGCCAGACACTCGCCTGGTCGAAGCGGAAGATACCGACCCGGCCACTTTTCGCAAGATTCGGAGTCAAATCGCCATGGCTGACGGCGACCTGGACCTGTGCGTCCGACTTCGCAACGAATCCCGGGCCGAGGTCGCTCAGTTTTGTGACCGCTCGGCGCCGCACTCCCCTACGCCGCGGCTGCGCCCACGCGGGCGTCAGAAGTACCGGGAGATGCCTGTGGTCAGCCCCGCGTTCAAGGCGGCCGTAGTGAAGTACAACAACCCGGCCCGTTACGACAGGAACTCCGATCCCATCGATGCGGCGATTGCTAAAGCCAAGAAGCGACTGGCTGCCCAGAAGTCCTCGTAAACCGAGCAAGCACTATCGCGCTGATTGCCCCGGTTGACATGGGGCTCATGGGGCGAGGGTTGCTCCAAGTTGGTGGTTTCCGATCAGTGCATCGGCGTTGAGAAGTACTTGGGCTCGGCGGAATACGTGATCGGGGTCATGGACAAAACTCCTAAGTCCAGGTGCCGTTATCGGCCCCGGGCCTTTGGGTCCACCATTCGTGGGTAGGGTCAGCACAACCTTCCTTCGTTGATGCCATCATCGACATCGACCGCCGTATGACGTTACCTTATTTTGAAGGCATGGCAAAGCAATAGGCATCGCAAACCGTAGCAATCAGAAGCAAACCGGGTCGCGCTGTTGCAGGCAAAGATCGTGATCGATTCCGCCTCTCCCAGCCCGCTCTACTCCACCATCGCCTTCAGCAGCGCCTCCCTCGGGTCGCTGTAGAACTGGATGTCGATCTTCGTCGCCATGTCGTCCGAAAGGTTGTGCAGTTGCTTGCGGGCCGAGATCGGCATGAGGAGAGTGGCGGCACCTTTCTCGATGGCGAGCTCGGCGATGCCGACGGCGTCGTGCACCATGTCCACCG
>ENA-ORBV01015229-ORBV01015229.1-microbial-mat-metagenome-genome-assembly--contig:-NODE-15229-length-11353-cov-5.742905_pt1 | contig 11353 bp, 13 predicted proteins | sample MGYA00237777_ERZ505514 | MGnify/ENA primary metagenome ERZ505514 (study PRJEB26160, sample SAMN06269048) | microbial mat metagenome | isolation source: Oligotrophic lake microbial mat | place...
GATGACACTAATGATCATTAGTTGTCATTAGTGACTAATGACAACTAATGATGATGCTAATGATGCCAGCATGACTTATCATTAGTTGCCAATGATAAGGCTAGGGATTACCGTTACCAAACACTAATTCGATAATCACATGATCCCTTTTTGGATTTAAAGGGTCCTTGCTATCGACTTTCAGTACCTCTTCTAAAGCCATATACTCTGAGTAGTTCAGACTGTACAGAAAAAAGTTTTAATGTCGGTTGCCGCGTTGCCGACCATGGAATTCGACGGAGAAAAAGCAATCACCCATTGAAGTTGTTGGTCCCAAAAGCGTTTCAAGGACCCACTGGCCAAAACGACACCAGCTTCAGTGTGCAAGTTGCACATCAAACATCACCACCACTCTAGCTAGCTATCAAGTGCTGTACAAGCAGCACTGCTTAGTCACTACCTAACTGGTGAGAGCAGGTTGTCAGTTGCCCCACAGTTAGCAATTCTGACAAATCGTCAACAAAAATGTTTGACTTGACAAACTTGTCTCTTGACCAAAAGTTGAGACTTCAGCGGGTTGCACATGAAGCCCATGGTTGCATCATTGGCATGATGATCACACCATGGAGTGGACCAGCACTTGCAAGCCTGGCAAGTGATTGCAAACATCAGGCAATCAGGGGCTCCAACATTGACATCCAACATTGAGGAGTTCCCTCTTGGCAGTTGCATGTCCCATTCGTGCACCACTTGGTTTCCTGTGGCCAGACGCTGTTGGAATGACTGCCCCTAGCTGGCAATCACTGGCATCTGCATTTTGCTTGTCATCTTTCATTTTTCTTGTTTTGGACATTGGCTCTGCAAGAGGAGCTGCCACATGTGCTTCTTGAACGCTCATGTCTTGGAAGTGATTGACATTGAGTTCAGTTGACAAGCGACAGGTCTTCTAGCCATGATCCTTCATGCAACAAGGACACCATTTTCTTTGCTTCCAGCCATGACTCTTCATTTGCTTGAACACAATTTTGGCTCTTTCAATGAACACGCACTTCAGCTGTGGTCATTTGAGGCAAAGGGAGCACACGTGGGCACACGAACCTTCCCCATGCAACCACCGAACATGACAAATCAGACCACCAACTGCACAGATGAGTCAATCAATGAAGAAAGAGGCAAACTGACACATTGTGTCAGCAAACCAGCCAGGTCCTGTGACAGACACGTTCGACCAAGAACTGGACTCTGGAACCCCCGTGACCAGAATTTGTCCGCTCGCACTCTCACCTGCCCTGCCATCAAAGGGCTCTTTGATTGTTTGGATGTCAAGAAGGTTCAAAGCAATGGAGAGCAAACATTGTCTGGCATCAACTCCCTGAAGCTCAAAGGCACCTTTCACAAAGCGAAAACGAACCCACACGTCGACTCCATTCCAGCAGTGGACTTCTTTGTCACCAGATTTGACGAGACACTGTGTGTTTCTCTCAAGGCCATGGATTGGTCTGAGAACCACCTGGGTGGCGAAGGATTCTCACATGTGGTTTGGTTTGGCCAATCTCCTCCGGTGTGGATGGGCAGCCCCCCATTTTGGAGGACTGGCCCAAGCCATTTCGCCCCAACAGTCAAGCAGGGGGCACCCAGGAATGCGAAGCCAAATGAACATCAAAATTGTCCAACTGTCCACCCTGTCTGCATGCCCTCACGTGTCCAATCCAGTCCTGAACCACCTTGTTCCAGAGCAAGAGATCCACAGAATTGTTAGGGCTGCTGCACACTTCACCGCGCCTGGTGTTGGGACAGCGACATCCCTGGCTGCGCTGCACCTCACATGTGGTGACATTGATTCAAAGCACCAAAGAAATGGAGACCCTGAAGATGTCAGGAACTGCATTGAGGGCAAAGGTCTTGCTGAACCTCCAGGATTTCATCCGTGGAGGCAGGGAAAAGGACTGGACGCCTTCTGGGTTTTGCAAACTCAAAAACACGGCAATCACGCAATCAATGGTGCACAGCTTTGCTTCAGTTGTTTGGAAATGCCCACAAACAACATCCGTCTGTGTTTGTCTTGATGCCCTGATTCTCACAAGTTTCACACAATTTGCATGTGCTGTTTGGCATCTTCTGCAGCAGATGAGGTTTGTGTCAAGTGACTGCGCTGTTGGTGCCAGCCTTCAACGAGACGACAACAGTTTTTGTTTGGCAAGTCAGCGCAGCTTGTGCAAGACACATGCAAGAATCAATTGATTGCACATCAGTGATCATTGTCTGGACAAGGTTGCGCAAGTCGTGTTGTCCACTTCCGCAGAACGCTGCAGTCATGAGCATGCATTGTTCCGATGAAAGACCAAGCAGAAGATGCAGCAACCCCTTGATGCAAATTTGACAAGATGACAAACATCACTGCCCACAGACACAGATGAGGACTTTTTCAATGGCCAAGGAGGATCAATGAATTCGGCAGAGCCCAAAGGGGATCAACTTGCTGCTTGCAATGATCACTCAAAGCCCCAAATCAAGCCACGAACTCTGAAGGACTTGCCGTCAAGTCTGTTGCCGAGCCCACTCGCTAGCTTGCAAAACAAGGAGTGCAAAAGAACAGTGACAGAGCAAAAGAAAACACAAGTCCAAATTGTGACAAACCCCTGTGAAGTGGTTAGACAATGACAAGAAAAGGCAAGATCTGACTGATGGTGATTGTGGACATCAAGTGCTCCATGACAACAAACAGAAAACATGCCAAACAGACTCGGTGTTTGATCAGCGCTCCGCACTGTTGTCATCCATGCTGTTGTCACTGTTGTCAGCTCCAAAGATCTTCTCCATCAAACCAATCACTCCACCCTTCTTGGTCATGATGCAAAAGGAATTGGGTTCAAAATGATCAGAATGCCAGTCAGAATCACCAATGTGCTCCATTCGCTGCAACCAAAGTCAACGTTGACAATTTCATCAAAGGTGTTCTTGGCAATGTCATTCCTTCTGTGCTGTCCTGTTTGCATCCTTGGTCCCGCTGCATTGCCCAAGGATTGCAATCCATCATGGTCTTTCCCCTGTTGAACATTTTGGCAGTGAGGGAGGGGGGGTGCTGGCTCACCCACTGCTGCTGGCGCTGCTAGCTAGCCAGTGGCACTGGCAGCAGCTGTCAAAGCAATGGTTGTTTTCGGCACCGGCGGCGCTGTTCGTGCGGCAGCCGCAATGCAGGTATGCAGCGTCTTTACGGCGAACAGCAGGTTCGCTAGGGTTCTCATAAGTTCCATTGCGCTACTCAGCCTCTTTAACTGCATTTGCTTTCTACTGAATGAAATTGCAAGATCAACATTTAACGACCGTTCTACGGGGATCTAGATACATAAAGTATTTAAGTGCTAGAGAAACGAGAAGGCAGTACGGTACGTCGGTACCGGTAAGGGGAACAATCAGGCCATTAAGGGCCAGATCGTAGAAATAAACCACGTAAATACTAAATAGGCTGCCGCCTTCCGGATTTCTCTAGCTAGCCTGGTACCACCGGTACGTACTACTAGTATGGAAGTGTCATCCGCACACTGTGGTTACGGGCAAATAAAAGATACTCCATGCCAAGTGCTCCGGAGTGGGTATTACTAGTAGCAGTCCAGGCTCCAGCCCAGCTACCCTTCCTACTAATAGTACTGGTAGTAGTTAGCCTTCTCGATTCCATTGTCAAAAGTGCGACTGGCATTACTAGCCGTCTATTCAAAGTTAGTATCGACTACATACATTCCCACCGCCGAACGCAGCACCCACTTCCTCACAAGACTCTCTAGCCCACCAGTAGCCAGGTACTTGTACAGTAGCACTGGAAGTACAAGCAGAGCAGTGCTGCAATACTGCTACAGCACAACGCCACCCGCCATCCAAAGTCATCATGACGATTCTCCTGACGCACAATCAACAATTGGGAATTGCGGTGGCCCAAAAAGTATCCTCTTCGCTCTCCATTTTGGGGTCGTCCTACATTTTATGGGAAGTTCTCTCCGATCCTCGCAAACGATCCAAAGTTTTTTATCGCCTCTTATTTGCCTTGAGCGTGTCTGACATTTTCAGTTCGACGGCCTTTTTCATTGGCACTTGGGCGGTACCACAGGGAACTCCAGGTGTACTCAATCCACTCGGGACACATGCCACTTGTCAGGCGCAAGCCTTTTTTGTCTATGCCTCGATCATTCCCCTCAATTTCAATGCGTGTTTGGCATTGTATTACCTCTTGTCAATACGCTATGGCTGGAAGGAACGCAATATACGGACCTATGTCGAGCCACTATGCTACATGTTTGCCATCGGCTTGGGCTTTGCGGGCGGCTTGTTTGGATTACTATCGGGTGTCTTTGGCCCGGCCAATTTTTGGTGTTCCATTCAACCATCGGTCCTCACCAAGAACACATGGTTGATTTGGTACATACCGGCATGGATTGTCTTGTGTTTTGTCACGGTCGTCATGATTGCCGTGTACGTGCACGTCTTGCAAATTGAAAAAAAGTTGGAGCGATATAACTTCGCCAAGTACAGTTTGACCAATGTCAGCGGCGGTGGTGATCTGCCCATCAACCAAAGCTTGACAATCAGCAACAGCAACAAACACAATACTAAGGAGGACAGCGGTGGGTGCGACGGCAGCATTCATGGTTCACTGACTACGTCGCAAGTGGGTGCTATGTCCAATTCTCAAAAAGTAGGAAAAGAACGAAAGAAGAAAAAGCAACAACAAATCATAGAACGAAAGAGAAAGCAATCGCAACAGGTGGCCATGCAAGCAATGTACTATTGTTTGGCCTTTTATTTGACTCTGGCATTTCCAACGATGGTACGAAGTATCCAAGCACTAAACGGAAACCCCCCGTATGCGCTCAAGCTATTGCACATGATCTTTTTGCCGCTGCAGGGTTTCATGAACTTTCTCGTGTACATGCGATTGCGATGGGGAGAGAAATTCAATCATTGTCGTGACAACAAATGCTTTGGTTGGATTTGCAACGGGGGACGATTCGGAAAGGAAAGCAGTGCCAAAGAGTCTTCCTCTAGTGGTGTTGCTGCTGCCCATCAAGTGGTCATGGATTTGGCCGTGAGTAAAGAGATTCTGGACTATTACTCGGAGAATGAAGATTTGAGAATACTGGAAGAAATGCAAGAGGAAAAGAGAGAGATGGAGGAGGAAGGAGATGTGGAACGACCAATGGAAGCTGCAACATTGGACAAAGAGGAGCCCCATTATGTCGCATAATGGAAAACGCCATTCAATCTACATTGGAAACAAGTCTCGACTCGACTCTGATTTTGACTCGACTCGACCTCGACACGAAACGCCCGTTGTTGGGTACAAACTTCAAACAGGGCCGCATCATGGCTAGGACTGTGACAATCTTCCTTACCGTTGGGAGCTTGGGGAATGGAGAAAAGCATGGATAGATAGCGGCTCTTTCCATTAGTCGACTTGATCGTCGCCTCGGATCGCTGCCTGAATCCTCTTCATTCAGCCAGAAATATGCTGAAAAACTAAGTAGCTACTTGCTGGTGAAGTGGGCACTCTGCCACTGCCATCTAGCTCGGAGGACGCATCTATGTCAAATGGTCTATGGAAGACCGCAGCACGATGATATGAATGAATTATCATTACAAAGGCATCGTGAAAGCATTTTTCAAACTATGGTATTGTAAAAGCCAAATTTGTTCATCACTGTGATGGGCAAGGTACATGATGTGAAGAAGCTATAAATGCCATGGGTCCAATAGCAATCGAAAGAAGATCCTCTTTCAACTGGAAAAGGGGTAAACCTCAGCAGCAATGCTGTACTTTATCCTTTAACAACTCTAGTTATTTAGCCTGATCAAATTTGTCTTCGACGGCGTTACAAATACGACGAATTTTGAGGCACACACGTAAAAGATTTTGACACTTTGCGGTGCCCATGTACTTGAAGGCGAAAGGCAAACGTAAAAGATGCGAGTAGATGCGAAAGGCTGATACAGGCTGTCGACTAAGCCCCTAGGGGTGATTCCCAAGGCTGCCGAACCGTCATCTCTAGGCGTAACATGCCTCCACGGACAATCGACTCATGGGATGGAACTGGTTTGGCCAAAGCTTTGCCATTGAGAAGGCGTTCGTCAATAAAAGACGGCATCTTTGGAATTCCCAGGTGCCTCAACGACGAACGTGTTGCCCCCAAAGTGTGTCTCGGATAAGTGCAAGGTCATTCACTCGAAGAGGGGACTTCCGATCCGAAGCACTCATAGTGCCGGTATCATCTTTCCCTAGGAGACCGTCGGGCTCTGGCGTAAAGTCCTCTTCCATGGTTTTTCTTACTTGCTGTTGGGTCTGATGCTCTCGTCCATCAATGTAGTTTAAAGATAGGAACACACTAGGAACACACAATGTCTGGCTCGTTAGAAAATGGTAAATCGATCCATAGCAAAAAACTCCTCAACACTACTGACAAACTGAGATGGCCTGCCATGCAGTTCCATGAGAGCAGGAATGTCAACGCGTGTTGCCACCCTGTGGCTTCCACAAATCCTAGGGCGCCAACAGTTTCAAGAAAATCTGGGTCGTAGGGACGAATGAAAGCGACATTTCTATCTTTTGGTTGCAACGTCCTTTTCTCGTCATCATAGAGTTTGCGGTAACCCACTCCTCGTTTGTCCAGTTCTTTTCCGCGCGTCTCATCACCCAAATACTCAGAAACTCGTGCAAAGGCCCAATCGGAAAATGCATACTCCAGAGTGGTTGCTACAGTTCCCCATAGACAGCCCCAAAACGGCACTTGTAGTGGACCATCCTGAGGAATGTATCCGAATTCAAGATAGTCTTGAATTCCCGGGCGATAGAAGAAGAGGATTTATACAAGATTTCAAACAACTCTTGCATTCAAAGTCTACAACGCCCTTCTTCAGCGACTCCGCAATGACGATGGGGTGGGATCGCCGACCATCATTAGCACATCCTCTCCCACGAGCTACCATTTTGGAGGGTTACCACTTCGACTCATGTCCACAATGGTACGAATCACGCCCAGCTGTCTTTCTGCATAGAGAAGTGCCAGCAGAGAATGGACCATGCGGTAGGTATCCCAGAGAGAAAACACCGTGTAGATTGGCTCGTCTGGGTTATCCGTGACAGCGGGTGTGGCACGCGGAAATTTGAGATATCCTCCGTCAACAGCGCTCGCAATCATGGGCTGTACCGCCACATGGTACAGTGCTTTGTAAAACTTGGTTCTGTCGCCTAGATCCCCTCCAGTGATCTCCACACGAGACAAGTGGTCTTTCCATTTTCCTTCGGCCGCTGTCAATGCGTCATGAAAAGAAATGCCGTTGGATACAGAACAGCTGAAGTGCTGAAGTACAATTGTACTGGGAGTGCTACTACGACGTAGTAGCGTTCGGGGTTTCGCCGCAAACCAGCGCCCAATCGGGGGGCGCTTTGATATTAATAACGAAAGCCATATCCCTAAAAGAAATCGCGTCGAGTCATGGGCGAGTCATGAAATAAGACCTTCTGCGAAAAATCAGACCTCGCAGAGACGCGTCAACCGTTAGGTGAAAAAATGGAATCAAGCATGTGGAATCGGAAGCCAAATCTTTTTGCGATGTTGAGCGATTGCGCTAATCTATAGACCTCGCAGGACCATGGAATTGTCGAGATTCAAAAAGGGAATCAAGCATACGGAATCCGAAGCAATGTCTTGTTTGGACAAGATACCTTGCATTCCGCATAATATTTACGACCTCGCACGAAACCAATGTGACACCTCGACGACGCAGATAAGCCAATCAAAGATTTCGATGGATTATTTGCACACCGACGAATGACACCCGGTCCAATTATTTTTGAGAACCACGTCTGATCGGAACCATACACGTGTATTTTTGAACGGTACTACGTAGTTAGTTTGCACCGGTCCTGCTCGGTTGTTTAGAAAGCTAAATAAATCTCTGTTACATATTACGTGAAAAAACAATCACCAGCTCCACCAACCAGCGAAGCGGATGAAAATGACACGGAACCTGCGTCAAAAGTTCCAATGAATCAATATTCCGATGCATTACAAACTCCGCATTCCCCAGCCTTCACCCCGATTCGCACAAACAACAAACTCCGCATTCCTGGACACAAAATCAAAAACACACAACTTTTTACGCTATCATTATTTTCATCTACAATCATCATGAACTCCTTTCAATTTCTCCAATACATTTTAGTCTCGGGTCTGGTTCTAACCCCAGGGGCATCTAGTCTGCAACCCCGGTTACCAACCCAAGGAAGTGGCTTTGTTCATACTGCCACTCCAACCAGTACAACTCACGGTGGAGGAAGTACGAGCAGTCGAAGCAAATCGAATCCCGCTCATCACCACAATGAGCATCCTTACTATCTCTTCATAAGAGGAGGCGGCTCTAGTAGCAATAGAGACACTAACGCCTTCTTACGATCAACAACATATGACAACGATCTTTTGACTTCCTATCCTTCTGCAGGAGGAGCCGTTCAAGACGAGGACCAAGAACGGTATACCATTCCCACTTCCGATTCCATTTCCAACAATCCTGCTATTCTTACAAGTCCCGTCACTTCCGATCGCGCTCACGCCGAGCTCTCTCTTCCGAAGAAGAATGCTCTCATGAGCATTCTCCAAAACTTGGTTCCTGCCAAGAGCATGGTCTCAGAGATTGTCGCCGAAGGCTTTGGAACGTTTATGCTGTTGCACTTGGCACTAGGTATTGTGCTGAGCGCCAACTTTGCCAACAGCATGACGGGTGTCTTTCCCATCGCCATCTTGACAGGCGGTGCCATTACCGCTTCCTGCGCTGCCGTCGGTACTCGTAGTGCCGCCCATTTCAATCCCGCCATTACCTTTAGCATGTGTTTGTACCGCAAGTTTGGCTGGAACAAGTTTGTTCCCTACGTGGGAGCCCAAATGGTCGGTGCGACCCTGGCCGCCTTGGTCAACTATGGCGTGTATGCCGCTCATATTGCCAAGTACGAAGCTGCCAACCAAATCATCCGATCTTCGCCTGCGGCCATTGCTACCGCCAAGACTATGGGTTGTTACTTTGCCGCTCCCGTGTCACCCTTGGTCGCCTTTTGTGCCGAAACACTCGGAACCTTTTGTTTGACGGCCACCGTCTTTGGGTTGACACATGAACAAAACAAAGCAGCCAAGGGCATGTTTATTGCACCCATCATTGGCAGTGTCGTCGCTCTCATTATCAGTATCGTCGGACCTATTTCTTGTGCTTCTTTGAATCCCGCACGTGAATTGGGACCGCGATTGGTCATGAAGATGTTTGGATGGTCCAGCAGTGTCGCCTTTTCGCAAGTCGGAGTCTATGTGACTGCCGCCATGCTAGGTGCTACCCTTGCCGGATTATTTGTCGACAAGGTCTTGTACCGTACACCAAAGGCTACAACTACGACCGTTACTGGCGTGCCTTCCAGTGCACCTATTACCGATGAGCGCATGGTCATTGGCAAATTCGAGTAAACAAACAAACGAACGCTACCTGCTCTATTATCTACAGTTTTGGGACAACCTCCTCCAGTTTTGATACACTAATCTATGATACTAATATGCTCTTTATTCATTACATCTATTTCTAATTTGCTATCTGCTCGAACTATTACTCTAGCTAGTAGGTAGGAGCATGCTCTAACGTTCGCATCCTCGTCGTGCTGGTAGGGAAAACTACAGCTCTTCCCTCAAACTCGGATATCCTGACAAGACGAAGCTGTCCAGCGGTAGGACAGCCCTGACTATCCTGTCCTTCTGTGTCAAGCAAAAAGATACGTATGTATCCAAATAGAACTGTCCGCTGCTGGAACTGTCTGCTTCATGTAGGGCAACATAACTCTGCCATGCCCAGGCCAGCTACCCTGTCGATCGTTTACGTGGCGATTAGATCGTTCTGGAAAAGCAGCTGGCCAAATCGGAACTCCTCTGACTAGGGCGCACACTATCTCATCCGGAACGTTTGAAGGTAGCATAGTTGCTCCAATCTTATCAAATTGCGTTCTCATCCGGGGAATTCCAACCCGAACCTCAATGAAAAAATCGCAACCCGAACCTCAATAAATAGTTCTTAACTCCAAGGGGGGTAATGATGCCGAGGGCATAGCATTTTGCCCCCTCATCCATGCTAACTGTTAGGCTCTTATTTTGTGAATGTTACATTGGCGGAGGATGCCGGAACCACCATCGTAACTTCGATGGTTTGGGCAAGACGAAACGCCAGTGCTGTGTGCATTGCGATTTCCAGACTGTGCCCTGCTTTCGCTCTTCACCTCGACCTCATCATCACTGGATTCAATCTCTTAAAAATTTCTGGTGCAATAGGAAAATTGTGGATGTGCGCGCCTTGCCGTCTGGGTAAACACTTTGTCGCTCACTTGTCTTTCTGTCATCCAATGGGGCCAATTGGATTAACAAAACAGGATGGCTTGACCATGAGTTGGATGAATGCCATTGGTTCAGCATGCCCTATCAAAGTGGTGAATGTCTTTTAGATAAGTGCTACTGGAAGTTATGAAACACACAGGCATGGAACAAAGCCTTGGAAGGGTTTTGGTTGTTACACAAACATGACAATCCATGTCACTCAGCAGGCACAACAGCTAGTGACGGGGTCTATGGATGCCTGGAGCCAATCAGCAACAATGTCCAAGGTAGCATTCTACCAGAGCTTTTCATGTTGACTGGTTGCCTTCAAAGACACCGTTCTGAGGCTATCTGGAGGTCACGTTGGAGCACTCAGAGGTGGCATTGTGATGATTTACCGAATTGAAAAAGAAGAGCAAAAGAGGCTGACTCAACCAGAGGCCCTTCCTGCATTGCGAGATTCTCAATTTTCAGTTGAGTGAACTTGAATCGCTGTTTTCCATGCAAGAAACTTATGGATGATAAACAGAGAATGGCAGTTTCCAAGAGAATTATCAGCGAAGGTCATTTGTTCAACGCAATCGATGCATCTCAGGGCAGCAAGCATGATGAATCCTTGGTGCAACTTGTCCGAGCTGGTGTTTTGTCTAGCACTGGAACCTTTTCATGTCTGGCTGTTGGATGATTAAGAGATCTATTTGTTTGGTGAAACAGATCAGTTTGTTAGAAATTATAAGCACTGCAGTGCTGTTGGCTAATGTTGTTGTTGTTGTTGTTGCAGATCTTTCTGGAGTCTTCCATGTTGTTGACTCAGCTACACTTCAAGTTGCCCACAGGTGCACACATGCCCCTTATGGAACACTAGCTGTACTTCCAACACACTCCTTCGGAGATGTGGATCACTTGGTGATCCAAATCTTCGCACTCTATGTTAGATGTAGATTGGTGCTACAATGATAGCCTCACTGCTCCACTGTTTGCAAGGTTGC